>Ga0209596_1002791_pt1 | contig 14254 bp, 25 predicted proteins | sample M_130807_MF_Meta_FD_187314 | JGI IMG/M metagenome (GOLD analysis project Ga0209596, IMG submission 187314) | Freshwater microbial communities from Lake Montjoie, Canada to study carbon cycling - M_130807_MF_MetaG (SPAdes) (version 2) | ecosystem: Environmental > Aquatic > Freshwater > Lake... | reverse complement strand
ACCAGTGGAACCAGATCCCTGCCAACGGCGAGAATCTCGCAGGCGTGGCGATGGGCCCGGATTCCTTGCTGGTCGCGACTGGTGTGCCGATGGCTGAAATCGCCGGCTTCACCTCCAGCGTCGCCACCGCCGAGTCCGGCCTGTCGATTCAGGTCCTCGTCGGTCAGGCTGAAACGGGCAACATCCGCTGCATCGCGCAAATCTTGGTGGGCGCCGCAAAGGGACGCTCGACCAGCGCAGTCCGCTACGTCACCGCCTAATAGCGGCCGACGTTCAAATCAGGGGCTCCGCAAGGGGCCCTTTTTTTGTGCCTGTTTGCCAATGGTCGCAGGTTTAGAATGAGCCTCTTTGCTGAATTCCTGCCTGACGCGAAGGAGATGGTGGCCGACTTCCCTGTGGCCGGCTCGGCTAACTCTGGGGCGATTACATTCGCCTGCCTCATCTCCGACCCGGCAATGCAGACCGTCCTCGAATCTGGGGGCTACATGGAGCGGACCCAGTACTCTGTCAGGCTCCCCGCCGCAACGGCCTCCTGGACCCTCCCAGACGGCTCTACGGGGGCTTCTACGGCCATCATCAGCGGAGGCCTGCCCATCGCCAGCCTAGGCCAGGGCAAGAAGATTGTCGTCGGCGGGAAGACCGTCCGCATTACCACCCAGACTTACAAGCCCGCGTCAGCCTGGTTGACCCTGATCGTCATCGACGACAACCAGTAATGCCGGCCAAGGTCTCCATCGAGCCGAAGTCCCTGCAACAGTTCATCGAGGCCTGCCGGCAGTTTGCCGCGGGCATGAAGATTACCATGCGGGACGCCGTGCTCGAGCAGGCCATGCTCGCTTGTCAGGACGCGGCCAAGTTTACACCCCCCCTCCCCCTAGGCGGCGGCGACGGCCTAAGCCCCGCAGCTAAGAAGGCAGGCCTCCAAGCCGTGGCCGGGGACATCTCCAAAATCTTCGTGGCCGCAAACGACTCGACCAACAGGTCTTCGGTCGGTTTGATTATAAACCAGATTGCCTTCGCGGTTAAGTCAAACGACGTCGGCGCCTTCACGCGCCTGACGACTGGGGGCAAAGCCCTGAGCCAACTGAGCAGCCGAAGCATCCTCTCGAAGATCGTGCAGGACGCCGACAAGAGCCGGGCATTTGCCAAGGCAAAGAACTACCTGAACCGGGCGACCCCCATCAAGAACGAGTACGGCACTCAGGGGTTCGTGACCAATCTGCGTACCATCCATGACCAGGTTAAAGGTCGCTTCGGCGGCCGCCTCAAGAGGGGACAGAAGGCCGTCTCGGCCAAGCTCCTGGTCGAAGATAAGAATGAGCTGCAAGACTACATCCTGAAGCGCCAGAAGATGGTCGGCATGGTCAAGTCTGGATGGGCGAAGGCCATGAACAGCCTTCCTCGTCCGAAGGATAACAACGGCCAGCAAGGCGAGCCCGGGGCCGAGCTGCGCAAGGCGACTTGGGTGACCTTGCATTCCAGCGTTGCTGGCTACAATACGAACACCTTCACCGACAAAATCGCGGAGGTCTCTGTGACCAACCCTATCGGCAACATCAACGGCATCTCTGACGAAGCGGGCGTCCTTCCCCTGGTCTACGGCAACCGCGTAAAGCAGATGCCCGCTATGGTCCGCTATCGCATGCGCCAACCAGTAAACAAATTTAACCGAAAATAACCCATGGGAACACGCTCTATTCGTCACGTTGTCGAGGCCACTCTCGCGACTTATCTCTCGACCCAGACCGGGCTGACCACCGTGCAGTTCCTCACCGGGGACAGTAACGTCACGCAGACCCTGCCCAAGGCCGTGGTCCTATGCGACTCCGCAAGCCCTCCCGCCGACCTGCCCGAAGGCCTCGGCAACTTCAGCTGCTCCGTCCGCATCACCCTGTTCTCGAACGCCGACGACACGACCCTAGCCGATCACCGCGCCCGCTGCGCCGCCCTCTCAGGCAACATGAATGACGTGGCGTCCATTCAGGCAGCCTTCGCCGCTACGGGTGACGCGACCTGCTATGACGTCACTCCAAGGTCCGAAGACGAGGGTATCGACGAGCGCTCCTGGGCGACGTCCTTTGCCTATGACGTCCTCACCGTCCTGCCCCCTGCCTAAGGGTTGCCAATTCTCGCAGGTTTAAGATGAGCGCCGTCAATACTGGATTAGTTTGCCTCTACGGAATTGGAGCCGGCCAGCAGGCCTCGCTCTATGTGCAAAGCTACTCTGTCTCCTCTGGCTTCAACAATACTGGTATGGTCGTCGACGAAACTGGCCGCACGATCACGGGTCGCTATGACGACCGCCGTTCGGAAATCAGCGTCGAAGGCGTGGCACATGCTTCAAGCATTCCGGCCCTAGGCTCTACTCTTTCCTTCACGGCTAAGACTACTTCGGCTTATCCCGGCGGTGCTGCTTCGGTTAGCTTCTCGGGAGTCATCACAAAAGTAGACGACCGCGGCAGCTCGAAAGGGTTCGTGACAGTCTCACTGACTGCCGAGTCCTTTGAAGAGATTACCTATTGATTGACTCCCCCGTTGTGGGGGTAATCTGAAGGGGTGGACCGTCGCTTCCTAGATAGTCAAATAGACCCGGGGCCATTCAAGTACCTAGGGCGTACGCTTTACCCTTGGTGCCTGAAGTACCGCGTGCGTCTGATGGCCTTCGACTCCCCGCTGGTGACAGGCTCACGCGGCGTGACTCCTGCCGACCTTATCTTTGCTTGCCAAGTATGCGCCGAAGAACCCCTGGGCGGAGTGAGCTGGGTCGACAAGCTGCGGATCGGGCGGCTCACCGATAACCCTGCTAAGTTTGAACTGATGCTCAACGCCTTTGCCGACTACATCCTGATCGACCACTGGCCGAAGTTCTGGGACCAAACCGAGAAGAAGACCGGCGGGAGTAGCAAGGCACCTTGGCCGCTTATGGTGGTCGCGAATCTAGTGGCAAATAACATCGACGAGAAGCGGGCGTGGGAGATGCCGGAGTGTCAGGCCATCTGGCTGAATGCGGCCTTCGCCATGCGCAAGGGCGTCGACGTGGCGATCATGTCGCCAGAGGAAGAGGCCTATATCGAGTCAGAGCTGAAGCGGCAGGCTGAAGCCGCGGCCGTTGCCAATCCAGCAGTTTAAAGGAACCCGACCATGGCCCAAGACCTCACCGTAAACATCAAGACGACCTCCGACGTTCCCCAGGCTATGGATAAGTCCAAGACCGCAGTCGTCTCTTTTTCCAAGCAGGTGGAGGATATTCAAAAAAAATTCAGCAGTGGATTTAAAGACATCTTTCTAGGCTTCACCGCCCCGATGGTTTTACTTCAAGGTGCAATTCAAATGATTTCATCGGCCATTGCTCAGGCTAAACAAGACGCAAAGGAAGGCCTAGATCTTATTGCAAAAGGCGAAACGGTTTTCGCAACAAGCGACGAGAAGAAGATGGCTAACTTTTTCAAAGCAAAAGCAGCACGAGAAGCAGAACAGAAGGCAGTCAAGGATGGCTTGACGGAAATGACACGCCTTTATCTAGACTCTGAAGAAGGTAAGAAAGTTTACATGCAATTCTTGAAAGAAATGGGCCCAATTAATTTTAATGAAGATGATGCAAAAAAACAGGATTTCACTATTTCAAATCCTCGTCTTCAAGAGTTAGCACTTGAAGCATTTCTAGCATCACCAGAAGGCAAAGCATATAAGCCAATCTTTGACGACAAGAAGGCCGAGAAGGCCGGCTCATTCAAGGGCCCCGAAGGTTTCGGCACGGTCGTCGGCGTAGGCGCCAACCCGGTCATGGAGGCCATGAACGCCCAGCTCGAAGAGCAACGCAAGCAGACCATGCTCCTAGAGCAAATCGCATCCACTAACGGCAACCTGCCTTCCGACTTTACTAAGGGCTCAGGCACCTCCACGGCAGCCCCTTCCCGCTCCTACCTATTGACCAAATAACATGGCACGCATTGATAAAGGTAACGACCTCCAGTCAGCCAAGCTACAGCCTGGATGGACATCTACGTCTGATGGCTTCGGCCTGATCACGATTAATGCCACGTTCAAGAGTGACCAGGACGGAGGCTTTGATCCGTTCGTTCGCGGTGCGGCTTTCCCGGTCTCTTCGTACAATTACTGCAAGTCCCACAAGGGCAGCATCAGCTGGGACGCCCTGGGCATTGCGACCCTCAAGGTGGATTACGTTGGCATTGACCCTAACATTAACGGTGGGGCATTCACCAACCCTAACACTAGCGTTGCCAACGGGCTTACTGCCGAGAACATCACGTCTCACCCTAACTTCTTCACGCCTGCTTCAGGCTTTGCCGGTGGTGCATTGGCTGGATTGCCCGCTGACTTTGGAGGCGCTTACGATGATTCGACCTTAGGGCCTGTCGTTAACCGTTACAACTCATCTACCCAACAAACCGTTCCCGTGCCTTCGTGCGAAGGATACTATGGTGCTTGCTTTGAGCAGCCAACGGGCGGGCGGTTCATTGGTTTTGTAGATCCGCAATATCCTACGGTTTACGGAAAGACTCAGTACCTAGCAACGGCTACGACCATTAGCGGAGTAATCTATGTTTCGGAACAGACGTCTGTCTTAGCTTTATATGAATGCCTAGGCCAAGCTACCGGAACTTCTAACTTTAATGTGTTCCCGCTTATTCCTGACTATTGCACTGTCGGAAGTGGAACTGGAGGCGGTTACGTTAACTTGCTCTCACAGGTCAACGTTGAGGAATACGGATTGCTATTTAAGGTTATCTACGAAGTCCGCTATTCATCTGTCGGATGGGACGCGGGCGTCTATATCAACATCTAAGCGCTGACCATGGCTATCCAACCCGGAACTGGTTATACGTTCACGGCTTCTAGCCAGGGGGAGAACCTAAATATTGAGAAACCTTGGCAAGCCATTGGTCTTATCCAAGGCCAGAAGGTACTACAGTTCGAGGTCAGGGCCTACGGAGGCGTAGGCCAGAATACCGCGGCCATCCAGATCGCCAAGGGGGCCGTGAACTTCGATAAGAGCAATATGCCTCAAATCTGGAAGGAACCCCTGACGAGCCGCCGCCAGATTTACATGAATAAAGTGGCCGTAGGAGGATCAGGAGTCACGGCGCATGATGGTGAAATTACCACTAGTTTTACTCCCTGGATGGAGAACGGAGGATATTATCAGCTGCCCGGTGACGGCTTCTATTACGTCACAATCTGCAAGCCTGACATTGATGGGGCAATGATTGACGTGTCGGCGCTATTAACTACCAACCGTCCATTTGTTTCAATCTTCCAATCATCTGAAGGATTGTATGAAACCATTTTCCAAGAGACTGGCCCGTCTCAATACGTCAACCGACATAACATCCAAAGGATGGAGGGCTATGATAAAGACTCAACTGGTCTTGATTACGACTTCGGCGCGTGCCACACGACTTGGTTTAACCCGGTCAAGTGGGGCTATGACTGCAAGATTATCGCGACTATCAATGTCACTACGGTTTCCATCGGAGAAGAGACAGTTAAGCGCTTAGACATTCGGCAGCACGTTGTCGGCTCAATCGATATTAACATCCCGCTTCAGTACCTTGGCTCGACCCTATATGACATTGAAGGAGAGAAGGAAGCCGATGACCCATTCAATGTTCAAAACGATGAAGACTTTGTGAGTATTTGTAACAATGATTTGAAGATTACGCTTAATGGGATTTCCCCGCTAACGACCAATTTCTTTACCGATATGTTAGGGCCTGACGATTGGGAAGAAACTAACTTCGTCTTTGACCAGGACTGCACCGGCGGAAGCTGCAAGTATCCGTTCTACGTTAAGAAGTACGTTGAAGCAGGTGTTCTTAAATATAGCGTGTGCGTTGGCGCTGTTAATAATGTTCTGCTGCCCGATACCGATGTCCTTGAAACTGTGGTCGCAGACGGATTTGTTTATATCCGGGCTGAGTACGATGGAACCAATTACCCGGCTAACCCTGACGGTGTTTCTGCACTGTTCGCTACTGGCACCATGCCAGCCGATACCGATACTTACGGCCGCATTGCTATCTGCCATATCACCGGGGTAGATGATCCCGACACAGCCACCTTCACGCAGCTCGTCACCGGCTCCCTCTGGTCTGACCGTATCAAACTTGGCGGCACAACGGCCCGTTACTACTTCTCAAGGGTCTAATGGGAGTTCTTCTAGGCAGCTCTGCATCCTACTCAACTTGGGGTAAATTCCGTACCCCTATCGGGAAGAGCTATCCATCTGATCCTCCATCTACCGCAACGGGTATTGGTGGATTTAGTGTTTACTATAATCTTGGTTTTAAATCTGCCGATGCCTGGCTGCTGCGTAAGGACCCATTCTACGATAGTGTAGATGCCTTGCCTCCTAGCTTTGCTTATATCAACGTACACCCATCAGGCTTCCCTCCCCCTGATCCATATGGTGAATTTTATCTAGTATCAGGACATGGTGTTTTGCCTCATATCAATGGCCTCCCTGAAGAGGAATTAACATCATTGGCTGGTCAAACTGTTACAATGACTAGCGGCGGTAGTTTTACTTTGAGCACTGATGCTTGGACTACTCCACCTGGTCTCCAAACTGTTGCAGCGGATATGGGTGAACTTGCAGGTATTAGCGGTTTTGCACCGTTTAGCCCCTAGACTAGTCCCCCTCCCTCCTTGCCAATCCCCGCAGGTTTAAGACCCGATGAGCTGCTCCAACACTGCCATTTTCTCCAGGGGCGACAGTTTCTCAAGTCAGTGGACTTGGGTTCCCGGCGCCGGCGAACCCGCTGACCTGATCGGTACGACCATTCAGTCGACCCTCCGCGATCGCTCCGGCAAGGAGTACGATATGACCATCAACCTAGCGCTTGATGGCCTGTCCTATACAGCTCAGTATATCGGAGACACCACGCAGTGGGCGCTTGGCCTTGCGAGCTGGGACTTCCGCATGACCTTCCCTGGCGGCCCCGTCACGCACTCCACGATCTTCCGCGTGCAGGTTCAGGAAACCATTACCCAGTCTTAACATGGCAACCATCAACGGCACCTTCAACAGCCTCATCGCTGGCACCTTGTCGGGTACCATCGGCACGCCCGGACCCACAGGCGCCACTGGTGCGACTGGGGCGACTGGGGCGACCGGCCCTGGCGTTCCTGCTGGTGGCACGGCTGGGCAGTTCCTGACGAAGACGACCACTGGGGTCGACTACGCTACCGACTGGACGACCGTCAACCTGTCAGCCTACCTGACCAAGGCTGGTAACCTCTCTGGCCTGACCGACCTTACCACGGCCCGCGATAACCTCAATCTTGGCACGGCTAACACCCCGGTCTTTAATGGCCTTACGGCGCAAGGCTCTGGTTCGAACGCGGCTCAACTCTCCCCGACTAGCCTTACCCTAACGCAGACCGGCTCTGGCATGTTCACGATCCAGCCGTCCCAGGGCATCGTCTTCCCGGACTCGACGGTGCAAGTAACGGCCTACCCCGGCCCTGTTGGCGCTACCCAGTGGGGAAGCATCGGCGGAACCCTGTCCAATCAGACTGACCTCTATAACGCCTTAGCTACCAAGCTGGATACCAGCACCGCGGCTTCGACGTACTACCTCCAGACTAACCCAGACGGCTTCCTAACCGATGCTCCTTCAGATGGATCGCAGTACGCCCGCCAAGATGGCGCGTGGTCTGTCGTCACGGGTGGCGGCGGTGGTTCTTATCTTCCCCTGGCTGGCGGCACGATGACCGGGGCTATCGTCTTCGACGGCACGTCCGGCCAGTATATCTCGAAAGGCAACTTCGACACGTCGCGCGGCGGCAACTACGGCATCAGCTTGGTCTGCTCTATCGGCTATGAATTCAACTGGCAGGCGGGCTGGCTGACGACGACCAACCAAGGGACGACTACACCTCGACCGCTCTACCTTGACTCCCTGGCCGGGACTACCTTACGCGCTTGGAATAGCGCAGCCGACAACGGCGTCGAGGTTGCCCATACCGGCATCAATGTCGCCAACGCTACGCCGTACTACGTCAACGTAGCCCCTGATCTGGTTAAGGTCTTCGAGGCCACCAACGAGCTGGGCGTTTCTATCGCCCACGACTCGATTGCCATCCAGCACATCGACACGCCTGACCGCACGTCGTACTTCACGAACGAGTATATCGGCTTTGAGGATATGTCCGGCACACCTCACTCGGCTTGGATTGAGCATGACGTGATCACGGTTCAGGATGAGACAAGGAACACCCAGATGCGGGCGGCTGGTGTCATCGCAACCGGCCCAGAAGGACAGGTATCCTATTCAAACACTGGCGCCGATATTACCGGACCTGTTGACCCCTTGCACGATCCGGCTGTTGCTCACTTGAAGGTTGACGGCCTTGAGTTTCGATTGATGGACGATGTCCCTGCGTCCATCTACGCCGCCAGCGGCATCACGTTCCCGGACGCTACCGTCCAGACCACGGCTGGAGGCCCGGCGGTTACTAACAATAACCAGTTAGCCACGACGGTCACGTCCACCTATACGCAGTATTACATTCCTTTCAGCGATCGGAATGGAATCATTGTCTGCCAATCAGGTTCGCCCGGTGTTGTTTTAACGGACTCCTCCTATGGCTGGACACCCGGTCAGCAGGTGCTGATTGTTAATAACACAAGCAGTTCTATTTCTGTTCAGGCATCTGGAGCTACTATTGTTTCAGTTAATAGTGCAACCTACATTGTTCCCAATGGCGTTTGTGCTGCGGTCTATATTGATACGAATCTCTGGGTAATCTCTGGTAGCCTGAGCAACTAACCCGCGCCGATGTTCGTCGCCCTTCCAGGCTTCCTCGGTTCGGCAGGCGGTGGCCCTGTCTACCCTCCCGCTGGCACGTTGCTCTCGTCGCACTGTTCCGGCTACTCCGCGCAGGACGCTGGCAATGAAGACTACACGGACGCAAACGGGGCTATCTGGAACGGTATTTTCACAACGTGGCAGGAACTGGCCGACGGCATGGGCGGTTCGTATTGGAGCAGCCTGGGCAACAACTCTAGCGACACTTATTCGGCTTGCTGGCTCCCTGATGGATTTTGCTTGGAGACTAGCCAGATCAATTACTACACATCGTGGAGCGGCTGCGGATCTAGCGGAGATTTCGGCCCGACTAGTTATTCATATTATTACCTCTATTCTGATGGCGCTGGGGGAACATATAGCAGCAACAACAACGGGTCATACAACCCTCCCGCGCCGGGTGCAGTCATCTATCAGTCAGGCGTTATGGATTGCTGTGTTGTCTATTATGACGGCTACGGTGGATACTACGTCAATGACACCTGTGTAGTTTGCCCTCCTGCTGGAACTTACCTTTCAAGCGGATGCAACGCTACAAGCGGATTTGATGCCGCTGGATCATATTACGAAGGCGCGTGGAATTACGGAGAGTTTTATGCTGACGGTTCCTGCGGTTCTTATTTTAATTTCATTTCAACCAATTCAGTAGGATGCTACCTTCCGGCGGGATGGTTCAATGATTATACCTCATACAGCAATTCCCTGCATTGGATTGTTTCCGATTCTCAATCTAGTACGGTTGCAGAAGGTGACGCCCAATGGCAATACGGATGGAACTCTACCAGCCAAGAAGACGGGTCTGGAGGAAACCATCCTGCCAACTTTAACCAGCAAGTGTTATTTGCCGGAGATTTAATTTCTAGCGGCAATTATTACGACTCATTCCTAAGCGAATTGTGGCTTTACTACGTCTATTATGACGGCGTTGGCGATGGTTACTACGTCGTCCAATACCCCAATCCTTAACTTTCCTTATGTCTACCCCAATCCTCAAACGAATCATCCTGCCTGTCGGCTGGAACGCCCTCGTCAACGCTGAGAAGAAGACCGCGCTGGTCATCGGCGAATACAAGTATGTCTCTGAAGCCAACACGTCCCTGACCCTGTTGACTAAGCCGACCGAGTCCGAGTTGCTTGCCGCCATCGTCGAGCAGTCCCTGACCGCCATCTACCCCCCTAAGAAATGATCACCTTCCTCATCGGCCTCCTGATCGGCTTCATCGGTGGCTTCATCGGTGGCATCAAGAACGCCAAGTCTGCCAAGGTCGAGAAGGCCGTGGACATCCTGAAGGCCCTCAAGGGTAAGTAATGTATGCGCCTACTCCTGGTCATCTCCCTCCTGATGGCCGGGTGCAGCACGTCACGACCTGCCCTGCCCGAGCAGCCGAACGCCCCGACCTCCGAGGGCATTGTGGCTACTGTCTCCAAGCAGTGGGACACCGCCGATCAGAAGGTTGCCGCCTCGGTCAGCATCGCCCGCGAAAATGCAGACCGGCCCGATATCGTCCGCAGTGAGACGTCCGTGGCCCTGTCATTCCTCCCGCCTGTTGAACCTGGCGAGCTCGCAATAGCCCGGGCACGCGCCGCCAAGGCTGACCAAAAGGACTACGCTCAGGCCACCGCCTTCGGGAAGACCCTGCTCGCTTCCATCGACAAGAACTGGGCCAAGGTCGAGGCCGACAATAAAGAAGCCCTCCGCGTCTCTCAGCTGAAGGACGCCCGCATTGCCGAACTTACCGCCGAGGTCGAGCGCGTGAAGCGGGAAGCCTCCGCTAATCTCTGGACGATGGCAGGCGTAGGCATTGCGGCCCTTGGCGCCATCGCCATGGTCTTTGCCGGCCCCAAGGTAGGCATCCCCCTGCTCCTCTCTGGTGCCGCCATCGGAGCGTTCCCCCTCATCGTCGACTCTGAGTACTTCTCCTACATCGTCGGCACGACTCTGGCCTTGGCCGCTGGCCTTGGCATCTATTGGCTTTGGGACCGAGTACGCGACAGCGCCAACGCCCCCTATGAGCCGCCGCAAAAATAAAGTGAAGGTCGTCTGGCGTAAACTCGGCAAGGAGAAGGCATGGGGTCAGGCCACGATCGGCGAAGGACTGGTGGAGGTTGATCCCCGTCTCGGCGCCAAGCGTCAGCTCGAAGTCCTAATCCATGAGGTCACTCACCTCTGCCATCCGGGCATGAGCGAGGCCGAAGTCGACCGCACTGGGAAGATGATTAGCCGCGTCCTCTGGGCTGAGAACTACCGCAGAGTGGTCCTCGCCCCCAACGCCAAGCCCCCGCGCATCACATGACGACCGAGACCTTCACGACCATCGTCGTCCCAGGCATCGCCTCCCTCGCGTACTTCTCCGCCGGCGTGGCTTGCTTCATCGCCCATCGCCCTGCCTTGGCCGTGATGTGGCTCTGCTACTCCATCGCCAACATCTGCCTCCTCTCGACCGTCCTCCGTAAATGAGCCCCATTTCTACTCCTCCTCAACCTGACGATATGCCTGTCGCACTCCGCGACATCGTCTTCGGCGTTCTGATCGGTGCAGCCGCTTGGCTCATCCGCTATTTCTGCTCCCCGGACAAGTACTCGATGGGCTACATCTTGCGCCGTACCGCCACCGCAGGGCTGGCCTCACTCCTGGTCGGCCTTGCCACCAAGGGCTACTTCGCCTCCGAGGGTATGGCCTTCGCCGCGGCAGGCTGTGCCGGGTATGCCGCCCCAGAACTATGGGACGCCCTTTTAGCCCGTGCTAGGGCTTTGAAGGCTAAGTCCCCGCCCAAGGAGTAAAGACGCCGCCACGGGGCACGCAGAGGGGTCTAATGCCCCTTGACGGACGGACACCTAGGGGCATAGTTAGTGCCAGAACAGACCTAAACGGCGACTTGAGACTATCGGGCTTCACGCGGGAGCCCCTCATGCGCCGGGTCGGTTGAGGCCGGTCGCCTCGGTACCCTCGCCGGGGGGCACCCTATGCCTGTCAAAGGTTTCGGTTTAAATGTTTGACGCAATGCAATCCGTGGCCGAGGATGTCCGGGCACCACCAAGAACATGACCACTAAAGAAAACATCACCGTCAACGAAACCTCCACCGGCCGCTACCTCGGCGTCCAGTTCTTCCTCGTTCGCAAGAATGAGAAGGTCATCGGCCTGATCGCCAAGAAAGACGACTCCGCCGACTGGCTTGTCAGCCGTCAGGACTCACCCAAGTTCTCGCGCACTCGCGGCTTCAACGCCCGCTGCGTGGATAAGGATGCCGCGGTCGCTAAGGCCGTCGAACTACACGACGCGCATCAGGCGTTTGCCCAGTCTCTCGCCGACGCGATCACTGGCAAAGGCCCCAAGACCCTCCTCGGCGGCAAGGTCGAGGTCATTTAATCCCTCTCCACCCACACCTATGAAAACCCTCATCGCCCTCATCATCTTCGGCTGGCTCGCCGTCGTCACCTTCTGCGGTCCTGAACTGGCCCGGGCCATCAACGGCCCTGAGCCCGTCAAGGCCAAGACCCACCGCATCCGCTAATCTCCTCCCGCCCACATGAACCAGTCCTCAGTCTCATTCATCAAAGGCCTCGACGGTCGCGTCCTCACGCTCGCCCGCCCGGTCCTCCCCCACGCCGCTCGTCGGCTCGTCTCGGTCATCCCGCAGCTGACCGCCCTGAACACCGCCGGCAAGTCTCAGGCTGACGCCGCAGAAGCCATGGGCGTCTCGGTCGGTTGCATCCGCAACTGGATTACGCTCGCCGGCATCCCCTGGTCGAACCTGAACAAGCGCGGGCCGTACAAGCGCATCAAGTAATACGATCATGACCAACGCCGAAATCAAAGCCTACAAGGTTCGCCTTTGCCGCGAAGCCAACCCGGAGAAATACAAGACCTACGCTAAGGAGTGGCAGAAGGCCAACCGTGACAAGTGCAAGGTCTACATGCAGAACTATTACCAGCGCAACAAGGCTGCCCGCATCGCCGCCGCCCGGGCATGGCAAGCCGCCAACCCTGAGAAGTTCAAAGCCATGCTTCGTAAGGCTTACGCCAAGCGCAAGGCCCGACTCGCAGCTCTTTCCAATGCCTAACCCTCTCGCCCACTCCCCCGACATGATCACCACCATCCGACCGAACAAAATGCCCGCCTTCTGGTGGGTCTGCCCCTGGGCTTACGCCCGCACCCTCCACATGAGCGCCAACGCCGTGAAGGCTTATGCCGACCAGGCTGACCGCACCCTCGAGATGTATGTCCGCATCGTCGAGGAGAAGAACGCTGAAATTCGCACCCTCAAGGAACGCATCGCCGATCAGAACGATGCCATCATCCGCGGCACGGCCATCAACCCTGACGCACACCCCCATGAGTAACTTCCAGCACCTCGAGGGGATGCGTAATCTGCTCACCGAAATCTACGAGGTTAACGAGCGCATCATGACCGGGGACATCATCTCGGCCAAGGCCGCCATCGCTTCGACCAACGTGAAGAAGATACTCACCCATTACCACGAAGCCCTGCACGAAGACGGCGCCGTCAAGGTATCGCTCCAGGCTTACGTCGCGGCGGGTGGCTGGGTCGGCATCCAATACTCCTATGAGCTCGACGGCTTCGAGGTCGCCGGATCACAAGTCCCGAGACGCGTATGACCCGCCCCTTCTCCATCGTCGCCCTGTTCCTCCTCGGCTTCAACTCCGCTGCGGCCTCCGACGCCACCTTCCTTGAGGCCATCGCTCAGGTCGAGTCCGGCCAGAACCGCAAGGCCATAGGAAAAGCAGGTGAGCGTGGGATGTATCAGGTAGGGCAAGACACTTGGAAGGATAACGAGGAACGCCTGAAGGCAGAAGGGCAATATCGATGCCCCTGGTCTAAATGGCGCGACGCTACCTGTCAGGACATGATCGCGGCATCGCACCTCCGCTGGATCAGGTCGAACTTCAAGCGCCTTGGCGTCATGAACCCGACCCCTGAACAGGTCGCCCTCGTCTGGAACCTTGGATGGACGGCCGCCCGCTTCCGTGAATTCAGGCCAAACGACTACGCCCTGCGCGTCGGCAATTTATTCCGCTCGCAAAAGGTTTTGACCCGTTAAAAGTTTCGACATGGCTCATCTGATTGTCTGCATCGACCCCGGCCAGAGCGGCTGCATTTGCTGGTCTGTCGACGGTGAGCCGGTCACCTGCGAGAAGATGCCCGGCACTGATGTCGAGGTCTGCCAACTGATCGCCGACCTGAGCTCGAAGGCCAAGGACGTCGAACTCTTCCTTGAAGAGCCTAGCACCGCCGGCTACGGCCCGCTCATCCCCGCTGCCGCCATCGCTCGACTCGCTCAGAATTACGGCATGATCTACGGCGCCGCGGTCGCTATGGGTTTTATCATCCACCGCGTGAAGCCTCAGGCATGGCAGGCCGCTCACTCCCTGGGCAAGAAGAAGGACCACGGCAAAG
>Ga0209596_1002788_pt1 | contig 14261 bp, 12 predicted proteins | sample M_130807_MF_Meta_FD_187314 | JGI IMG/M metagenome (GOLD analysis project Ga0209596, IMG submission 187314) | Freshwater microbial communities from Lake Montjoie, Canada to study carbon cycling - M_130807_MF_MetaG (SPAdes) (version 2) | ecosystem: Environmental > Aquatic > Freshwater > Lake... | reverse complement strand
CGTTGAATCCAAAAAATAAAATGAAAAAAATCTAAGAGTGACTTGCGCTTCTCACAGTGCTGCGACTGTATTGCATGATAATCTCAATGCTGCTGTCGCTGGGATTTAATTTCCCTTGTTCGAGTTCTTCTTTGGCAGTGAGCATGCCCTGGTAAGTTTTTGCTAAATCAAGATTTTCGAGAATCGCTTTCTTGATAGCAGAAGATTCATCTGCTGTTGTTTCGTTGTAAACGAAGCGAACTAAATCATCAGTTGTAAAAGTTTTCATGTATTTGTTATTGATTTTAATTTTTAACGAAGTGATTATTGAATTATTGTGTTGCCCAATCCAAGTTCCAGCAGGGTTACTCGAAGAGAACCCTGCGCATTCAAACGCAGGGTTCTGATTACAGTAACCCTGCTGGGACAGGACTGAAGCATCATTAAAAATTTTTTTAAGAGTAGTTTCCATTTAATTATTGTGCTTAACGGCAAACACTTTTCAGTTATTGTGTGCGGCTCAAGCTAATTTTACTAAAGGTCACAATGCGATTTTCTTCTCTTCCATCAAGCGGCGGATATTGATGAGTCCATAGCGCATTCTTCCCAATGCAGTATTGATGCTCACGCCGGTGAGTTCGGCAATTTCCTTAAAACTTAAATCGGCATAATGACGAAGTACAATTACTTCTTTCTGTTCTTCGGGAAGCATATCCACTAATTTGCGAACACGCATATACGCCTGCTCGCGCACCATTGCATCCTGCGCGTTGTCGCCTTCAAATTTTATGTACTTGAAAATATCTGTTCCGTCAGCAGTAGTGACTTTCACTTTCGGGGTGCGCTTTACTTTACGGTAATAATCAATGCACAGATTATTCGCAATGCGCAACACCCACGGAAGAAATTTTCCTTCTTCGTGATACTGCCCTTGCCGGAGCTTGTCCACCACCTTAATAAATGTTTCCTGAAATAAATCTTCTGCAATATACCGGTCGCGCACAAACATGTAAATGGCTGAAAACACGCGCTGCTTGTGCATTTGCACGAGTGTGGTTAATGCCTGTTCGTTTCCACGCTGGTAAGCTTGCACCAGAGCATGGTCATTAAGGGTTTGGTTGGTTTGCATAATTCTACAATTTTGGATGAACAAAGGGTTAAATGAATTGTAGAATTCAAGCCATGAATTTGAAGCAGGGGTTTAATGATTAACAACGATTAGTAATGTAAAACTTTACCTTATAAAACTTCTTGAAATTGAGTGTAGAAGTGTTTCGTTGCTGTGTGAGTTTATCTTTTATTTGCTCCCTCTTACGAGAAGAGTTGTAAAAATGTTGAGCCAAATATCAGATAAAATTCCGAACGACAAAATTAAATTTAAAAAAGACGAGAAAAATATTCTCATCAAAGGTGCGCGCGTTCACAATTTAAAGAATGTAGATTTAGAAATAGGTCGCAATAAATTAGTGGTGATTACAGGGGTGAGCGGCTCCGGAAAATCGTCGCTCGCCATTGACACTTTGTTCGCCGAAGGGCAGCGCCGCTATGTCGAAAGTCTGTCGGCTTATGCGCGGCAGTTTCTAGTGCGCATGAACAAACCCGATGTAGATTATATCAAGGGATTGTGCCCGGCGATTGCCATTGAGCAGAAAGTTTCTACACGAAGTTCGCGCTCCACGGTTGGTTCGCTCACTGAAATTTATGATTACCTGCGCCTGCTGTATGCTCGCATCGGAAAAACTTATTCTCCTGTTTCAGGAAAAGAAGTGCAGAAACATGAAGTGAGTGATGTGGTTGATTTTATAAAATCGCTGAAGGAAGGAGCAACTGTTTTTATTCTTTCGCCTCAGCGCACACCTGCTGATGACACGCCGTTGAAATTAAAGAAAGCGAAAACGGAAGCGAGTGTTACACCTGCGCGAACTTTAAAACAGGAATTGAATATTCTGAATCAGAAAGGTTTTGCAAGAATTATTTCTGAGAAAGAAGTTTACAAGATTGAAGAATTACTGGCTAATGAAGCGCAACTGAAAACATTGAAAGGAAAATCTTTTCAGTTGGTGGTGGATAGAATTGTGTGGAAGAAGGATGATGAAGATTTACAGTCGCGCATTTCTGATTCTGTTGGTGTTGCTTTTTTCGAAGGGCATGGCGACTGCATTATTTTTTATGACGGAAAAGAAAAAAAATTCAGCAACAAGTTTGAGCTGGATGGAATTTTATTTGAAGAACCCACTCCGCATTTATTCAGTTTCAATAATCCGTATGGTGCGTGTCGGCGGTGCGAAGGTTTCGGAAGTGTGATTGGTGTGGATGAAAATTTAGTGATACCGGATAAAAATAAATCGGTGTACGAAGGAGCGATTGCTCCCTGGAAAGGTGAGAAAATGGGTGAATGGTTAACACTGTTAATTAAAAGCGCTCATAAATTTGATTTTCCTGTTCATCGGTCATATCGAGAATTGACAGCAAGTGAAAAAAAATTATTATGGACAGGCAATAAATATTTTCATGGACTCGATGAGTTTTTCAAAGAACTTGAAAAGCAGAGTTATAAAATTCAGTACCGTGTTTTGCTTTCCCGCTATCGTGGTAAAACAACTTGCCCCGATTGTAACGGCGCAAGAGTGCGTATAGAATCATCTTATGTAAAGGTAGATGGAAAGTCAATTGGCGAAATGGTATTGATGCCGGTTAAAGAATTACAGAAATTTTTTATTGCATTAAATCTTTCTGTTTATGAAAAAGAAGTTTCAAAAAGATTATTGCTTGAAATAAATAATCGCTTACAGTTTATGATGGAAGTAGGTTTGGGCTATCTTACACTAAACCGGATTTCTTCGACACTTTCAGGTGGCGAAACTCAACGAATTAATTTAACGCGTACACTTGGAAGCAATCTCACCAGTTCGCTTTACATATTGGATGAACCCAGCATTGGACTGCACCCGAAAGACACCGGTCAACTTGTTAAGGTATTACACAAATTGCGCGACCTTGGAAATACCGTTTTAGTTGTGGAACACGAAGAAGAAATCATGAATCATGCAGACCAGATTATAGATATGGGTCCGCTTGCAGGTGCTCATGGTGGCGAAGTTGTTTTCAGCGGAACCTTCGATGAAATCCTGAAAGACAAAAATTCACTTACCGGAAAGTATTTAACCGGGGTTCATAAAATTTCTATTCCAAAAACAAGAAGAAACTGGATTAATAAAATTGAGTTCAATGGTTGCGCTCAAAACAATTTACAAAACATAAATGTCACTATTCCTTTAAATGTAATTACAGTAGTTACAGGGGTAAGTGGATCAGGCAAAACAACTTTGGTTAAACAGATTTTATTTCCTGCCCTTTCTCGTTTATGTGGAAATTTTGGCGACAAGCCTGGTGAATTTTATGAAATGAAAGGAGACATGAATCTTCTTACACAAATTGAAATGGTTGATCAGAATCCGATTGGCAAATCATCGCGCAGCAATCCTGTTACTTATATAAAAGCTTATGATTTGATTCGCGAATTGTATGCTAAGCAGCGCGGTTCGCAGCTTAAAGGTTTTCAACCTAAACATTTTTCATTTAATGTGGATAGTGGCAGGTGTGATAATTGCAAGGGCGAAGGAGAAATTGTGGTAGAGATGCAGTTTTTAAGTGATGTCCATTTATTGTGCGAAGTGTGCAAAGGCAAACGATTTAAGGATGAAGTGTTGGAAGTAAATTATAAAGGGAAAAATATTGCTGATGTTTTAGACCTAACTGTTGATGAGGCAATTGAATTTTTTATTGATGAAAAAAACCTGCATGATTCCATTCTTCCGCTCGCACAGGTTGGATTAGGTTATGTGAAACTCGGTCAGTCATCGAGCACTTTATCGGGTGGTGAGGCACAGCGTGTTAAGCTTGCATCGTTCCTCGGAAAAGGAAGTTCGCAAAATCCAGTACTGTTTATTTTCGATGAACCAACAACCGGGTTGCATTTTCACGACATAAATAAACTTTTGCAATCATTTAATGCTTTGATTGAAAACGGACACTCTGTTTTAATCATTGAACATAATATGGAAGTGATAAAATGTGCAGACTATATAATTGACCTCGGTCCGGATGGAGGTGATGAAGGCGGGAAGCTTTTATTTCAAGGCACTCCGGAAGAAATGATAGAAACATGCAATTCGCATACTGCGAATTATTTGAGGGGAAAATTGAAAGATTGATTTGAAAATGAAATATTTTTTTCTCCTTGCTTTATTTTTTTCTTATGAATGTGTGGCGCAGAAAAATAATTCCAAGAATGACTTTAGCGATTCTTTTGAAGAGTTAACAGCTCTGAGATACATTGTAATTGCCGGCACTTCTGCAGATTTTCATGCTCTTGATAATCTTTCAAAAGAGATCAGTAAAAAAACCGGAATCGAATATTCAAACAATTTAGTTTACGATTCAAAAAGAGGAATGATAGCGCCCGACAGTTCAGATGATGAAATCTATGCAGGGTCATATTTTCCAAGAAGATACAGCACAAGTTTAATAAGCATTGAGATGATGTGGTATTATTCGACTGGAAGTATTCAGAATACTGAAACAACAAAAATGATAATTGTTACAGGAATTTTTGATTCAAAGAAATCAGCTTTACTCCAATTGAAATTGGTGCAGGAGGTTGTGCCAACTGCTTATATAAAAAAGATGAAATTGTATATGGGATGCTTGCATTAATAATTCAAACAAGAAAAAGTTCATTTACGATTCATTATCGTAAGAACTTGTTTAAAATTGAACGGTTAATATCACAAAAATTATATTTCAAATGAAGCAATTTTTAATTTCCCTTTTATTCTGTTCACCGTTTTTTTCATTAGCACAAAATGGTATTACCAGGGACACAATCCGGATTCATACTGAAGAATTACAATGGAAGGATGCGCTTGCACCTTTTCCATCCGGAGCAAAAATTGTTGTGATGGAAGGCAGTTCAAAACAGGAAGGTTTATTTACCATTCGTGTGGCGTTTCCAACAAACTACATTTTACCTGCACACTTTCATCCCAAAGATGAAAGAGTGACTGTGATAAGCGGAAGCGTTTTTATTGGTTTTGGTGAAGAAGCTGATATTAATAAAGGAACAGAATTTAAAGCCGGAGATTTTTATATCAATCCTGCACTTTCTCACCATTTTATTTACACAAAAAATGAAGGGGCGATTTTACAACTCAATTGTGAAGGACCATGGGGCCTTTCTTACTGTAAGTAATTTCTTATTTCAATAATTGATATGTTATAAAACTTGCCAGGTACGCAACTCCTGTCATATAGAAAAGTTGAATCATTGGCCATTTCCAGCTTTTTGTTTCCCGGCGAACTACAGCAATTGTACTCATGCATTGCATAGCAAGAGCAAAAAATATCATCAATGAAACAACAGTAGCGAATGAAAAAACCTGCTCACCTGTTTGCGGATTGATTTCATTATGCATGCGTGCGCGAAGTTTATTCATATCCATATCACCGGTTGAGCCAACGCTATAAATTGTTGCAATAGTCCCAACAAAAACTTCTCGTGCTGCAAATGCAGTAATCAAAGAAATACCAATTTTCCAATCGAAGCCCAGAGGCATTATTGCAGGTTCAATAAAGTGACCAATATGTCCTGCATAAGAATGAGTTAATTTTTCACTTTGTTGTAAAGCATCCAATTCAATTGCGTCAAATTGAGAGGTAAATGCGGTATCAGTAAATTTTTTTTCTACCTCTTGAATTTCATTTCCTGGTCCATAACTGGCGAGAAACCAAAGCACAATTGATATTGCAACTATAATTTTTCCAGCATCAGTCACAAATACTTTGGCTTTCTCCAACATAGTAACTCCAACATTTCCCCATCTGGGCAATCGGTAAATCGGCAGTTCCATCAGAAACAAACTTTTCTCTTTTGTCTTTATAATAAGTTTCATTATAAATGCCGCGACAATTGCAGATAAAAAACCAAAAAGATATAATCCAAGCATCCACATTCCTCTCATGTTAAAAATCCCGAAAACAGTTTGACTTGGAACTGCAAAACTTACCAGCAAAGTATAAACCGGCAATCTTGCTGAACAACTCATAAATGGCACAACCATTATTGTGATTATCCTGTCTTTCCAGCTTTCAATATTGCGTGTACTCATGATGGCAGGAATTGCACAGGCCATTCCACTGATGAGTGGCACTGTTGATTTTCCGCTAAGACCGGTTGAGCGCATCAATTTGTCCATAAGAAAACTTACACGAGCCATATAACCGGTATCTTCTAATATGGTAATGAACCCAAACAATAACATTATTTGAGGTATAAAAACCACAACTCCGCCAATTCCTGCCCATAATCCCTGAATCAACAAATCATTAATCATCCCGGCAGGCAATAAATCATGCAGATAGTTTCCGGCAGAAGAAAAAACTGAACTGATTAAATCCATTGGGTACTGAGCCCAGGCAAATATTGCCTGAAAAACAAAAAAGAAAACCCCGAGAAAAATCAGATATCCCCAGACAGGATGCAACAATATTTTATCAATTCGAGATGTGTTTTCCAGGCTCTTATTTTCTTTTTGCTCTTCGTTCACACAATATTGAACTACTCTATTGATTGAATTATATCGCTGCAAAACTTCTTCTGCTTGAAAACGAGCTGCTATAAATTTCTTTTCGGCAACCCACTCATCAATCAGTTTATGCTTCTCCTCCGGAAAATCTGTTAACTCTTTATGCAGAACCGCCAGAAGTGCCGCTTCGTATTCATTTGAGTAAGGGATTTTGTTGCTCAATTCAGTTGCTTCGCCACACAATTTCTGAATATCAATAAAACTGCGCTTTGGTTTTGATACATCCGCTGATAATATTTTTAATAGTTTGTCCACTCCTTTTCCATCTCGGGCATTCATTGAAATTACAGGCACTCCTAACTCTTCTTCAAGTTTTGAGACATCAATGCGGATATTATTTCTTTCCGCCACATCCATCATATTCAACGCAATCACGGTTGGAATACCCATGTCTATAACCTGTGTACAGAACAATAAATTTCGTTTCAGGTTAGATGCATCGGCTAACAAAACAATCACATCGGGGTGCGAATCGTTATCAGGATTTGCGAGCACATCGAATGTGACCATTTCGTCAATGCGTCGCGGATAAATACTATAAGTTCCCGGAAGATCAACAACAAGTGCCACTTTTTTATCATTAAGAAAAAGCACTCCGGTTTTTTTATCGACTGTAACACCGGGAAAATTTCCCACTTTTTGCCGCATACCTGTGAGAACATTGAACAGCGATGTTTTTCCGCAGTTCGGATTTCCGGCAAGCGCTATAATAATTTTCTTTTGTTCACTCACTGCTTTATCACTTTTATGGCCACCGCTTCATCTTTTCTTAATCCCAATAAATAATTTCCTATACGGATTGAAATAGGGTCGCCAAGCGGAGCAATATAATCTACTTCTAAAAATTCACCGGGCATGCATCCCATTTCCATCAGTTTAATAGAAATAGCTGAATCATCCAAAGAAACGATTATTGCCTTATCGCCTTTTCTTAATAATGACAGTGGAACAGCAACCTTATTCATTGGGAGGCGCAAAATACACACAAGCCTTTAAGCTTCAATATTTATACAAATGATGTTTATCAGCAGGAAATTCTATTGGTTGCTATTCAAACTTTTTTGAACAGCTAAAACCGAATTTTGATTATTATTTTTCTTTGAAAAAGAAGGGCAATCGCCACACTTTCTAAATAAAAAACAGCCGTTAAATAATAATGCAAAACTAAACAGGAGAACAATTCGGCTAAATGCTTTTTTATAATTAAACATCAGATTTGTTTTTATTGTGATTGTAAAATTGAACAATCGTTTTTAATTAACCGTAATTATTTTCAACGATGAAATTTGTTTTTTCTTATTTGCACTCCGATAAATAATTGATGAGTCGAAAACGAATATTGGTAGCACCACTGGATTGGGGATTGGGACATGCTACACGATGCATTCCTGTTATTCGTGAACTGCAAAAACAAAATGCCGAAGTAATTATCGGGAGCAATGGCAGGCCGCTGAAAATTCTGCAACAGGAATTCCCCGAACTGGAAAATTGTGTGATTGATGGATACGACATCAGGTATCGCCGATCAGGTTCATTTGCCATGGCAATTATTCCGCAAATTCCGAAACTGGTTAATTCAGGTTTCGCTGAACACAATAAGCTGAAACAATTAATCAAAGAATTAAAACTCGACGGAGTGATTTCAGATAACCGATTCGGATTATTTAATCATAATGTACCATGTGTTTTTATGACTCACCAGGTGGGAATTATTATGCCATCGGTTTTTAAGTGGGTAGAAAGATTTATTTACAAACTGAACTATCGCATCATGAATAAATATGATTGCTGCTGGGTTCCGGATTATGCAGGCAACGAAAATCTTTCAGGAATTCTTTCGCATAAATACCCGCTGCCGCCGCAAACAACTTTTATCGGGCCGCTTTCGCGATTTAAAAAACTGGAAGGATTGGAAATAATTAATGATCTTCTCGTAATTCTTTCCGGGCCTGAACCGCAGCGCACAGTGCTTGAAGAAAAACTGATGCGCCAGTTAAGTGATATGAATCTGCAAACTTTAATTGTGCGCGGTATTCCGGGAAATGAAATTGAACTAAAAACTCCTAATCACATCAAAGCCATTTCGCATTTAAATGCTGATGAACTGAACAAAGCAATCATGCAATCGAAATATGTTGTAAGCCGCAGTGGATACAGTACCATTATGGATTTAGCAGCCACAGGAAAAAAAGCAATGCTCATTCCTACGCCCGGACAAACCGAACAGGAATATCTAGGCGATTATTTTCATGCGCAAAAGGTTTTTTATTGTGCTTCGCAATCTTATTTCAGTTTGAAGAATGCGCTGAATGAAATTGAAAACTTCTCGGGATTTCAATTGCCAAATTCAAATACCCAACTCGAAAAGACTGTTCAGTATTTTTTAGAGAAGTGTTGAAGCAAAGCAATTACTCCTGAAAATAAACCCGTTTCACTCTTCGTGAAATACCTGTCATCACTTCGTAGGGAATGGTGCCGCTTTTTTCGGCGATGGTTTGCAGCGGCAGTTCTTCGCCGAACACAATTACTTCGTCGCCTTCTTCCACCCCGGCAATAGCAGTTACATCGAGCATCGTCATGTCCATGCACACTTTGCCAATAATGTTTGCGAATTTATTTTTCACCAGCATTTGTCCAACCCCATTGCTTAGGCGGCGGCTTAATCCATCAGCATAACCGATTCCCACAGTGGCAATGATTGTATCGTGCTCCGTTTTTCCCGCGCGATTGTAACCGACAGTTTCGCCTGCTTTCAAATGTTTGATTTGTGATACACGGGTTTTTAATGTGCCAACGGGCTTCAGTTTCTCTTGTAGTTTTTTACTTGAATCTATTCCATACAACCCCAGACCAAGGCGAACCATTTCAAATTGCGCATGCGTGAATCGTGTGATGCCCGATGAGTTGAGTATGTGGCGGCTCACAGGATATTTTAGTTGGCTGATTATTCGTGAACTGAGTTTTTCGAAAGTTGTGATTTGTGTTTTTGTGTAATCATCAAGTGTAACATCTTCACTCGCTGCCAAGTGAGAAAAAATTGTTTGCACTTGTAGTGCAGAATTTTCGGTGAGCAATTGAATGACTTCATCCAATTCATTTTCTTCAATGCCAAGACGGTGCATACCGGTTTCGAGTTCGATGTGAACAGGATAACCCTTCGGATAATTTTCGTGATGATTTTGTGCGATGCTATTGAACTGCCGCAATGCGCGCATGTTGTACATCTCCGGTTCGAGGCGATAATGAATAAGGTCTTCGTAACCACCGGCTTCGGGATTCATCACCATGATGGGCATCGTGATTCCGGCTTTACGCAACTCGACTCCTTCGTCAGTATATGCAACAGCGAGATAATCCACTTTGTGCTGCTGTAACACACTCGCAATTTCAAAACTTCCGCTTCCATAAGAATATGCTTTCACCATCACCATCATTTTGGTTTCGGGCTTGAGCAGCGACTGATACACGGCGAGATTTTGTGTGAGGTGATTGAGGTTGATTTCGAGAATGGTTTCGTGCGCCTGCTGTTCGAGTTTTTTACTGATGCGCTCAAACTCAAATGAGCGCGCGCCTTTGAGCAGAATGGTTTCGTCTTTGAAATTTTCGGTTTGAAAATCTTTCAGAAACTCTTCGGTGCTCTGATAAAATTTTGATTCAAGATTAATTTTATCAGTAAAATGTTGTTGCTTTTTGAAAATTGATTTTCCGATTCCGATAATGCGGTTCACACCTTTCGTCACCACCATTTGCGAAACTTCTTTATACAATTCATCATCCGACATTCCGGATTGAAGAATATCAGATAAAATTATTGTGCGGCGATTGTGTTGCTTTTGCTGATTGAGAAAATCCATTGCGATGTTCAATGAATTCAAATCGCTGTTGTACGAATCATTGATGAGCGAACAATTATTGATTGCATCCTTCATCTCCAATCGCATGGCGATTTTATTCAGCCCCAACATGCGCTGCGCAATAATTGCCGAATCAATTTTCAGATACATCATCAGCATCCAGCAATTGATTCCGTTTTCGATACTCGCATCATCAATGAACGGAATACTGAAATTATAATTCTTGTCTTTTATCTGCGCATCTATTTCAGTAAAGGTTCCGACTTTATGAATTGAATTTATAATAACATCAGCATCTAAATTTTTTCTTGTCCACGAAAAAGTTTTGAAGCCATCGAAATCAGAATCTGCTTTTTTCATTCTGTCGCGGGCAGTAACGAGGCATTCGTTGATGTCAAGGTAATCTCTACAGAAAATAACAATTTCAGCGCGTGTGAACAGCCGTAGTTTCTCATTTACTTTTTGACGAATGTCAAGAAAACCTTCATTGTGTGCGCCGCCAATGTTGGTGAAAATTCCAATGGTGGGTTGAATAATTTTTTCAAGATTTCCCATTTCGTCAGGCTGAGAAATTCCGGCTTCAAAAATTCCGAGGTTGTGGTAAGGGGCTATTTGCCATACTGATAATGGAACACCGATTTGCGAATTATAACTTTTGGGTGAGCGAACAATATTGTAATCAGGTTCGAGCAACTGGAAGAGCCATTCTTTCACAATTGTTTTTCCGTTGCTTCCCGTAATTCCGAAAACTGGAATATTAAAAAGCTTGCGATGCGCCGCAGCAAGATTCTGTAATGCGACAACAGTGTCTTTTACTGAAATGAAATTTGCATCAACAAACGGTTTTGTTTCAACTCCTTCAGAAATAACAAAACACCGTACACCTTTTTTATATAAATCGCTGATGAACTGATGACCGTTTCGCCTGTCGCCCTTGATGGCAAAAAATGCTGTTGTTTCCGCTACGGTGAGTTTGCGACTATCGAGTAATAAATTTTCAATTGAAACCTGCTGACTTTTCTGTACCAGTTTGCCCCGCATCATTTTGGCTAACTGCTCCGCTGTGTAATTTTTTAAATTCATATTTCGCATGGCGAAGGTAATTTTCGAATTCAATAGCTGATGAAATGTTATCAGGAAAAATTAAAATGTTGAAAAAATATTTGAGCCACCGCATTCAAGAGTTTTAAAAATAAAAAAGTCCGCGATGTGCGGACTTTTTTTATTTCAAACTGAAATTATTTTTTAAAGATTAATCTTCAACACCATTCCCGGTTGCAGGTGCGACCATTTTGATGGGGAGTTAGCTGCTTTTATTTCTGCAACTGTTACACCTGAGTATTTATTTGCAATTGCCCAAAGTGAATCGCCTGATTTTACTTTGTAATAAATAGTTTTTGTACCGGAAGAAGTGGATGTAGTAGAATGTGTGGAAGTAGTAGTTGGTTTAGTTGTCGAAGTAGTAGTGGTAGTTTTTGTTCCACTTGATGGATGCGATTCGCTGTATCCGTTGCCACTGTAAATTTTTATTTTCTGTCCTGCATAAATCATGTTGTTGTGAATCACATTCCACGATTTTAATTGGGCAACAGTGCATTTATTTTTTGAAGCAATCAGTCCGAGTGACTCTCCACTGCGAACAGTATGCGTATAGTAATTTCCCTTTACCCCGTTGTACGAAGTATAATTTTTTACCAGACAATTCTTGGATGCGCAAACAATTGAATCCTTCATGGCATCATACACACAAAATTTATCAGCAGGAAGTTTCAAAGCATAAGGCTCGTTGAAAGCAGGAATTACATTGGTGCGTAAACCGGGATTCAAAAATTTTACCAGGTCAACAGATAAGTTAGTGTACTTGGCCACTTGTTCGCAACTTAATTTCTGATACACATCAACAGTTGAAATTTCACATACGCTTTGTTCTGGTTCTCTCACCTGCAAATCATGTGCGTAATAAAAATTCATTACATACATCGCAGCAACAAATGCAGGAACATATGACCGCGTTTCTTTTGGAAGGTACTTGCTGATTGACCAGAAATCCATTTTGCCACCTGACATGGCGATTGCCTTATTTACATTACCCGGTCCGCAGTTATAAGAAGCAATTGCTAAAAACCAATCACCATAAATATTGTACGAATTTTTCATGTAAGCAGCAGCTCCTTCTGTGGAACGAATAATATCTCTGCGTTCATCTAAGTAAGAGTTCACAGTTAAGTCGTAAACCTTTGCAGTGCCGGGCATAAATTGCCACAAGCCAACCGCACCTGATTTTGAAATCGCCATTGGATTTAAGGCGGATTCAATTATTGCCATGTATTTTAAATCAGCAGGTACTCCGTTGTCAACTAATATTTTTTCAAAAATCGGGAAGTAAAATTTACTTAACCCCAACATACGCTCCACCTGATCGCGCTTGCGTAAAGTGTAGAGGTCAATGAATTTTTTCACTTCTTCATTATAAACAAGTGGCATTACTGTATTGAAAGATTTCAATCGAGAATCATATACAGAATCTTCGAAAGTCGGGAAACGGGTATAGTTGTTTTCGCCATAAGTTTCCATGATTAACGAATCGAGTGAATTGTCAACTGCATTGATACTATCCATTCCATTATTAATAAATGGAGCAGGAGAAATAGTGGTGTTGATGCTGTTGAGCGGTTGCTGAGCATAAGTGCTCAAACTGTTTAAAGTGCAGCAACCAAAGGCGAAGAGAAAGGTTGTGGCAAGTTTTTTAAAGTTGGTCAGCTTCGTCATTACTGTTTCAATTTTTGTTTACACAGGTTAAAAATTTTAATGCTCGCAAATTAGCTATCTGATTCAATTAAACAAGAACTCAAAATCATGCATTTTATTATTGGGCAAACTGATTGTCCACAAAAGTTACCGAAAAGCAAAAAAGTGCTTTACGCTACACTTTGAATTTTGTTCTGAAATGGAAGACGAATTTTTGATGAACTTATTTCATCAACTCAGCAGAGAATGCTAACAATTCTGCTTCTTTAAAACCGGCTGCCATCAACTGCAAGCCATAAGGCATTCCGTTGCTGTGCTGAAACAGTGGAAGTGTGATTGCAGGAATACCTGCAATTGGCGCCTGCACGGTAAAAATATCTGCGAGATACATTGCAATCGGGTCATCAGTTTTATCCCCTAAACCGAATGCTGTGGTGGGTGTGGTTGGTGTTAAAATAAAATCGAAGCGCGATAAAATTTCTTCCGTTTTTTCTTTGATGAGGCGACGAACTTTTTGCCCTTTGGTATAATACGCATCATAAAATCCTGCGCTTAAAACAAAAGTGCCAAGCATAATTCTGCGCTTCACTTCTTCACCAAATCCTTCGCTGCGGTTTCTTTTATAAGTGGATTCCAGGTCAACTGCATTTTCACTTTTATATCCGAAACGAATTCCATCGAAGCGCGAAAGATTGGATGATGCTTCGGCAGTTGTTAAAACATAGTAAGTCGGAACTAAGTAATCGAGATACGGAAAATCAATGAACTCAATTTCGTGTCCTGCTGATTTTAATTCTTCAATGTAATTGAGCGTGCGGCTTTTTATTTCAATGTCAATTCCGGGATGATTGATGCAATCGGAGAACACCGCAATTTTTGCTTTGCGATTGAAGCTGAGTTTCTCAGAATATTTTTCAACCGGTTTTGATGAAGCGGTGCTGTCGAACTCATCTGCCCCCGACATAATTTCCAGCAACAAAGCACAATCAGAAATGCTGTGCGTGAACGGACCAATCTGGTCGAACGACGAAGCATA
>Ga0209596_1002787_pt1 | contig 14262 bp, 10 predicted proteins | sample M_130807_MF_Meta_FD_187314 | JGI IMG/M metagenome (GOLD analysis project Ga0209596, IMG submission 187314) | Freshwater microbial communities from Lake Montjoie, Canada to study carbon cycling - M_130807_MF_MetaG (SPAdes) (version 2) | ecosystem: Environmental > Aquatic > Freshwater > Lake... | reverse complement strand
TATTAGAGAACCAAGCTAAGCAATTGTTGGATGAGGCAACTCAAACAGGTACATCATCAGGATCAGAAGAATGGTCTGGTGTTGCTTTACCTTTAGTAAGAAGAATCTTCGGAGAAATCGCATCTAAGGAATTCGTTAGTGTTCAACCAATGAATTTACCTTCAGGTCTTATCTTCTTCTTAGACTTCAAATATGGTTCAGCTCAAGGTGGTGCAGGACAATTCGGTGGTAAATCACTTTTTGGTGGTACTAACGCAACTGGTTCAGCTACTAACTTCGGTAGAACTGACGCAGCTTCAAACGGTCTTTATGGTGAAGGACGTTATGGTTATTCAGTAAATGATGCATCTACAACTGTAGCAGCAGCAAATATCACTTCAGCATCTGCAACATGGTCTGATTTAGGATATGACCAAGCTTACTCAGCTTCTGTAGCAGCTGGTAAAGTTGTTAAATTAACTATAACTAAAGCTAACATTTCAGCAACTGCTGATACTGAAGCTGTAAGAAGCTTCCAAGCTGAAAAAGGACACGCAACTGCAGGTTTTGGAATTCAAAGTACTTTAGGTCAATTTAGTTATGTATCTGGTACTAACGTTGCATTATATGTATCTGCATCTTCATTGGCATTAGCTGGTGGACCGGTTAATGTTATCTATTCTGAAGTTCCTGTAGCTTATGATAGAGGTGATTTCGAAGATTCTACTGCAAACTCTGCTGGTAACACAACAACTGCATTAGATATTCCTGAAATCGACTTAGAATTGAAATCAGAGGCTATCGTAGCTAAGACTCGTAAGTTGAAAGCTGTATGGACTCCTGAATTAGCACAAGATTTGAATGCATATCATTCAATCGATGCTGAAGCAGAATTAACTTCTATGTTATCTGATTATATCTCTTTAGAGATTGATTTAGAAATCTTAGATATGTTAAAATCAAACGCTTTAACAACTGAATATTGGTCTACAACTGTAGGCGAAGAATGGTTAAACAATGGTACAACAGGTCAAAACGCTTGGGGTAACATCGGTGGTGCTTCTAACGCATACACTAAGAATGCATGGTTTCAAACATTGGGAATCAAATTGAACAAAGTTTCAAATAAGATTCACCAATTAACATTAAGAGGTGGAGCTAATTTCGTAGTAGCATCTCCTGATGTTTGTACTATCTTGGAATCAATTCCTGGATTCACAGTAAATGCAGATAAAGACGCAATGCAGTTCGCTGCTGGTGTTACTGCAGTTGGTTCTATGAGCAATAGATACACAGTTTACAAAAACCCTTACATGACTTCTAACGAAATCTTGATGGGTTATAGAGGTAACAACTTCTTAGAGACTGGTGCTGTTTACGCTCCATATGTACCATTGATTATGACTCCATTAGTGTACGACCCTCAAAATTTCACGCCTCGCCGTGGAGTTATGACTAGATACGCTAAGAAGATGGTCAGACCTGAGTACTACGGGAAGATTTATGTTAAAGATTTAGCTTCTATCTAAGGATAAAAGTTGATACTTTACTAAGTTTAACTGGTAACGGTTCAATATTAAAAGGGAGGTGAGAAATCATCTCCCTTTTTTTGTGCTTTTAATATTTTTTCGTATATTTACTTATATTTATAGATGTATTGGTTATATTTAAATAAAAAAGCAAAATAATAATTAAAATGGGACAACAAAAAGGAAATCCAACACCATCGTATCAAAATCAGGCATACGAAACATTAAGACCAAATACCAATGCTAGAATCAATAGAGATATGGGCACAAAGCCTGTAATGATTGATGATACAAAAACATTAGATGAATTAATTGATTCTGGTTCGCAGGGATTTACTCAAGGATATGCAAAAGATACTGATTTAACGGATGGTACAATTAATGCAAGATTTGATACTCTTACCGCAAATGAATATCACGTAACAATATTATCTTCATCTGTTATGTACGCAAACGGAAGTAATAAATTAGGTGATAGTGCGGATGATAGACATGAATTTACCGGTTCTATATTAATAGGTGGTGATGTATTAGGTAATGCTAGATTAAATCAAGCAACAGCATCAATACAATTTGCAACAGCATCTTTAAATTTACAAACAGGTTCGCAAGATTTAGTTAATAGAAGAATCAGTTCAACTACTGGTTCAATAAATACAACTACATCTTCATTTGATTCTGTATTTTTAAGAATCAGTTCAACTACTGGTTCAATAAATACAACTACATCTTCATTTGATTCTGTATTTTTAGGAATTAGTTCTGTGACAGGAGCTATGAATACACAAAGTAGTTCTCAAAATTTGGTGAACTTAGCTATATCAACTTATACTGGTTCTAATGATAGTGTGGTAGCAAGAATACTACAAACAACGGCATCAATACAATTTGCAACGGCATCTTTAAATACATACACTGGTTCTAATGATAGTGTGGTAGCAAGAATACTACAAACAACGGCATCTTTAAATACATACACTGGTTCTTTAATTGGAATTACAAATGGTTTGATGGCAGTTACCGCATCAATGAAAGCAGCAACCATTTTCTCTGGGTCAGTTCAAATAGGACTTACTTTATCAAATTACGCAAATGATGGAGCAGCTGCAAGTGGTGGTGTTCCTGTTGGTGGTTTGTATCATACGGCTGGTGCAGTTAAGGTTAGATTAACATAATTATCTTTCACAAAATACAATTAAAAGGAGATACTAAAACTATCTCCTTTTTTATTTTTACTCCTTTCCAACATTCTTATATTTATAGGTAGAAAACAAATTAAAATAAAATGGGACAAGCAAAAACACCAAGAGAAGCTGGATTAACTAATAGAAATTTAGGTACATCACCTGTAATGGTTAATCATAATACAACATTAACAGCAGTAATTGATGCAACATTTGCAACTGATTCGGATGTAGCAGCATCTGCCCCAATAATGAAAGGTAAAACGGATTTAAGTTCAGCTACTGGAACTGTAACTTATGATTGTTCAAATGGAAAAAGAGTATTCTCACATTTTGGAGTGAATGCATCGGCAAATTGGATAGCAGACTTTACTAATTTACCAATGAGTAATAATGAAGCACATTATATAACTGTAATATCTTCTAATGGAAGTTCAAATGCAAATACATACTTTATAAATGGAATAAAAATTGATGGTGTAAATGCAATATGGACTGCAAGTTGGAGTAGTGGTGCAAAAAACACATATTACATCTATAAGTTTGTAATTGTAAATACTGTATCTGGTCCTGTGGTTTATGGAGATAGAGTAACAACTATACCACAATAAGAATCAAATATATACTAAAAGGAGATACTAAAACTATCTCCTTTTTTATTTTTACTCCTTTTCAACATTTTAATATTTATAGGTGTTATATCGTATAATGGATTAATTAATAATAATGAGTAAGCAACCAAAACATCAAGTACTTCAACCAAAAAATGTAGAACAATATTGTAGTTATACAAAAGTTGGAAGCAAAGTATATGGTAACACTATCGAATCTGCTTCATTGGAGATGGAAACTTATGTAAGTGCTTCTTTTGATTCAGTAAGTGCAAGTTTTATTTCTAACATTAGGGTTCGTAATTCAAATTCATTAAAGGAACAATTAAAAGCAGCAAGTTCATCTTCATTAGATATAGCAGAAATTATAGGATTGTATGATATAAGATTGAATCCAGAGTTATACAAAAAATATCAATTAAATTACGCATTATCAACTGGTTCAACTTTTAACGAAGCAGTAATGTGGGCAGATAGAAACTTACATTGTATAGAACCTGCAGCAAGTGGTGACCTTACATTAGTATTTTCAAGCTTTACAACGGTTGATTTACTTTTAACAAATGGATTTGATAGTCTTAGTGATTGGAATACTGCATTAATACAAACCGGTAATCCTTATACATCAATTAGTGTAGATGAGGCAAATTATACAATATATTTAAGTGGTGGTTCTAATATAGTATTAAAAAATTATGCATTTGTTGGTTATATTGAAGCTCCTAATGGACTTGGACATGACCTTTTACAAATTCAAGATAATGGAACAATTATAGAAGTTGGATATGGTGCATTCCAAGGTTGTGATAATCTTACTACGGTTGAATTATTGGGAGCAACAACAATTGCGGATAATTCATTCTCAGCTGATTCTAAATTACAATATGTGTATTTACCAAATGTAACATCGGTTGGGGCTAGTGGATTTTATTCTGCTTTTAACGCAGCAACTTTACCTATAACATTATACTTACCTCTTTGTACTTCGTTAGGAGTAGCCGCACTTAGTGGACCAATTAATATTGATACACCAAACGGATTGATAGCAACATTCCCTATTGTAATGCAAACCAATGGTGGAGGTGGAGGTGTTAATGATGAGATAGTACAATTAACCGCATATAGTGATGGGGCAGTAATAAATTATGTTTAATTTAGATGATTACTTATATAGAGATGTAATATCGGTAGAAGAAGAAATTGAATTAAATCAAAATATACCAAATCTTACTAGAAAATATAGTAGGAAGATATTACGTTATGGTATTTCAAAATATGATAATAATTTAATATCTTTAGAAGTACCGCAATATCTTTTAGATTTATCAGATAAACTTACTGAATTAGGCATACTTAAATTTGTACCCAAAGATTATACAATTAACATTTACAAACCAAACGATTTTATAGATTACCATATTGATTTGGGTGATGATGATACATTAATACTTAGCATCCTAACGCCAATCAATTTTAATTTAAGAAAAGGAGATGAGACGATATCCTTTGAATTTCCACAAAGGTCAGCACTTTTATTAACTGGAGAGTATAGAACGGATTGGGAACATTCAATAGAGCGTGTTACTGATAGAAGAATATCTGTGGTATTTAGATAAAAATACAACTAAAAGGAGATACTAATACTATCTCCTTTTTTTATTTTACCCCTTTCCAACATTTTAATATTTATAAGAGTATTAAACCGAATTATATATGGCAGCAGGAAAATACTCTTTTATAATAGAGCAAGGAGCAACAACAAACTTAAATGTACAATGGACTAACAATAGTGGTTCAGCAGTTGATTTAACAGGTTATCAGGCTAGAATGCAAATCAGACCGGGTATTGAAGCAAGTGATGTTTATATTTCACTTTCATCTTCACTTTCACCTGATGGTACTGGATTAAATCTAAGTGGTAGTAATGGTACAACGCCTGTCCAAAGTGGTTCAATCGGAATATACATTTCAGCATACTCATCATCTTTATTAAGTTTTACCGAAGCATATTATGATTTGGAAATGGTAAATGGTAGAGAAGTTACACGATTATTAGAAGGTAAAGTAAGATTATCAAAAAATGTGACTAGATAATGAGTTGTAATCAAGATAACAATCATCACATTACAATAACCGATAACACAACTAAAGAAGTAGTATTAGTTAATGTACCAAAGCCGGATACTGTAATAGTAGAAACGGATAAAACTTTTGTCACAATATCTTCATCAGGTCCGCAAGGTCCAAAAGGTGAAGCGGGTGCAAGGGGATTTGATACTGGAACTTCTGGTACATCAGGAAGTAGTGGCTCATCGGGAACTTCTGGTAGTAGTGGCACAAGCGGAAGTAGTGCAACATCGGGAAGTAGTGGAAGTAGTGGAGGTAGAGGTGCTTCTGGTAGTAGTGGGTCATCTGGCACAAGCGGTACAAGCGGCACCTCGGGAACGTCTGGCACAAGTGCAACATCAGGAACTTCTGGAACAAGCGGCACCAATGGAACGACGGGAACTGCAGGTTCATCCGGAACTTCTGGCACAAGCGGTACAAGCGGCACCTCGGGAACGTCTGGCACAAGTGCAACATCAGGAACTTCTGGAACAAATGGAACAAGTGGTTCTTCAGGAACAAGTGGAGAATCAGGAAGTTCTGGAACATCAGGTGAAAGCGGTTCTTCAGGAACAAGTGGAGAATCAGGAAGTTCTGGAACATCAGGTGAAAGCGGTTCTTCAGGAACTTCATTCTATTGGCAAGCAGATTATAATAGTGGTACATCATACAATTTAAATGATGTTGTTTATTATAGTGGAAGTTCTTATATCTCAATTTATAACGGACATGACAATCATATTCCAAGTAGTACACCTTCAAGATGGAGTCCAATGGCTTTAGCGGGAACATCAGGAGATTCAGGTTCATCAGGAAGTGACGGTTCATCAGGTACATCTGGTTCTTCTGGATTTTCAATAGATAGTGGTTCTTTTGTAACAACTGGTTCATTTACTAATTTTACATCATCTTATTATACGGATTCTGCATCTTTTGATTTAAGAATTTCGCAAGCAACAAATGAGCAAGACCTTTCTTATTTAGCAACAACCGGTTCAAATCAGTTTATAGGAAATCAAACTATAACAGGTTCAGTAACTATTAAATCAACACCATTAACCATATCAATAGGAGATATTCTTCAAGGTGGAAAGGTAGCATACATTCTACAAAGTGGTGATGTAGGATATACCCCAACTTTAATTAAAGGTATAATAGCAGCAGAAGCTGATGAAGCAACAACTTTAAATTGGAACAATGCAACAACAATATGTAACAATAAAACTACAAGTGGATATTTTGACTGGTATCTACCATCGGATACTGAATTAAATAAATTATATCTAAATAGAGTTGAAATTGGCGGTTTTACAAATGATTACTATTGGAGTTCTACGGAGTACCCATTTGACGTAGGATATGCAACGGTACAATGGTTCACTAATGGAATACAATCCAATTTTTATGGTAAATCTTTTGTAACCAATGTTCGTGCTATTAGGGCTTTTTCTATACCAAACACTGGATTAAACGTAGATGGTAATACAAATTTAAGTGGTTCATTAATATTAAATGGTAATTTAACATTCTCAGATTCAACGGTACAAACAACGGCATTTGTTCCAACAACATACGCAACAACCGGTTCAAACTATTTTTATGGTGACCAAGTATTAAGTGGTTCAATAACTTTTAATGATGGAACTAATTTAGGTGTTATCGCATTGGCTCCTATAATATCTGGAAGTAATTCATCTTTATATAATGATTTAAGTGGAGATTTTATTGTAGCATCCCCAACATCTGATATTACATTTTTCACACTTTTAAATAATGCAACCGCATCTATTTCACAAAATATTAATGATGTTGCTTTAGTTAGTTTAACTCGTAGTGGTTCATTGGATGTTTACGCCAATATGATGGTTAGTGGTTCAATCATACCAGCAACGGCAAATGGAACTTATACATCTTCATTCAGTTTAGGTTCGGCAACAAATGCTTGGAAAGACCTTTATATATCACATGGTTCAATTATTTTCGTAGATGCTCAAACGCAAGAAACTTCATCATTTTCAATTGAGAATAATGCTGGTGGACAAAACACTGTAAAATATACGGCAGCAATAACGGCATCGGCTTATTTAGGAGATGGTGGTGGATTATTTAATTTACCTGCAAATACAAATTGGAATAACACAAGAGATTCTTATACAATACGAAAAACCGAACAATTAACTTTTTCAGGAGATTATATTTTAGAAAACGGATTTTTACTAATTGAAGGTAGTGAGCCAGGTAGTATTGGTGAATGGACAAATGTAAATGTAGAGGGTAATGGTACTATGACTAGAACTGGAAACAATACATATAGAATTGATGGTCCAAATTATCTTAATTCAGACAATAGTGGATGGCTTTTCATAAAAAGATATTTTGACACTCCAACTACAATGTCAATTGGATATGAGTGGTTTAATAATGATGAGGGAGAAGATTGGCCAATGTACGATGTAGTATCCGAAGACCCAACTGGTGAAATAAATAATACAAGTAGATTGGATAATAATAATGCTAATTACGAAACTGGAACTTGGACAATTAATGTACCTGCAAATAACTGGTTAGCAATTGGAGTTTGGAGTACGGATAGTTGTTGTGGTAGTGGTAGTTTGAATATTACACTTCCATACATACTTAACGAAGATGTTCAATACGCACCAAACAAATACTTCAAAAAAGAAGGTTCAATATTTATAGGTGGAAATCTATTACTTAACGATAGTGTTATTGAAAACAATGGTAAGATAAGTGTGGGTGGAGAAGTTATATTAATAGGTAATTCATCAATAGAAGGAACAGGAACAATAATATAAAAATATGCAATACATTCAATTACAAGGGCAAGTAGCCGCAGAATTAGACTTACCAATAGAAGGTAGTTATAATTTGTTTATAGATACATCAGATAACTCCATCAAAGCAAAAGATTTTGAAGGTAATTTATCTGGAGGAGGTGGATTATCATTAACCGAATTGACAAGAGATGAGATAGATGTTTTAATAGCATCAGCATCTTTAACGCCAGGTGCATTCTACAAAATAACTGGAGTAGCATCAGCATCATTCTACGAAGCTAATTCAATTAGTTACACTGGATATGGTAATGAAATTCAAGATGGTGGTACAACTATTATCTTACAGGCCGCAACTGATAAGACCCTATCTAAAAAAGGTATTGGTTTATTCTATGTTCCTAATTATGAAAATCCACAAGTACCAACGGCACCTCCTGATACCAATTATTTAGTTTGGGATAGTACATCTCGTCTTGAGTTTAGTTCATCTTTTGGAGTATTTGACCACGACGAATATGTTAATTTATATGCAAATGGTTCATCTTCATATTCTAATTTAAGAGCTAATATTGGTAATAATAGTATTACCTTAGAAGCTCCAGGTGATGAAGAAGTTCCTTCTCCTGATTTCTTTACAAACCCCGCTAACTATCCAATGAGTATTGTTGGTGATAATACGGATGCTTGGGCGGGTATTGTTGGTGTTTATTCAACAGCATCATATAACGCAGGTGATTGTGTAATTTGGGGTGGTAGAGTTTGGGAAAATTTAAGTGGTAGTGTTGGATATAAAACAGGCGGATGGCCATATTCTCAATTAACGTTAAACGATGAAGATTGGACAAAAGTTCCTTTCAATGAAACTAATTATACAATAGTTGCAGATTTAATTGAATACGAATTTGAATTGGATAATATCTCTTATAGAAAAGGTGCAAACAATGTAGAAGTAAGATGTGATGGAAGATTGATGTTAAATGAATGGGGATATAATATGATTAAGTATTTTCCTTGGGGACATTATGGAACTCAAAATATTAGTATTAGTAATTCATATTTAGATGCATTTGTAAACTATCCACATGATGCATATGCTTCTGAAATTAAGTTTGCAGATTATGGTGGATTTAACGCACATTATTGGGGAAGGGAAACTGAAATATACAGTATATCTTCCGACTTTGGTGGACATATGGTTAGTTTGAATTTAGGATACCATACAATAATTAATAAAATCACATTAGGTAAAAACGCAGAGATATCGCATATTTACACATATGATAACGATAATTACAATAATGCATTATATAAGATTACATTAAGTAATGGTGCATCCATTGATGATAATTGGGATAATATCTATATGTATAATGGTTCTTATATGCAAAGGTTAATATTAGAAGATAATGCTAATATTACTGATATTAATTTATACAAAGAGTCTGGTATAGAAAATTCAAAATTAGGAACTTACTCTTATATCGCTTCAATTGCGTTAAATGATTATGCAGATTTTAGACAAGTTGAGCTTGGTAATAGTAGTTATATAGAATATATAAATGCTGATGTTAGTGCCTGTTTTAAGAGAGTTAAGTTAGGTATTGATTCTTATATTAATTATATTGGTATTGGTGTAAACGGATATTTCAAACATGTTGAGATGGGTGATGAATCTTCAATATATTGTAATATAATTGGTGATTATTCATTCTTCCGATATGTTAATTTAGGAATCCATTCTCAAATTTACGCAATAGACCAAACTATTGGTAATTCTTATTTTGAAAACATTAATGTTGGAATTGATTCTCAAATATATGATATTGAATTGGGTTCTAATTCTTCTTTCAATGATATTAATATTGGTCTTAATGTTACGTTAACTGGTATTATATTAGAAGAAGATGCTGAACTTTTTAATATTAATCATATTGGTAGTGGTGGAGCTAGTGATATATTACTAACTAATGGTTCTGTAATTAGTAATGTTGAAATTGGATATCAAGGTGCATTTAGTCAAATTATTATAACTGGTTCAGCTGAAGTTGGTCCATCTACATTAAATAAATTTAAGATTGGACAGGAGAATTTAGCATTTAATGGAGCAACAATTACTTCATCATTATCCGATATAACAATTGATAGAGGATTTAATAACTTTGGAGCCAATGATAGTTACGGAGGATATTATAATAATGGTGAAGAATCGGTTAATTCAGGAAATTTCACATCAACCGCAACTGCATTATATGGAGCAGCTGGTATTCAATCGGTATATGCAATTGAGTTGGTGCCGATAAACGATTTTTCTTCAAATAGTGCACACTATTATTTACCAAACGGAACTTACAACGGACAAACTGTTGAATTAGTATTAGTGGGAGATATAGGTAATTTATGGGATTCTAATGCATATGGAGTTAAAGTATGGATGGAAAGTTTAAGATTAACTGGTGGAACTTTAGGTGATAAAGCAGGAAGTATATTTACAAACACATATTGGTTTCCATTTTCACAAAGCCCTCAATCAGCTGATGTTTTAAGAGAAAGTAATCCAAGAGCAATATGGATACAAGGAGCTTGGACAATTGATAACGGAGCTTGGCAAGATTAATAAACAAAACAAACAAAAAATAAAATAACAATAAGATGGCAAAATACACAACAAACCCAGACCCTAAAAAACCTGAAGGTGGAATTGAAGTACAACTTGAAAACCCAATTGTAACTCGTCAATTTGATGGACAGGAAATTAAAAGAGGTGTTATCACTATTAAGAAATTTATGGATAATCCTTCTAGAAAGATTGTAGCAGTAATGACTGATGATAACAAATTGTATGAATTATGGAAAGGTGATACATACGATGCAATTGGTGATTGGACAACTGCACAAGCAGTAGCAAGACTTAAACAAATGGCAGAAGCAGGATACGCTGGTGCATAAACCAAACTAAAGAATGTTTGAAAGTAAAATAAATAGAGGTAGAGCAAACGGATATGCTCCATTGAACGGCGATGGTAAAGTAGGACTTAACTATTTACCTGATGTTGTTGGAGTAGCTGGTACATCTGGAACATCTGGTGTAAACGGAGTTAATGGTTCACAAGGAAGTAGTGGAGCAAGTGGTACAAATGGTCTAAATGGCACAAATGGTCTAAATGGCACAAATGGTCTAAATGGCACAAATGGCACAAGCGGTACATCTGGCACATCGCCTTTTGAGGGAGTTAATACTGGTTCGTTTGCAACAACTGGTTCAAACATTTTTACAGGAAATCAAAGTATTAGTGGTTCAATAAATATATCTTCATCATTAATAGTAGCATCTTCGGTTGTAAGTAATGGTTCAATAAACGCACTTAATTCAGATTTAATAATTGATGGTGGTGATATTATATTAAGTGGCTCATTAATTTTAAGTAGTAGTAATATACCAACAAATCTTACTGGTTCTTTGGGTGATATTAATGGTACTATAAAAATTGATAATAATTCAATTTACTATTGTTCTGGTAGTTTTGTTCCCGAAACATATCAGATAATTGTAAATGAAGGCATGCCATATCCCACCCACGTATCTATTCCAAAAAATCAACTGGGAGTACCAAATTTATATAGTAATGGTTTTAGTATTACAACCTCTGGCAACACAACTTATGTATTGACTGGTGTATATTCAGATGGAGATAACTGGGATTGTGAAATTGATAATTTGAATAGTAATTACCTTGGTGGAACTCAAACAATGACCCTAACTTGGTTGGATTATGAACCAACTAATATTTGGACAAAAACTGATTTTGGATTTGAAAGAGGTAAGTTTGCAACAACTGGTTCAAATATATTTTATGGTGACCAAACAATAGTTAGTAATGTTACATTCCCAAGTAGTAGTTTTATATCAACAACAAATGCTTCTGGGGGATTATTTTTATCAGCATTAAATCAAGGAACATTACAACTTAATGCAGATGGTGGTGAGGGTGATGTAATAATTGGAAGGAGTGGCTGGGATGGTAAATTAATAGTAAATGGAAATCAAACAATAAGTGGTTCATTGAATATTGCACCACAACTACCATCTTTATCAATAGGAGATAGTTTTCAAGGTGGAAAAGTAGCTTATTTATATACAATTGGTGATGGTGGATATGATGCAAATTTAGTTCAAGGTATTGTAGCGGCAGAAGTTGATGAAGTAACAACTTTAAATTGGTGGGAAGCAACGGCATCAATTGATATTAAAACAACAAATGGATATACTGACTGGTATTTGCCATCTTTAGCTGTATTGGATGTTTTATATACAAATAGAGCTGCAATTGGCGGTTTTAATGATAGTAGTAGATATTGGAGCTCCAATGAAAATGGAGCAGGAGGTGATGCAGCTGTACAAGTAGTTTTTTCAGATGGTACACATACTATTGAATATAAAAGTACTGCCTACCCAACTCGCGCTATCAGATTTTTCTCAGTTGCAAAAGAAAACGCATTACATGTAGAAGGTAACACTGTTTTAAGCGGCTCATTAAATGTAACTGGTTCGGTTAAACTTTCTACAACGGATGGAGCTGGTGACTTGTTAGAACTTATAATAGGAAACACAAATGATGTTGGACCAAATGGATATCAAATAAAAGCAAGTGGTTCTACTGAAAACGGCCTCTTTCTAATATCCAATTTGGCATCTGTAATGATTGCACAGGGCACAGTCTCAAACCCCGGAGATACTTCCCTTTTTGCAACTCAAGTAGTTGGAATTGAAAATAATGGTGGACCTGAAGCCACACTTCAATTAAATAAATCGGGTTCCGTTCCAGCTCAATGGGTCTATGACTACACTGCTACTTCTAATTTTCCTGGTGATATTAATATTGGATATAATATTGACACATCTGGTTCATTGAATATAAGAAATGGTAATATAAATGTAACTGGTTCGGTTAATATTGATAATGCTATTAAATTAAAACCGGTAACAAACTTCCCAAATGGAGAAGCTGGAATGTTAGTAGCATCAGCATCGTATGGTAAAACAAATTTATATGTGTATGATGGTTCTGATTGGAAATGGTTAGTGACAGGTTCAATTGCATAATAGAACTAAATAATAGATATGCCAATTACATTTCAACTAACATCAAAAGCACCTGTTTCGGATATATTAGTACCATACCAATATTATATTTGGCATATTACTGATAACAAAGGAGGTGCACCATATGTACAGGTAGCTCAATTTCAATTCATAAATGCGGATGATACTACACCTGATATGGGTGTTACTTCTCCTGTATTATTAGATGGACATGCAACTCCGCAATATGAAACGACTGATAAATTAGTTAATGGTAGTACTTCTAATGGAAATAAATTTTTAGATTTAAATTTTATATCTGGTGGAAGTAGAATTCTTTTTTCTTTTAATGAACCTACGGGATTTATTGGATATAAATGGAAGACTGCAAATGATGAACCTGCTAGAGACCCTAAAAGTTGGATAATGTATGGTAGTAATAATGAAGAAGATTGGGATGTGATACATACTGTTACTGATTTTGAATCAACGAATGATAGAGAAGTATTTAATACACCATTTAAGTATAAAAATATTGTAGCGCCATTAGAAACTAGAGTAAGGTTTACAGCAAACCCGTAGTGGATGGTCTCCTGCTCCATATATGGGTACACAAGGAATGGGTAATCCTGGCATTATTTGGTATTGGGTACGATAATTACTTTCTAAACACTATTCTTTTGATTCTTAATATTTATAGGTAACGATTAAAAAAAGTACTTATAAATGGCACAAGAATTAATATATCCGGGTTCATCTTCATTCTTTCCGGGACAAACTCCGTTTGGAATATACGATGAAGATTACACTTTCCAAGACGATGCTCCTAAAATGGCACTTTGGTGTGCTAGAAGATTGGGTTTCCCTATTCAAAACGTAGAATTGCAGGATGAAAACTTCTATGCATGTTTTGAAGAATCGGTATCCGAATATGGCGCACAGGTAAATCAATTTAATATTCGTAACAATTTAGAA
>Ga0209596_1002786_pt1 | contig 14262 bp, 12 predicted proteins | sample M_130807_MF_Meta_FD_187314 | JGI IMG/M metagenome (GOLD analysis project Ga0209596, IMG submission 187314) | Freshwater microbial communities from Lake Montjoie, Canada to study carbon cycling - M_130807_MF_MetaG (SPAdes) (version 2) | ecosystem: Environmental > Aquatic > Freshwater > Lake... | reverse complement strand
AAGATACAGAAGATGAGAATACAGAAGATAAAGATAAAGATAAAGATAAAGATAAAGATAAAGATAAAGATAAAGATAAAGATAAAGATAAAGATAAAGATAAAGATAAAGATAAAGATAAAGATATTTTGGCAAAAGATAAATTATTAATTTTTTTTGAAAAAAACAAGCAATATTTTCCTAATTTTGGCGGTGATATTGAAACATTAATATTTCAAAGTAAAATTGAACATTGTAAGCGTGTATTTTTTAAAGATGATAATGAAAAAAAAATACTTACTATTGAAGATATAAACAATGGTTTTGAAAATTTAAAAAAAAATAAAAAAATAGATAATAATAATAAAATATTAAGTATGTATTTATAAATTTATTTACCAAATATTCTTTCATAATAAATTCTTAATTTAGTTCTTAGAGATTGATTACATACAATAAAAACAATAGTAAAAATATATCCTGATTTAGTTTCATTTACTAAATTATTTTTAAAACCATAATTACATAAATTATCAAATGGTGATGGTACTTTTACAATTATATTTCTAAATATATAATATAAAACTAATATAGACCAGAATTCAATCCATAGTTCAAAAAATAATTGAAATAAAGACATTGTTTTATATTCTTCTTCTGTTTTTTCACTAAATATTTTTTTAAATATATAAGCACATGTTAATCCAGGAAATAATTGTATTAAAATAATATAAGAATAATTTAATATTTCTATTAAAGCATAAATACTTAAATTTTGTTTTGTTTGTAGTATTGGTTCTATTGTTTCCATATATAGTTATTTATAATAAGAATATATTTTTTTTAATATATTCTTATTAAAAAAAAATTAATGAAATTTTAAATATATGTAAAATATATATATATATTATGATAAATTGTTTGTATTCTGCACAAGGTGAATTTATTTGTATTAAAAATATTATAGAAAGTTTCAGTGTTACTAATTCTAATTCTAGTTCTAGTTATAATTCAAATCCAAATATGAATTGTATTTTTTGTTGTGTATTTAATCAAGAAAAATATATTGATATGTTTTTCCTTCTTTTAGAAAGTATATTTATTTATGGAAATTTAAACAATAATACAAATATATTAGTATATACATCAACAGAATTTATGAATAAAATTAAACAAAGTCATTTATTTAATAATGAAAAAATAAAATTTGAAATAAATGATACATATAATAATATTGAAAAAGCATGTAAAGCAAAATTAGATTTATTTAATTTACCTTCTATAATAAATTACAATAAAATACTTTATTTAGATACTGATATTTTAATAAAAGATGATATTAATAAAGTATTTAATGTTTGCGAAGAAGATATTTTATATGTATTAGAAGAAGGAGAAATTAATAGTGTTAGTGAATTTTGGGGAAAATCACTATTTGGAAATGAAATTAATAATTATAACGATAAAACAGCATTTTCAAGTGGTATCTTATTATTTAATAATTGTGATAAAATTAAAGATTTATTTATTAAAATTAATGAAGATATAATTAAAAGACCTTTTGATTTTTCAACTTATGATCAACCATATATAGTATATAATGCTTTTAAATATAATTTATACAATTATAAGATTTTGAATTTACTTGCTGTGAATAATAATACTAATATTAATAGTAATAAAGTAATACATCATTATCCTGGAGGTGTAGGTAGATGGGAACATAAATTAGAAGCTATGACTATTTTTTTGAATAATATAAAGGATTTAACTATAAATAATAATATAAATAAAGCTAAATTATATATTGATCAACATTTATTACCAATTATTAATAATAGTGGCGAATTATTAGAAGGAAATATTTTTATGACACATAATACAACTAATTATACAGATTTATTTTTAAATAAAACAAAAAATATAAGTAATATGGTACTAAATAAAAATATAAAAAAAGTAATGGAAATTGGATTTAATTCTGGATTTTCTTCTTTGTTAATGCTTTTAACAAATCCAAATATTTATATAACGTGTTTTGATTTAGGAGAGCATAAATATGTTATACCTTGTTATGAAAAATTAAAAAAAACATTTGGTGATAGAATAAATATAATAATTGGAGATAGTAAAAAAACATTACAAATTATTAATGATGTTTATGATGTAATCCATATTGATGGAGGACATACAGTTGATGTCGCAAATAGTGATATTATAAATGCATATCGGTTATCTAAACAAGGAACAATAATAATTATGGATGATTATGATTATCCTCATTTACATAATTTATGGGATAGTTATATTATAAAATATAATTTGAAAAAATTAAATATAAATGTATATAATTGTCCACATCACGATATTAAATATGTGTAAATTATATACATTATAATATAATGAATAAAGTAATAATACACATAAGCGGCGCATCTGGTTCTGGTTCTGGTTCTGGTTCTGGTTCTGGTTCTGGTTAAACAACACTTAGTATTAAAAAATTTATGTCAAGAAAAAATATTTTTTAAATTTAAAAAAGATATAAATAAATAATGAATATATTAATTAGTAGTAGTGATGGATATATTTATATTTATATTTATAAAAGAATGGTTTAATAATCCAAATTGGTGGTTTTCAAAAACAGAAAAAATAGATAATTATATAATTAATAAATATTCATATTTATTAGATTTAGAAGCAAATATAACACAATATAATTTTTTAAGTTATATTGTGTTATATGACCAACTACCTAGACATATTTTTAGACATCAAGATGGAAATCATATTATATTATATTTTTTAAATAAAGCAATTGATATAATAAATAAATATAAAAATCAAGCAAATAATTTAAATGAAATAGAATGGATTTTTTTTATGTTACCATTAAGACATACAAACATAAAAGAAAACATATTATATGTTCTTAATGAAGCATGGAATAATAAATTCTTATGCAATAATAAATCATTATATAATAATAAATTCTTATGCAATAATAAATCATTACTAAAACAATTTATTATTGCAACATATAAAAAAGCAAATTTTGACGAAGAATTGAATGAAAAAATAAGTTTAACATTTAATAATAATGTTTTAGATTATAATCCATTACAAAAAATTAATTTAAATTTTAAAAATAATGATCTTATACATTTAAATTATAATTTAATAGATAAATACATTAAAAATATTGGAATAATTAGTCTATCAGGTGGTGTTGATTCTATGGTATGTTTAGTTTATTGTATGACAATATATCCTGATATTAATTGGATATGTGTGCATATAAATTACAAAAACAGAGGAGTTGCAGATGACGAAGCAACATTTATTGCTAATTTTTGTTATAAGCATAATATTAAATTATATGTTCGAGAAATAAATGAAATAAATAGAAATAAATGTATGTCAAATAACATGAATATGAATATGAGAGAAATATACGAAGACTATACACGAAAAATAAGATTTAATACATATAAAGCTGTATATAATAATGTTATAGATGATCAAAATGATCCAGTTTATCCAGTTGTTATATTAGGACATAATAAAGACGATGCATTTGAAAACATATTAACAAATATTACATATAATTGTAAATATAAAAATCTAAAAGGTATGGAAGAACACTGTGTATGTGATAATATTACTTTTTTAAGACCACTATTAAATGTTAGTAAAAATTATATTTACGATTTTGCTCATAAACATAATATTCCTTATGTTAAAAACAGCACACCAGAATGGTCACAAAGAGGTAAAATTAGGAATAATATTGCGCCTGTATTAGATAATTGGGATAAAAGAGTTATACCTGGATTATTAAATTTATCAGAAAATATTCAAGATATGTATTTAATTATGGAAAGTAATGTGAATATAATTGTTAATAAATTTAGGCTTAATAATAATTCTTATGAATTAGAGATAAGTTATGATGAATTTATTAATTATTTACATAAATTAATATGGAAAGAAATTATATATAAATTATTTAATTGTTACCCTTCAAATAAATCACTTATAACATTAATTGATAGATTAAATCTATGGCTAAAACAAAAAAAACAAACAACTATAGTTATTAATAAAAACATAATAATGAAAATAACTCAATTAACAAATAATATAAATATTATATTATTAAAAAAAAATTAGTTTTTTATATTATAATTATAATATAATGAATAAAGTAATAATACACATAAGTGGTGCATCAGGTTCTGGTAAAACAATTATTGGTATTAAATTAAAACAACAATTTAAGAATGAAATTATTGTTAAAGATATTGATGATTTGAAAAAAGATTTTTTAAAAAAATACTATGGTGATAAAAAATTTGATATTATTGATAAACTGGAATATCAAATATATATAGATAATTTTGTTAAAAAACATTCATTTAAACCTTTAATATTCGTAGGTTTAAATAATATTCCACGATGGCATAAAAATCATTATTATAATATGCATTCAACCTACAATTATTTTATTGACTTGGATGATGAAACAATAATTAAGCAAAAATGTAAAAGATTATTAAATATTTTTGCTAATGATTATAATATGAAAATGTTAGTTAGTAATAATAAACAATATATTAAAAATTTATCAATTGGTATTGATTATGAATGTAATTTAAAAAAAACAATTAAGTTAAATAATAAATGGAAAGAAGATTATATGAAACAAGGTTATAAATTTATGTCAAGAGAGAATATTTTCAAAAATATTTCAAATATTTTACAGTATTAAATAATTAAAAGAAAATTAGTTTTTTATTTGGATTTCTTTCAATAAATCCTTGTTGTAAGAAATCTATATCATAATCATTACCAAGATTAATATCTTGTAATGCTAATATTATAATATTACAATCATTTTTTAATATTTCTAAAACTTCTTCACAATTGTACATATTTAATAAAATGTTTTTATTAGTAAAACATTCATTATAATATTGTTTAGTAATATTTATAATGTATTGATCAAAATTAGTTAAATATTTAAAGTATTGTATTTTATTCGAAAAAAACAATAATATTCTATTTAAAATATTATTTTGAATATTATTGTCTTGATTATAATATTCAAATTCTAAATGAGAATTATACGAATGATAGGAAAATAATAATATTTTATTTAGAATATTATTGTCTTGATTATTATATTCTAATTGATAAAACATATTATATAATTTAGTTGATTCAATTAAATTTATAATACCTATATCAATTTTTAAACATTTAATTATAAATGTTTTATCTTGTTTTAATCTATCTGATGCATAAATAATTGCATGTATTTGTTTTTCAATTGCCATTGTAACTATAATTTCATTATCTTTTAAATTATCTGATGCAAATTCAAGTGACATACCATATTTATTAACAGAACATTTTACAACATCAAAGTCATTTTTTATTTCTGGTGATGTTTTAAATAATATAAAATCATCATATTTTTCAATTATTGTTATTATAAAATTTTTATCATTTCTTAAATCTTCTGAAATATAATCTAGTATTCTTGTATATCCTTTATCTAATAATTCAATAATAAAATCTTTATCATTTTTTAAATCTTCTGGAATATATTCAAATGCTTCTTGACATTTTTCTATAATAGATTTAATAAAATCTTTATTATGTAAAAGATTATTAGAAACATTATGTAAAATATATCTAATACAAGGAAATTTTATATTTATATCATGATTTAATTTTAAATTATTGTCATTATTTGTCATAATATTTAATATTATATCTGGATCATTTTTTATTTTATAAGATGCATAATCAATTATATGTATATCTATTTTTATTAATTCTAACATAAAATCTTTATCATTTTTTAATTCATATGATATATGTCTAAATATATTATAATAACTATATTTTTTATTATTATATTTTGTTATTACTATTCTTATAATATCTTTATCATTCTTTAAATTATCGGATAAAAATTCAAATATTTCCGGAAAATTTATTATTATTAGCATAGCAAAAGTTTTACTATTTTTTATATTATATGATGCATGACGTATTGCATATGTATTATTTTTAATACCAGTTAATACTATTAATCCATTATTTTTTAAATAATTTGTTGCATATTGTAGAGCTGATCCATTAATAGTTAAGGCATCAAGCATAAAATCAACATTATTTCTTAATCTAAATGATGCATATTTTAATTCTTTCCAATTTTTTTTAATAACAATCATAACAATATTTTTTTTATTTTTTAATTTTTTTGATGTATATTTTAATATTGAAGAATTATCATTTTTTTCAAGAGCAAATAATATATCAGCTCTATTATAATAGATAATCTCATTCATTGTTTATTATAAATTATTATCTTGGTAATATAAATAATATTAAATTCAATTTTTTTGTTTAATTACAATATAATTTTCTTGATTTTATGCAAACATAAAATGTTATATCATAATTAGATATAATATTTATTTTTAACATATCGTTAATTTTATTTAATTTATAATTATTTGGATTATTTGGCAAATTAAAATCATTGTTTTTGTAATATGATCTAATTTAATATATTAGAATTTCTTTTACTTTACATAAATCATAATTGATTTTGCCAATAATTGATGTAAGCAGGTTTAATAAAATTATCAAAATCTTTTTTTCCTATTGTACATACAGTCCTAAAAGGGCTAACTGTACAGCCTACCTGCCAACCCATAATACAGGCTCTAGAGTCAGATTGTCTGAAGGAGACTGTATCAATATAAATCATATATTAATATTATTATATGATTTATATTTTTTAATTTGTTTATTTACATAGTAAAAAACCATCACTATTTTCAATATTATTAAGAGTACAATATTTTGTTGCCACCATGAAATTACCGTTTATTTTTTTACAATCGCATTTTAGTTTATTATCCACATAAGAACAATTTCTGCATGAATTTTTATATGTACCACCTGGAAGAGCAACAAAGTGTTCTATAGTATTTTTGTTACTCTCTTTATTGCAAACAAAATCACCTTGTGCAGTATTCATGCAATGTGACATTCTTTATATATAATATATATATATTATATATTCTTAATTAATAATATTAATTTCTGGTTCAATGTTATTATTATCATAACTTAATACTCTATCAAGATCATTATTATCATAATCATCAAAAATATTTAAATTTAAATCTGGATTAGTACAATTTATTTTTTCATTATCATGAATCAAATAATATACATTTAATTGTTCTGTTCTACCCATTCTTTGACTTCTACCAACAATTTGTGTTTGTAATTCTGTTGTCATTTCATGATAAATAATAATATCACTTGCCATTTGTAAATTTAATCCAGATCCATAATTAGTTGCATTAAGTAATAAAACTTTAATTTTTCCATTTTTAAACTTTTCAATTGTGTTATTAATAACATTAATATTTCCACCTAATTTTGAAAATGTTATATTCTCATCAACTAAAATTTTACCAATATTGTCATTTGTATTTTCATAATTACTAAAAATTAAAAATTTTCCATTAACTTTCTTTTTAATAATATTAATTAAATTTTCTTTTTTTGAAAGTAATTTTTTTTCTATTTTTTTTGTATTATCTAATTCATTATTAATTATATGTAAATCTTTCATTGTGAAAGGTGTTCTACACATAGGACATTTTTTATTTTGTATTACTGCTAAACATGGTAAACAAAATAAATTATTACAACATGGAATTAACGTAGGAGTTTTAATATCATCCAAGCAAATAGGACAACTATCATTTTCTAAAGATTTAATTTTTTCAGTTATATTTTTTAAACGTGTTTCATAACTTGTAATTTTATCTTTTAATTTTTTTATTGATTCTTCATGTGTTCTTCGATCTGAAGGTAATAAACGTTCCATGTATTCTAATTCCATTTTTCTATTATGAATATCTTTTTCTAATTTATTTTTTATAACATTTATAATATTATCATCTGTATCAATATTACAATTTAATTTTAATATTGCATCTTTTATATTTCCAGCATGCAACATATTTATAATATCAGATGTGACAAATTCACTAATCATACGAATACCCATTGGAGTATCACAATTAATAATAATTTGATTTAATGGTGGTAATTCCATTGATTTTGTAACATATATATCATCGTTTTTAATAATAATTTTATTAAATAAATTTTTATTAATACCAGTTATCATATCTCTTATGTAATTTCTTCTTATCCATTTTATTCCACTTGGTGTAGCTGTTATGTACCAAATAAAATTTGCTTTAATAGTATAATATACAGGTAATTTAATAGTATTAACTTCATCTATAATCATTCTACTCCATTTAATATCTTGAAATTTATTATAAAAAGTATCTAACATTGTCACTGATATTAAAATAACATCATAATTTACAATACAATTATCAGGATTTATTTCAGGATTTTCTTCACCTTCAAATATATTATATACTGATGTTAAATTATCAATATGTGATCTTTTATTTATCATAAAATATTTTAATTTTGTAAAATCTAATACTCTTTTCCATTGTAGTATTAAATTATGTGGTACTATAATAAAATTTGTTTTAATACATTCGTCATTGTCCGTGAATTTTATAGATGTATAATGACCAGATGAAAAAATTCGCGAATGTTCTTTAGGTACAAGAGTATGACATATTAAACCAACCATTTCAAATGTTTTACCTGCTCCTACTTTATCAGCTAATATTCCATAATTCATATTAATATTATACTTAATCAAGTTAAATTGAATATTATTTTCTCTTTCATTATAATATAAATTATAATATGATTCATTTCTTACAACATCTTCTTTTAAAATAATCTCATTTCTAATAATTTTACTTTCTAATTCAAAAACAATTTCACCTGTATTTTCTAAATCTAACATAGTTTTGATAATTGTATTTTGATGATCTTTTAAATGAACTTTAAAAATATTATTAATTTTTTTTACATCTTCAATAGATAATTTTTCTGAATTTTCATCTAAAGAATAAATTTTTGTATTCATATTATATATATAAATTATATAATATATTATATATCTTTTCTTTAAATAATATTTATAAAAAAAATACAACTGTATAAACAAACAATGAAAAATATTTCTAAAATAAAAAAAATTATTTTTTTAATCTAAATATTATAGTCACATTTAATATCTTGATTAGAGACAAACAATCGTACGAAACTGTAATTAGAGTGAAATTTTGTTGTACTGTCAATATAACAAACTGTCATTTTCATACCTAAGGGTCTTTCAAAAAATAATTTTGGTACTATAGATGGTAATGTATCTTTTATGGTATAATAGATATGATCTTCTACATGTTTTATATCTATTGAAGAAAAATATTCATTAATATCAATATTAAAATTATTAATATTATTATCATTTTTTGCAATTATAAAAACATTTTCAGAATCAGTTTTAATAAGAACAAATTTATATTCTTTTTTATAAGATTTATTCATTCCTGATTCTATATCTTGGACACATAATTTAATATTATTTTCATTTATTTCTTTGTTTTTTTTAAAAGGTGTATTAAAATAAGATATCCTTATATCTTTATTTGATTGTTTTGCTTGTATTTTTTCTTCTTCAAATAATACATTTGCAATACATTTATCATTTTTAAATTTAACTTCTTTTTCTTGTTCTTTAACAAGAAAATTAATTAATTTTTTTTGTTCAATAAGTTCTTTTTGAATACCAGTATATTTAATTTCAAGATTATCAATACTTTTTTGCATAATATATATTTGATTATTTGTTTCTTGAATAATTTGTGGAACACTTGTTTGTTTTATTTTAGCTTGCGGTGATGTAGCTTGTCCAAATAATTGTAAATTCAAATCTGTTTGTATATTTGCTTTTTCAAATTGTTGATAAGGATTATTAGCTGTTTTTGATGTAAAATAACATGGTGAGCTATTATAACTAGAATTATTTGATGATTGTAATTCTATTAATTGTTTGCTCAATCTTTCTATACTTAATTTTAGGTTTTCTTGTTCTTCATCTTCATCTTGATCTTGATCTTGATATTGATATTGATCTTGAATTTCAATTTTTAAATTAGGTAGATTGTGATATTTGTTCATCTTAAATCAAATTTCATTCAATAAATACAATATGATTTGTTAATAAATAAATTATTCAATTTTTTTAATTATTAAAGCATGTAATCAGCTTCTGTGTTCCAATTTGAGACATAGATTCTAATAAAATTGTACTTTGGACGATCGGTATTTGGATTATCAATATAACATACAACTATTTTAGAGCCTTTACAATTATAGATGTACAAATTAGATATTATAGATTTTAAAGCTTTTATAATATTATTTTGCATTTCTTTTTCTACATGTTTTATATTTTTTGTTGTCCATTCATCACAAATGTTTATATTATATTTTTTGTTTTCATTATTTTCATTTAATGTTACTATAAATACTTTTTCATCATCAGTTTGAAGAAGAAGATATCTATTATTAGGATTATATTCTTTTTTTCCTGATTCAATACTATCAATAGTTTCCCTTGGATTATTACCTTCAAATGGTACATTAAAATAACTCACAATTATATTCTTTGTTTCTTGTTCAAGTTCGACTTTCTCTTGTACAAGTTCGTCATGCTCTTGTTCAAGTTCATATAAAGCATGAGCTATAGTTTCGTCATTAATAATATGCGAAGGTTCTATTTCATCTTTTACAACTTGATCTTGTACGTGTTGTTCTTGTTCTTGTTCTTGTTCAATTTCGTGTAAAGCATTAGCTAAATTTGCGTCAATAATAAGATCTTGAACATCATGAATAACTTGAACATCTTGTATAACTTGTTCTTGTTCTTGTTCAATTTTGTGTAAAGCATTAGCTAAACTTTCGTCAATAATAAAATTTTGGACAGCTTGAACATCTTTAACAAGTTGAACATCTTGATTAAATTTTTTTTTATATTCAACTTTGAAATTAGTTAATTCTGAATGAATTTCATTAATTTTATTAATTAGACAATTAATTATTTTTTTTTGTTCAATTATTTGTTTTGCTTGTTTGGTTAACTCGTTTTTAATATTATTATATTTTTCATCGCTATCATCAAAATTTGTTTTAGCTTGTTGCATCAATGGGCTATTTGTTTTAGCTTGTTGCATCAATATACTATTATAAGAATTTTGTAAAGGTAGGTCATAAAAATCATTAAATGAATTAGAATTTAAACTTCTTAAACTATTTGATGATTTTATAGCTTTAAAATTTAATAGTTTTAGTTGTTCTTCAAATAAATTCACTTTTAATTCTGCAATTTGTTGATCATAATTATCATAATTATGATCAAACATTTGAGAGTTCATATTATAATTGTATCATTATATAAATAAAATGTAGCTAGTTAATAAATAAATTATTCAATTTTTTTGGTTTATAATCAGCTTCATAACTCAATCGTAGTCATATAAATCTATTAATTGTACTTTTAATTATGTAATTTATTAAACATTACATAAAAAAAATGTTTTTATTGTATAAATAAATTATTCGATTTTTTTTTGATTTTTTCAATTATTCAAGTTTTTATCCCTGTTTGATATCTACTATTCTAATGAAATGGTAAGTTGATTTGTCGATATAATATTCTATTATATTGACAAATCAAACATCATAGATAGTAAAGCTCTTTTAATTTTTTCAATTATCCATTTTTTTGGTATCCATTCTGATAAAATTATACGCTGGACGATAAGTATTTGATTTATCAATATAACAGAATACTATTATTGAACTTTTATCAGTGTACAAATGTGATTTTATTGACTTAAAAGCTCTTTTAATTTTGTTTTTGATATTTTCTTCAACTTTGGCAAAATCTTTTGTTACCCATTTACTATTAACGGATGTATCAGCTGTTTCATATTTGCCATCATCATTAAATGTTATAACGGATACGTTTTTCACATCTGTTTTGATAAGAAGAAAAGTACTTTTAGAATCATAATTATTTTGCCCTTTTTCAATGCAGTCAATAGTTTCTATGATATTAGCTCCATTAAAAGATACATAAAAAGAACTTTCAATTGCATACTTTAATTTATTTTCTTCATTCAACGCATTTGCAATAACAAAATCTGTGTTGATTTGATCTTGAACAACGTCAGCTTGAACAACGTCAGCTTGAACAACGTCAGCTTGAACAACGTCAGCTTGAACAACGTCAGCTTGAACAACGGCAGCTTGAACAACGTCATCTTGAACAACGACAGCTTGAACAGCTTGAACAGCTTGAACAGCTTGAACAGCTTGAACAGCTTGAGCAGCTTGAACAGCTTGAACAGCTTGAACAGCTTGAACAAGATTATCAATTAATTTTTTTTGTTCAGCATTTTGATTTTCTTGGGTTTGTTTGTAATTAGAAAATTCTTCATTAATTTTACTAATTACATTGGATAGATTATCAATTAATTTTTTTTGTTCAATATTTTGATCTTTAAGATCACGAATATCTTTATGAGGGTCATTAAATGATTTTGCTTGTTGCATATATTGCATCTGTTGCGCTTGTTGTGCCTGTTGTGCCTGTTGTGCCTGTTGTAACTGTTGCAACTGTTGCATATGAATCATATGTTCCATGTGTTGTGTTTGTTGATTTGGTTTTCTAAAACCGTATGACTCAAGGTCAGGCGAGCTAAGGTAGCTTGAACTTGCTGATGATTTATTTGTTCTTGTTTGTGATTCCATTAATTGTATTCTTTGTTCCATTAATTGTACTTTCATTTGTGAGATTAGTGTTTCTTTATCTACATCTATATCAAGGTCAGGCATGCATTCGCTCCATACATTTAAATGATTCATAGAAAAGTGGATTTTCATAAAATAAATAAGGTGTGGATAAATCAATGAATAAATTATTCAATTTTTTTTTTGATATGAAATCTATATAATATTATTAAATTGTCGCCATTCAATATATTTGATGTTATTTATATCATCTTTACATATGAAATTTTTACTTGTATATACTTTGAAAAATGTATATCTAAATTTATTTATATTTTCATCTACCATCATAACTATAACTGTAGAATTATTAGAAATATTTAATTTAGGCCATATTGATGATATACTATCACGGATCATAATTTTATGTTCAGATGAAAATTTTTTTGAATCATAATCATTATTAACATTTGTATCATATTTTTTATCTTTATCTTGAATATTATATGTTATTACTTTTATTTTATCTTCTATCGTATTATGTGCTAAATATTTTTTATTAGATAATCTAATACCTTTTCTAATATCTTGAATACTATTAAATATATTATCAATTTTAAAAGGTATATCAAAAGAAGAATAAATTGTTATATATATTGTTGAAGTAACAATTTCAGTATTAGCTACTATTGTAGCTGCAGCTGTTGTAGTTACAGCTGTATCAGAATCATTACTATTTTGAATATTAGTATTGATACTATTGGTTAAATAAAAATTTTGTTGTATACCATTAATATAAGAAATATTTAAATAATTTAAATATTTTAAATATTGAAGACATTTTGCATGTTTTTTTATTTGATTAAGTAATATTTTTTCTTTTAATATTTTTAACTGTATTATCTTCAAATCTATTTCATACTTTAAACGAGAATCCATTCAAACAGTATTTTTATTAATAATGTATTACTGATAATTAACAAAATATATATTATTCAATTTTTTATTATTAGATTTTATGATAATAAAAAAACTAAGTTATTTAAATCTATATTTAGAATAATATTTGAGCATATTTATAAGCATATATAATTTCATGATTTGATATTATTATATTTTTTTGAATATATTTAGCTAAATCTGATATAATTTCATGATTTGTAATAGTTGTCATATCTATATTTTTTTGAACATATTTATCTGGAACTGAATCTGGAACTGTTGTTATATCTATATTTTTTTGAGCATGTTTAGCTGGAACTGAATCTGATACATTTGTTATATTTATATTTTTTTGAGGATATCTAGCTGGAACTGATATAATTTCATGATCTAATACATTTGTTATATCTATATTTTTTTGAGGATATCTAGCTGGAACTGAATCTGGAACTGTTGTTATATCTATATTTTTTTGAGGATGTTTAGCTGGAACTGAATCTGATACATTTGTTATATTTATATTTTTTTGAGGATATCTAGCTGGAACTGATATAATTTCATGAT
>Ga0209596_1002785_pt1 | contig 14267 bp, 17 predicted proteins | sample M_130807_MF_Meta_FD_187314 | JGI IMG/M metagenome (GOLD analysis project Ga0209596, IMG submission 187314) | Freshwater microbial communities from Lake Montjoie, Canada to study carbon cycling - M_130807_MF_MetaG (SPAdes) (version 2) | ecosystem: Environmental > Aquatic > Freshwater > Lake... | reverse complement strand
CCCGCTTCGGGCTACCCTGGGAACCCGCCCATTCCAAAAGCATCAACCCTGAAAGGGTTGAATCAATCCCACACATACCGCTCGTCAAAGGCGATGTCGTAGCGCCCCAGGAGGCGGCGAAACTCATCCTGAAACGAAACCTTCCTGTGATGCTCCTCCTGCCCGGCAATGTAGGCGCGCACGTCATCCACCTGCGATTGCCCAATGGAGAAAACGCCGTAGCCGGCCTGCCATGCAAAATCGGCCAGATCCGATGCCTTCGCCTTCACCCAAGCGGACGAACTGCGCTTTAGTTCCCTCACCACATCCGCCACGGTGGCCGTGCGGGAATGGGTGAAAAGCAGATGCACGTGATCCTCCACGCCGCCGATGATGAGCGGCTGGCAGTCGAGGTTCCCGAGGATGCCGCCGAGGTAGCGGTGGAGTTCGTCGCGGAGGGATTTATCCCGGAGGAATGGCCGCCGTTCCTTGGTCGAGAAGACCGTGTGCAAAAGAATCTTTGCGAGCGATTGCGCCATGTTGGGAGGATGAACATTCGCGCGGCGCGATTCAACCCTTTCAGGGTTGATGCCTGTTTGTATATCCGATCCTAGGGTAGCCCGAAGCGGGCAACCCTAGGCTGGATGATTCAATCCCTTTGGGATTGGGAAGCCGCGGCACCACGCCCTTCCAAGCACTCCCCAGCTCCGCCTTCTCGAAGTCATCCGCAAACAGCAGCTCCTTCTTCTGCGCAAGCGGCTGCTCGGGAAACGAAGTAAGCCGCTCACACTTTTCATTCCCTGAAGCGGCAATCGAAGGAGGCTTCGGCGATTCCGCGGCAAAGGTGGTGGCGGTGATTAGGCAGGCGAGGGCGAGAATGAAACGCACGGGGCAATATAAAGTAACAAAATTCTATCCACCCTTCATGATCTCGTCGAACAGCTGCTTCGTCGACATGCGACTCTCATCCCTCAGCTTTCGGGTGACTCGTTTGCTAATCTCAAGCGCCCCCCCCTGACCGCCAAGACCCTTAAAGTCACCGTTTTTAGACCAATCCCAATTCTTTCCAGAATTAAGAATTTCAAGGATATCCGCCGGAGAAAATTTTGCCTGATGCAATGCTCTGTCTATAACGTGGGCTCCAATAAATGAAACTGCCCAGAGGCCTGTGCCACGAAGAACGATGTATTCCCGAGGCTCTGACCAAGCCTTCGGAACCCACTTTTTGAGCGCCTCGAAATAGTTACGGATCACGCGATACTGCGCCTCAGCATCCTCCAACTGCGGCAGTTGCGTAGATCTAGTCAACATGTATTCGATTCCAGTCTTGATGGCGCGAAGAGGTATATCGACCCCAGACGGTTTTTTCCCGCCCTCGTAAATGCGACCATGTAACGGACTGGTCGGATCCTTGCCAAGCTTCTGTGCAATGAAGAGCTCCGGTTGCCGACGTTTGAGTGTCTCTTCTGGGGTAAGCCGTGCCTCGATTCCATCCAGATGACTGGTATTCATCGGCTTCTGGTTCTTATTTATGTCTTTGAAAAGTTGGATCTCGTCATCGCGTGACAAATCATAAGCCAGGCAAAACGAAACTGTCTTATCGATCTTGCCGTAGCCCTCGGATTGCCCGTCAGCATAGTGCAATCTATGATTCCCATCGATTCGCGAAATCGCGATGTCGCGGTCTTTTACGATTTTTGCAGAATCTAAAGTTAAAACACCCACATCGGGCCATTCATCCGAAAAAGGCCTGAACGTAATAGCTTTTTTATTGCGCGCGCATAAAAATACCTCAGGCCAAAACCCCAAATCGCGAGTCCGCACATATTCGTGCGCTTCCCGCGCATGAGAAGCGCTTAGATCACGCTGAGTTCCTTTGGGATTGTTCTTCTGGTCGTAAATGTCGGCTTTTGACAGACTTGAGATGTCACAAAGGCTAGCGAAACCGCGATAGACATTGACTCCAAGGACTTTTCCCCGAATCGCCGGAACAACAAGGTTGGTAGGTGAGTTGGATTTGGATTTTGCCATTTTATTTAGTTTGTTGGACGTGGCGCTTTTGATTTTAGAGCTGGATTTGCGGCGATTTTTGCACGCACACTCTCAAGTAGAACCGATAGAGTTAGAAGCGTGGCTTGGAGCCGCTGGGCGGCATCAAGAGACGAATCTCCGAAAAAACGTGCCATAGTCAATTGGTAGGAACGTCGCGCCTCAACAACCGAATGAAGGTTCCTAAGTTGATCCTTTAGCGGCGAATCCGCAATACCGAATGAAACCCAGTGAGCAGCTTGATTGCGGAGGCCGCGGAGCAAATCCAAAGTCCAAGCTAGGCGATCATCGATGAGACCGGCCCTTTGGCAAATTTTGATGCGAGCGCTAAATGTTGCGAGTGGATTGTCCCCATCGAGTAAATCGTCAGATGCGCCAGGTTTCCCGCGCTTTGGAAGGAGGGTCGCTTCAACCAGCGACCTGAGCTGCATGTCAATCTTGGCTGTTGCAAGGATTACTAACGCACGTGGTTGGGTCTCTAGCAGAAGCTCATCTGCAAACTCATCGAAGGTGAGGTTTTTCGGTTCCTTGGCCATGATGCTTTGAACTTAGATGTTTGCGCAAACCGCCGCGCCCTTCTCCACAAACTGGCATCGGCTGCTCCCGCAGCCCTGGCCTTCAGCCTTTTGCTTCGCAAGCTCCTTCCGGCCCGCCTCCCGGCGGCCAGAATCCCCGGCGCATGGGCGGACGTCTTCGGTGATTTTCACGGCCGCGCCTCCTTCGGGAGCAGGGAGAGGACGAAATCGAAAATGGCTTGGGCGTGCTGGAGGGCCTCGTCGAATTCCTCGCGCGTGGGATACGTGTCGGCGAGATCATCAGGGTAACGGAATTCCCATGCGTACGGCGTGAGCGATACGGCCAGTTCCATCATCTCGTTGAAGCGGGGCTCGTGACCTGCGGCCTCAATCGTGAGCCTGCGGATGTCGTGGGTTTTCTCGGGTGAGAGTTCCTTGGACACGAGAAATGCCTTCACCGCCTTCTCCGCAGTCTGCTGGCAGTGGTAGATGGCGGTGTCGAGCGGCGCGTCGTCAACGGAACCGAGGACGCGCGCGCTTTTCAAATCGCTCGCCGCCTTCGTGAGCCAGGAGCGCAGCAGAGCCCGGCGGGTGTTATCCATAGACCTTGCGTCCCCTTTGCAGGACCTCACGGGTGAGGCTGCCCTGTAATTCGCGGACGCGGTTCACCTCGTGCCGTGTCCGCACGAGCACATCGGCGGAAACGGGCAGCCGTCCGAGGCAGCGCTGCGCGCGCTGGTCGCGGCGAATGGGACGCTCGTCGCTCTGCGGGATGATGACCATCAGATCCATGTCACTGTCCTGATCGGGCGTACCCCATGCGTGCGAGCCGAACAAATAAATCTCCTCCGGCTGAAATTCCGCGACCAGCCGCCGGGTGGCTGTCTGGAGCAGATCTTCGTGGGCCGCGTTCATGGGTTGCTTCTATCACAGCATCGGGGAAATGGAAGGCCCGGCTTCCCTGTCACGCCTTCGGCCTTTTGCTTCGCAAGCTCCTTGCCGCCCGCCTCCCGGCGGCCCGAATCCCCCGCGCATGGGCGGTCGTCTTCGGCGAATTCGGGCGGGGTGTCGGTCATGGCTGGAGTTACTGCGCGCAGGCTACGCAGGCCCGAGTCCCGCCGTCCAGCGCACACTACGGGGATTCCAAGACACGATATTCGCCCGTCTGGATGGACTCGGCGGCGGCACGGATGAGCGGGAAGTGCCTTTCCAAAGTCGGGCGGTGGCTGGTCCAGAGTTCGAGAATGGCCATCCTGCGCCCGCCGAGATTTTGCTGATAGCGGAGGTTCTTGTCGGCAAGAATGAAGAGGGCGAACCCGGCTGCTTCAGCGGCGGCAAGTAGTTCCCCATTCTGAATCCCCTTCCATCCCTGCGCCTAGACGGTGCTGACGTCGTGACCGATGAGGGCATGGCGCACCTGCACGGGAACGCACTCGTCGAGCAGGATTGCCGACAATTGCAGTGAAAAAAAGTCGCCGGCTTACTTCGTTTTTCACGCGGCAGCCTGATGCTCAATATCCTCCTGACTGCAACGCAAGACCGACGCCGCCAGTTCGCGGGCGACAGACGGGAATGATTCAAGGAAGTAGTCCAGCGTCAGATTGTCGGCGAGATAGTCGAAGAGCGTCTTCACCGGGACGCGGGTGCCCTTGAAGACCGGCGTGCCGCCGAGGATATCGGGGTCAATGGTGATCAGGTTTGCTGGCTTCATAACTCAAATATAGGCATCTTGCGCCTTCGCGTAATGCTCCGCGCCCTTCTCCGCGATGAAGGTGAAATTTCACCCGTCCGCCTGTCCGCGCGCGAAGCGGAAGCCGGCGAGCGGCGTTGCGGCGGCGAGGCCCTTGGAAAAGCCCGCCACCTTGAACGCCGTGCCCATGAATTGCGGGTGCATGAGCGTCTGGAATGCGCGGCGCTCGGCGGCATGGGCTCCGTCTGCGAAATGCTCGACGCCGAGGGCGACCATGAAGTGATGCTGGTCGGTGAAGCCTTCCAGCCGCAGCCCGGCGGCAGCGGCGGATTCGATGAGGCTGTCGAAGTCCACATGCGCGGTGAGATCGATCTCGCCGGGGCGCGCGAGCGGGTCGGGCTCGCGGCGGTGGGCCGCGTATGCGGAGAGCGTGCCTGCGGTGCGGGTGGGCGCGTAGTATTCGTGGCGCGGATAGCCGTAGTCCACGGTGAGCACAAAGCCGCGCTGCATGGTGGCGGCGACTTCGCGGATCCACGCCGCGGCGGCGAGATTCACCTCGGTCGTGTAGCCCTCCGGCAGCGGGCCGGGGATGCGCGCACAGGCGTCGCGCAATTCGCCCGACGAAATTTCGCCGTCCGCAAACACAAGCAGCCCGTCCTGCGCGGCGACCATGCATTCGCACCACGCGCTGCCCGTCCATTTCACGAGATGCACGGGAAACGCATCCGGCAGCTCATTTGAAATATGCACGCCTGCCGCAACACGCACTTCATCAAGGCTGCGCGACCACTCCACTTTTCCGGCCATCGCACGAAGCCGCTCCTGCTGCCGTGCGGCGAGATTCAGGAATGGCTCGACGATCCGGTACCGCACCGCCTCGTGGCACTCAGGGAGCATCTCGCGCAACCCACCCAGCACATCGGCCGCGAGTTCGCCGCCATGCGCGCCCTGCTCGATGATCGTGAAATCTGCCGGCCCGCCGAGCACGCGCCACATCTCCGCGATCTGCCGCGCCAGCAGCCGCCCGAAGAGCGGCCCGACGCTCACGTTTGTAAAAAAATCCCCGCGCCGCCCGATGCTCGCGCGCCCCGACGCGTAGTAGCCGTGCTCCGCGTGATACAGCGCCAGCTCCATGAATCGCCGGAAGGGCATCGGCCCGCGCGCGGCGATCTCGGAAAGGATGATCTCGGTGAGCGGTGCGGACATTCGGCGTGCCTTTGCGCGCAGGTAGCCGAATGGCGCAACACAAAAGTAGCCGACGACGGCAGGAGGCGGGCTGATCAAAAACGGGACGTGGCAAGCCTGCCGAAAAAAAGATCAGCCCGCGTTCTCACGAGCGCGGCTACGGTTCAGGTCGCGCCATCGATCGCCTAAGAACCGCGCCGCCAGCGGGCTTGTTCACGCGACACACCCACGCCAAAATCTTTCGCAATGCCCATCCGCATCATCCTTCCCCTCGCCCTCATCTCATCCGCCGCATTCGCCGAGGACTGGCCCGTGTGGCGCGGCCCGCGCAATGACGGACGCAGCACCGAGACCTCGTTCCCGACCTCGTGGAGCAAGAGCGACAACATCCTCTGGCGCACCGAACTCCCCGGCGAAGGCCACGCTTCGCCCGTCATCTTTGGCGGAAAACTTTTCACCGTCGCGGCGACACCCGAGACTGGCGAACGCACGCTCATCTGCCTCGATCGCACCACCGGCAAGAAGCTCTGGGAGCAGACCGTCGTGAAGGCCCCGAGCGAACGCGTTCACAAGGAAAACAGCCACGCCTCCTCCACGCCCGCATGTGATGGCGAGCGCGTCTTCTGCACCTTCCTCGATGGCAAGGAAGTCGTCGTCTCCGCCTATTCGCTCGATGGCAAACTGCTCTGGCAAAAGCGCCCCGGCATTTTCAGCAGCGTCCACGGCTTTTGCAGCACGCCGATCCCTTACAATGACAAAGTCATCGTGAACTGCGACCACGACGGCCCCGGCTACATCGTCGCCCTGTCCCGCGCCGACGGCCGCGAACTCTGGCGCATCACCCGACCGAACAACACGCGCAGCTACTGCACGCCCATCATCCGCGAAGCCGCGGGCCGCACGCAGATGGTCCTCAGCGGATCGAAGTGCATCGCCAGCTACGATCCCGACACCGGCAAGCAGCTCTGGATCGTGGACGGCCCCACCGACCAGTTCGTCGCGTCGCCCGTCTTCTCGGAAAAGACCGGCCTCTTCTACATCACCGGCGGCTTCCCCGAACACCACATCATGGCCATCCGCCCCGATGGTAGCGGCAACGTCACCAAAACCCACATCGCCTGGCATCATCATAACGCCGCCGGCGTGAGCTACGTCCCCTCGCCCATCATCGAAGGCGACTGGTTCCTCGTCACCGACGACCGCGGCGTCGCGCACGCCTTCGACGCGAAGAACGGCGACATCGTGTGGAATGAAAAATTCGGACGCAGCCACGCCAGCATCGTCAGCGCCGGCGGCGTGCTCTATTTCACAAATGACGCCGGCGTCTGCCGCGTCGTGAAGCCCGCGGAAAAATTCGCCACCGTCGCCACGAACGATCTCGGCGAGCCCACCTACGCCTCCCCCGCCCTGAGCAACGGCCAGATTTTCATCCGCACCGGCAAGGCGATCTACTGCATCGGGCAGAAAAATCACGCCGCCCGGTAACGCGGACAATCCTGTCCGCAGCTTTCTACCGCAGCTCTCCTCACCGCTTGCAGTCACCTTGAAAAGTGCCGAGGAGGGGACTCGAACCCCTACTCCTTGCGGAACCAGATCCTAAGTCTGGCGCGTCTGCCAATTTCGCCACCTCGGCTTCTCTGTTACGGATGATTTTCGCGTTGCGTGTGCAAGTGCTTGTGCATCCCGTCGCGCAGGTTATCGCTGGGAACCATTCACGCAACGGCGGAATTTCCGACAGGCGAACGACTGCGCTACCCGACACCGCCGGTGTGCGCATTGATGTCCACAAGCGAAACCGTGTGCCCCTGCCGCGCCGCTGCCGCCGCGGCGATCACGCCTGCGGGCGTGCCGCCATAGAGGCACACTTCGGATTCGAACGGCGGCTCCGCATTCGCCGTGCTGGCGATCAGGAAAAACGGGAGCACACGGAGGGTTTTCAGCATGTGCGAATGTGCCGGAGCGCGTGAAGTGGAAGCAACCGCGGAGGATTGCGCCGCGTCCGTGCGTCCGTCACCGGCGCTGGACGTCGCCGGGTTTGTCCCCGCACGCCTGCCGGTGCGTGATCAGCCGTGCGCCGCGCCCGTAAGTCACGTAGGCGTATGCCCAGTTGAAAAGAACCGAGAGCCGGTTCCGGAATCCGACGAGGAAGATGATGTGGATGAACAGCCACGCGAGCCACGCGAGGAATCCGCTCATGCGCAGCGATCCCATCTCGGCCACCGCGGCGTGACGCCCGATCGTGGCCATGATGCCCTTGTCGCGATATGTGAAGCGCGACGTGCTCCCGCCGCGCAACAGTGCGACGATATTCTTCGCGACATGCCGCCCCTGCTGCATGGCCACCGGCGAAAGTCCCGGCAGCGGCCTGCCTTCGCCCGTGGCAAAGTGCGCCTGGTCGCCAATGACGAACACCTCGCCGTGACCGGGGATCGAACAGTCCTCGCACACGATCACGCGCCCCTGCCGATCGAGCGGCACGCCGAGGCTCGCGCCGAGCGGCGACGCGGCATTGCCCGCCGCCCACACTACGGTCTTCGCGCTGATTTTTTCGCCGCCGGTCAAACTGACGCCCGCATCCGAGATCGCCTCGACCTTCGTGTTCAGCCGCACGTCCACGCCGAGGGCGGTGAGCTGCTTGAGCGCGCTTTTCGGAAGGTCGCTGGAAAATGCCTGCAAGACCTCCGGCCCGCTCTCGATGAGAAAGACGCGCGCCTGCGACGAATCAATGTGCCGGAAATCCTTGATCAGAGTCACACGCGCGATCTCCGCGACGGCGCCCGCCATTTCCACGCCCGTCGGCCCGCCGCCGACGACGACGAAGGTCATTGCCGCCTCGCGCTCGGCGGCGTCGTTTGTCTTCTCCGCGATCTCAAATGCCATGAGCATCCGGCGGCGGATGTCCAGCGCGTCGTCGAGCGTCTTCAGGCCGGGCGCGAACTGCTCCCACTCGTCGCGGCCGAAATACGAATGGCGCGCGCCCGCGGCGACGATGAGGAAGTCGTATTCCACCGGCCCGTCCGACGTGATCACGCGCCTGCCCGCGACATCAATGTTCTTCGCCTCGGTCAAAATCACCTCGGCATTTTCCTGATTTCGCAAAATGTGGCGCAGCGGTTCCGCGATATCCGACGGTGAGAGCGCCGCGGACGCGACCTGGTAGAGAAGCGGCTGGAAGAGGTGATGATTCTGCCGGTCGAGCAGCGTGATCCGCACGCCGGCCTTGCGGAGCGCCTTCGCGGCCTCCAGTCCGCCGAAGCCGCCGCCGATGATGACGACGCGGCGCAGATTGCGATGATGAACGTTCATGAGTGCTCTTGTCGGCGTGCGATGTAGCAGAGGCGCGCGACTTTGGGAACCGATTCACGCCGCGGTTGCCGGTCAGATTCCGCGGATTTGATTGTCATTCGAAATGAAAATCAATCACCCGTTGCCGCAACCAAGCCACGCGGATTAATCAGCGAAAGCGACGGAAACACTGTGAAGTCAGTTGTGTTGAAAGTGATCAGGTGATCAATCGCGTGGACACCGAGAACCGCGGCAAGCCGCGCATCATGCACACGCTTCCCGTGGACGGGCAGATTCCTCACCAACTCCAACCAATGCGCAAAAATTTCCGGGCGATCTGGCAGCATCGGAAACCGTCTTTGCAGTTCGCTCACTTCCTAAGCCGTCCGCTCCCCGTTCCAGCCAAAACCGTTCGCCTCCACAGGACGTGTGGCCACCGCCCAGAACTCGATGAAGTTTTGCGGCGTGACATAGACTTCATCGCCCCCAGCCAGCAGACTTGCGAGCGCCTGTGTAGCAAGCGCGTGCTGTGGCGAATCCGGATCCGCCAGTCGCAACAGCAGATTCGTGTCAGCAAGATATGTTGCCATCACTCATAGATGGCGTCGCGCCCGATGGCGGAATCCGGCAAGCCCGGCCCTCGGCCGTGACTGGCCGCCCAGCTTTTCAAATCCGCCGCGCGCTCGGAAGGCGGCAGATCGCGGGGCGCGCTGCCTTCACTCTCCATCCGCAACTCATCGGCAGACTTACCCTCAACGTCCCGCACGCTGCCACGCGCACCCCGCACCCATGCAGCGGCGTGGCCCGTCGCGGTCACTGTGCGCGCCGCGAGACGGGACTGGAGCCAGCGCAGCAGGTTCTCTTGCTCCGCAGAGGGCAGGGATTCCACAGCGTTTTCGATTTCAACAAGCGTGCTCATCGCTGGCAAGATGCCAATGCCTGCGGCTGTCGGCAAAGGCTAATTCCGCCGCGCATCCGGCGCGCATTTTCATTTTCAAACGGCGCGCATGCCGCCGCCCTCGCCGCCTACTTCGCCGCGCCGAGCTGGATGCACGCGGCTTCCTTCGTCGAGCGCACGAAGATGCGGCCTCCGCTGAGCACGGGTGTGGTCCAGCATTTGCCTTCGATGGCCTTGAAGCGGCCGAGTTCCTTGTAGGCTGTGGGCGAGGCCTTGATGCCGACGATTTCGCCGGCATCCGTCAGCGCGAGAAGATTGCCGCCCGCGGTGAGGATGAGATTGCCGGGGCCGAAGCCGGGCTGCTCCCATTTGATGTCGCCATCGGGGAGCTTCACGGCCTTCACGGGGCCTTTGCCGTATTCCTTGAACTGGAACATGCCGTAGAGGTGGCCCTCGAAATGCACCGGCGTGCTCCAGTGGTTCGCGAGCGGTTTCTGCGGGACGCGCATGACCTGCTCGGCCTTCCACGCACTGTCGCTCTTGCTGATCTTGAATCCCACCGCACCGACGCCGTAGCCGGCGCTCGCATACACGTAGTCACCCGCGACGACCGGGCTCGCGGCGGTCGAGATGCTGTATTTGAAATCGGCGTGCCAGAGCTGCTGGAGCGTCTTCGGGTCGAGCGAAGTGATGCCGTCCTGCATGTAGAAAATGATCTGCCGCGTGCCGAGGATCGTCGTCGCGATCGGCGTGGCGTGCGTGATCGTCCCGTCGCCGGACTTCGCGAGCACCGCGCCGGTCGCGGGGTTCAGCGCGAGATACGTCTGGCCCGCACCGCCACCGCCGACGTAGAGCACGCCGTTTTCAAAAAGCGGGCTGGCGGCATTCTGCCAGCGGATGTTGTGGCCCGCGTTTTCCTTGATGAGATCGCGCTTCCAGAGCGGCTTGCCGGTCACGGCGTCGAACGCGTGCAGCACGAGGTCGCTGTGCATCGCCACGATGATATCGCCCGCGAGCGTCGGCGTGCTGCGCGGCCCGTCGCCGCCCTTGTTGTCGCTCGTGCCGTCGCCGCCGCCGCCGTCGTATTTCGCCGGGCCGAGATTCGCCGTCCACCTGTCCTTGCCGGTTGCTGCATCGCGCGCGACGAGCACTTCGCCTTCGCTTTTTCCCTCGATGGCAAAGCACCACGCGCCGCTCACCGTGAACGATCCGAAGCCGGTTCCCGCGGGAACTTTCCACAGCACCTTCGGCGCGGCCGGCCACTGCTCGGGCAGCGCCTCTGGTGTGGAGCCGTCGCCGTTCGGCCCGCGGTACTGCGTCCACGGGACGCCGGCGGCCGTTACCGCGGCGGTCGTGGCGACGGTGGCAATGACGGCATTCGCGGCATTTGCGGCAGCGGAAAGTGTGAGTGCGGCGAGAGGAATGAGGGCGCGGATTTTCATGGAGTTGCGGCTGTATGGGTTTCGAGGCGTGAAGTCAAAGCCGCGCGCCGTGGGAAATCTTAGCGGCAGCGATCTGCCCTCCTTTGGATGTTGGGCGTTGGACGTTGAGCGTTGGACGTTGAGCCCGCCGCAGGCGCGTTACGAATTTTGGACGGCCTTCAACAATCCCTTGCGCCGCTGCGCGGGGCTCAACGCCCAACGTCCAACGCCCAACGCCCAACGTCCAACGAAGCGGCCTCCGCGCATTTGTTTCGTTTCCCGTCTTGCTCCCGCACGGCATCCCGGTTCACCGTCGCGCAGCCTGCGAGAACGGGCGCCCTTTTTCCATGCCACCAAAGCCAGCAGCCTCGCCACGCCACGTTCAGAAACACTACATCCTCGACACAAACGTCCTGATCCACGACCCCGGCTCGCCGTTTCAATTCAAGGACAACTTTGTCTGGATCCCCGTCGAAGTCTTCGAGGAGCTGGACCGGTTCAAGAGCGAGAGCTCCACGCGCGGCGCGAATGCGCGCGAGGTGCATCGCCGGCTAAGCGAGCGCTTCATGAACCCGAGCGACATGCAGGCGGGCGTGAAGCTGGAGAATGGCGGCCTGCTGCGCGTGTGCATCAATCCCACCGCACGCTTCAGCGCTGAAGGCTGGCAGCTCGTGAGCGATTCGCCGCGCTTCCAGGCGCTGCGCGATCTCTTCGCCGACCTCACTCTGCCGGATAACCGCATCCTCGCCGCCGCGTGCGGAGTCGCGGACGGGGAGAAGGGCTCCGTCATCCTCGTCACGAAGGATCTGAACATGATGCTGAAGGCCCGCGCACTCGGCATGGAGGCGCAGGACTACCGCACGGATCGGGTCGAGGATGTGGACATCCGCCTCACGATGCGCCGCAGCGAGGAGGAATACGAGACGATGGACGTGTCGCCGCACACCGTGCAGGCGTATGCGAGCCAGGAGACGATCGTCATCCCGGAGGCGAAAACTTTCATCCCCAACCACTACCTCCTGCTCCGCAACGAGGAGGAGCCCACGCACGCGATCCCCGCGCGCCATGTCGCCGGCGGCGAACTCCACAAGCTGCGCCGCGACCGCATCGTCATCCGCAACGGACGCACCCTCAACGCGCTGAACCTCGGCCAGCGATTCCTCCTCGATGCGCTCTACGATCCGGCCATCTCGCTCGTGACCGTCTATGGAAAAGCGGGCACCGGCAAGACACTGCTCACCGTCGGCGCGGCGCTGGAGCAGGTGCAGGTCGGCGTCTTTGAGAAAATGCTGATCACCCGCGTGATCATGCCCACCGGCCGCGACATCGGCTACCTCCCCGGCAAGCTGGAGGAAAAAATGCAGCCTTGGGTGCAGCCCGCATTCGACGCGCTCGAACTCCTGCTCACGCGCCCGCGCCGGCCCGAGCAATTCGAGAACAAGCGCCAGAGCCAGCGCAAGTCCGACGACCACCAGCCGCCGCAACAGCATTCTTCCCAGCAAAGCGGCCCGACGAAACCGATGCGCCCGTGGGAACCCCTCACCGCGAGCGGACGGCTGGAAATCGAAGCCATCACGCACATCCGCGGACGCAGCATCCCGAACGCGATTTTCATCGTGGACGAGTCGCAGCAGCTCACGCCGCACGAGGCGAAGACGCTCATCACCCGCATGGGCAAGGGCAGTAAAATGATCCTCATCGGCGACCTCGGGCAGATTGATAATCCCTACGTGGACGCCCACACGAACGGCCTCGTCTATGCGCGCAACCGCCTGCAAGGCCAGCCGTGGATGGCGCACATCAATCTCTTCAAGGGCGAGCGCAGCGAGATGGCCGAGGTCGCAGCGAACCTCATGTAGCAATGGCGGAGGAAATCTCCACGCAAGCGCCGCGCATCCTCGCCATCCGCGGCGGCGCGATCGGCGACTTCGTCCTCACGCTGCCCGCGCTCGCCGCGCTGCACCGCGCATTTCCCGGCTGCCACATGGAGATCCTCGGCTACAAGCACATCGCCGAACTCGGCCTGCACGGCGGCCCGGTCGCGGGCTCCACGTATGCGCGAGCCGTCCGCTGTATCGAATACGGCGCGCTCGCCGCGTTCTTCGCGCGCGCCTTCGATCTCGACGCCGAGCTGTGCCGATATTTTTCCGGCTTCGACCGCGTCGTGAGCTGGCTGTTCGACCCGGACAAGGTGTTCGAGACGAACCTCGGACGCGCGGGTGTTAAAACTTTCACACCTGCCTACACGCCGATCGAAAACGGCAGCCACGCCAGCCTCCAACTCGCCGCGGAACTCGCGAAGATTCCCGTCCAGATCGACGATCCCGTCGCGCACCTTGTCCTCGCAGAGTCTGCGCTGGAAAGTGCCCGCGCGTGGCTCGCAGAGCGCGACGGCGACGTCGGGACTCGTCCCCTCGTTGCTATCCATCCCGGCTCCGGCAGCTCCCGGAAAAACTGGCCCGTCGGAAACTGGCGTTCGCTCGGAGACCGCGCGGCGGCGGCGGGCGCACGGCTGCTGATCATCGGCGGCGAGGCCGACACCGCATCGCTCGACTACCTCGAAAAAAAGCTCGAACCACACACACCGCTCCTCGCGCGAAACCTCCCGCTGCACCTCGTCGCCGCGCTGCTCACGCGCTGCGTCGCCTATTTCGGAAACGACACCGGCATCTCGCACATCGCCGCCGCCGTCGGCGCAAAATGCACGCTGCTCTTCGGCCCGAGCGGCCCGTCCGTGTGGGCTCCCGCAGGCCCGAACGTCACCACCATCCGCGCACCCGGCGGCAACCTTTCCATCCTCCCGCTCGACTCCGTGCCGCTTCCGACGCTGTGAAGCACGCCGCCCTCGCCATTTTCCTCGCGCTCGCCGCGACGGCCCGGAAGCGCGCGTCGTCTCCGCAGCTCGCAGGCACTCACAGCAGGCGGCCTTGATGCCGTGAAGCAGCCTCGCTAAGAATGCGCCCACGATGAAGACCCCGGTCCATTTGCGAATCGCAATGCTCATTACCGCACTCTTCTCCGGACTGGCGCTGGCCGGGAGCGCTCTCGCAGCCGATGCCGTTGGCGCGTCCGGCAAGGCCGTCGCGGCCGAAACTCACGAGGGCTATTTTGTTTCCAACAAGTTCGAGCCGGATGCGCCGATGTCGTTTGTCATCGCGACGGATCAGGCGGCGTTCGACAAGGTGTTCGGCGTCGCGATGGTGATGCGATATCGCTCGCACCGGCTCGAGCCCGACGTGTTCGGG
>Ga0209596_1002784_pt1 | contig 14270 bp, 24 predicted proteins | sample M_130807_MF_Meta_FD_187314 | JGI IMG/M metagenome (GOLD analysis project Ga0209596, IMG submission 187314) | Freshwater microbial communities from Lake Montjoie, Canada to study carbon cycling - M_130807_MF_MetaG (SPAdes) (version 2) | ecosystem: Environmental > Aquatic > Freshwater > Lake... | reverse complement strand
GGCGGCGGGAGCACGAATAAGGGCGAGGACACATCAGCTGGAGAGGGCACCCCGAATGATTTCTAGACGCGACTTCAGTTCAGCGCCTGCCATCGAGGGGCGCACACTCACAGGCATCGCCGCGGTGTACGGGCAACCGTCGCGCACAATCCAAGAGCGTGGCCGATCGTTCACTGAGCGCATCGCGCCTGGTGCGTTTGGTGTCGTGGGCGATGTGAAGCTCTACTACAACCACGATGCGAGTATGCCGCTCGCTCGGACCCAGAGCGGGACGCTCACGCTCGACTCGCGCGCGGATGGCCTGCACTACCAAGCGACTTTGCCCGATACCAACCTCGGGCGCGATGTGCGCGAACTTCTTACGCGTGGCGATCTCACCGGCGCGATGAGCTTCGGGTTCTATGTCACCAAGGACACTTGGAACGCCGACCGCAGTCAGCGCACCGTCAACGCCGCGACTCTGGTCGAGGTCTCACTGGTGCAGGACGCGGCCTATCCACAGACTAATTCAAGCCTGCGCCATGTTGACGCAGCATTTCAACTGGCCGTCGCTGCACGGCTTGAACTCCACAGGAACAGGATGCGCAATGTCTGATCTCGAAAAGCTCCAGAACATCACCCACCATTACCGCAAGTCACTCGCCGCCTACGAGGCGCGCACTGGAAACAAGGCCCCTAGCGTCGACGATCGCGGCAGCGGCGAGGAAAAGGAACTGTTCGCGCGCATGGACGCGGATATGTCCTCCATCGAGCTGCGCGCACAGAATCTCGCCATCGAGGCGCGTCTGGCGAAGGTCGAGAAAACCCCGAAGTTCTCTGGCCAGGTGCCAGGCGCCGCAACGCGCGCAGGCAACATTGAGGACATTGATTCCCCTGCCTACGCTGCGCGATGGCTGAAGGCGATGTGCTCGCGTGATCCAGAACAGCGCGCGTCGCTGTTGTTGACCAGCACGAGCGCCGCGATCCCGACCGACATGGAACGCCGCATCGTGATGAAGATGCAGCAGACCAATGTGATGCGATCGATCTCGAAGGTCAGCACCATCGACTCGAACCGCACGATCCCAGTCGAGAACGCACTGCCGACCACCGCGCTCGTGACTGAAGCAGGAACGATCACCAGCTACGCGCCGACATTCTCGTCCGCGATCAGCGTCGTGCCGTACAAGTATGTGACTGCCACCACGATGTCGCAGGAATTCATCGAGGACGCCATCGGCACCGGCAACATCGGCAGCGGTATGGATTATGTCGCCGACCGCATCGCGATGAGCCTCAGCCTCAAGCAGGAAGAGGCTTACACCATCGGCAGTGGCAGCAGCGCGCCGCAGGGCATCTGTGTCGCCGCAGGCATCACCCAGGTGGTCGACCTCGGAACTGCTGGCGCACTGGCGTCGGTCACTGCAGCCAACCTCATCGACCTCTACCACACTGTGCCAGTCGCTTACCGATCGAGCCAGAACTTTCGTTGGTTGGTCTCTGACACCCTGCTCAAGACGGTTCGCAAGCTCGTCACCACGAACGGCGATTTCGTCTTTCAGACGCAGTCGACTATCCCAGGCCAGCTGGGCGTTGGATTCGCGCAGAACATCCTCGGCGTCCCCGTCGCAGTCGGCCAGTATGTGCCGACCGCATCAACGAACACCAATGTGTTCGCGGTCATCGGCGACTTCAACTACTTCGAGATCTTCGACCGCACCGGCGTGACTTCGTTCATCGATCCGTACTCACAGGCGGCATCGATGCAGACCACGATGTACACCTACACGCGCACCGATTCGCACATCATGATGCCTGCGGCATTCGCGGCGCTGACTTCCTGAGCCTTTTCGCGCGCCTTCGGGCTCGCCTTTTGGGGGCGATCGGAGAAATCCAATCGCCTCCTTTCTATGACGATTCCTCTCAGCCAGATCAAAACAACGCTGCGCATCGACTTCGATGACGATGATGCCGCATTGATTCGCCTGCGCGAGACCGCGCTGAGTCTGATTGAGCGCCGCACTCAGCTCCTGCTCACGCCTCAGACGAGGACGCAGTACCTGGCATCGTGGAAAGATGTGATGATCACGGGTTTCCCGTTCATCAGCCTCACCAGCGTGGTCTATTACGATGCGGCGAACTCGACGATCACGATGCCTGCCACCGACTACTGGCTAGACCAGTCCGACGGCGCGTTTCCGATTTTGCGGTTCAGCGCGCAACCAGTGCAGTACAAAAACACTCAGCCGGTGGTCACATACCAGGCGGGCTACTCAGTGATCCCGAACGAGGTCACCATGTGCGCCCTCGCACTGATCGGCTACTGGTATCAGAACCCGAATGCAGCTGATGCGGTCTCGATTTCGAGCGCCCCGCTCTCATTGGAATACATCCTGGACATCATCTCCACCAGGAGCATGATCCGATGAGAACCGCTCACGGTCGATACTGGCGTCGCGCGCAGGCGTCACTGGCAAGCACTTCGCGCGATGCGCTCGGCCTCCGCGGTCCGGCGTTCACCGCTGGCGCGTATTTTCGCTGCGAACTCATGCCGATGTCGGTCATCGAACAGCCCTACGCCGATGGGGTGATAGTTAAGCGATCATTCGAGGTCAGATGCAGGTGGCAGACCGTTGAAATGCTTGGCATCAGCGAGGTCGATCGCATCATCGTCGACGGTCGCACCCTCCGCATCCAGTCGATCATCAATCGCGAGAACGATTTCAAAGAGGCGCAGATTCTCGCTGAGGAGATCAACTAATGGCGTCGATCGAACAAGCTGTTCGCGCGATGCTCGCGGCGAACATCTCATCAGGTGTCGCCGATGCTCAGATCACTCACGCCTACCGCCTGCAAGACTCCCCGCTACCGGCGCTCACCTTCGAGATCGAGACCACGACGCGCGCCGCGTTGACTTCGCTAAGTCAGTCGACCGTGAGATTCACCGCGATCGCGGTTCAGACGATCGACGCCGCCGACCTTGAGACCACCATCAGAAACGCGCTTGCAATCGGCACATATTCCGCTCTGAACTTCAGGGCCTGGGTGGTCGAATCCACCACGCTCTCGCCGCCTGTGTCGGGACTGTCCGACGAGCAGGAACCCGCGTCATTCACCCTGTCCGCACTGCTGTTCTGGGAATAATCATGGCCGTTTACAACACATCGAATTTCAGCATCACGGTCGCAGGCACCGCACTCACAGGCATCGTCACGGCCAGCGTCACGCTGACGCTCGAAACCGTCGATGTCACTGAGATCGGCGGGCTCGACCGCAAATTTGTGAGCGCCATCCGCACTGGAACTGCGTCGGGGTCGATTTTCTACGATCAGGGAAACCCGCAGATCGCGGCGCTTGAAGCTGCCACGCAGAGCGGGAACGCCATCGCGCTCGTGTTCACATTGCACAGCGGCGCGACCTACACCGTTCCTACCGCCTATGTGACCAGCTTCGTGACGAACGCTGCCGTCGCTGATGTGGTCAAGAGCGATTTCAGCATCCAGTTCTCAGGAACTACCGCCATTGCCTGACATTCGCGACATCCTGCGTTTAAAGCCCGTCGAAATCACCATCGATGGGTGGAATCTCACCATCGCGCGCCCCACGATCATGGATCTGATCGAGGCCATCGACATCAACGCAAAGAACCCCGCGGAGGGGCGCGCGTGGCTGTTGCATCGTCATCTACTCGATGATCTCGGCCTGCCAGTGTTTGCCACGCTCGATGATGCCAAGCAGTGCCCCGCGCACATCGCAGCGCCTGCGATCGTGGCGATCGAAGGTCTGTACAACGAGGGACGGGACTAGGACAGGCCGCGCGCACGGTGCTGACGCGCGTCCTAAAGTCACGATCGGCACCGCCCTGGGAACGCTCCATCCTGGAGCTTGTGATCGAATTGGACCTCCCTGACTGGGCGGGCATAAAGCAGAAACTCGATGCCCTCAAACGATCCACTCACCCTGGTCATCAGTAAGGCCGACGCAGAGCGCCTGTCGATGGAGATGGCGAAACTCGCCGTCGTGATTCAGGATCGCATCCTGAAGGTCTCGATTAAGCGGTTCAATGACGATGTGATTCGATCGGCCACGGCGCTCACGCCGCTCGCGTCGGGCGCCTCGCGTCGCGCGCTCGATCAGAAGGCCAAGAATTTCAATGGCATCCTGTGGGCAGCAGTGGGATACCGCACACTCGGCAAAAAGTCGACCAGCGATGGTGATCGATCGAAACACGCGCAGTGGGATGGCGCGGGCGCCGGTTGGCGCTCCCATTTCACAGAGGCGGGGTACCACTCGTGGCCAGCTGGGCGCGAGAACCGAAACAAGGGCAAAAACCTAGGGCGCGCGTGGAAACGAGGCCAGAACCATCGAGGCGTCGGGCTCTACCACCGCGGAACCTTCGCCACGATGCGCGCGCAGGCGGCGAACGCCCCGAAGCTGATGCAGTACATCTGGGCCGCGATCACTGAGGCGACAACACGATGAAACTCCCCACGCTCAATGTCGACCTGAAGTTGAACAGCAAGAATTTCAAGCGCGACATGGCGAATGTCGGCAAGGGCGCCGCAGGCGTCATCGGTCTCGGCGGCGGCAAGGCAGGACTGGGCAACGCTGTGGGCTCCGCGCTCGGCAGCGGTCTCGGCATCGGCGGGCTCGGCCAAGCGGGCGCGGCGCTGCAAGGCGTCTACAAAGCAGGCGAATTCGTGATCGGCACCGCCAACAAGATCATGGCGGAATTCAACGCGAGCGTAAAATCAGGAAGCGCGGTCATGCGCGATTTCAACGACATGGCGGACACGCGCGAGTCGGGTCTGAATGTGATCTCCGCCTCGCGCCTGATGGGGCAGGAAGAAAAAATGAAGGGGAACGAGATGAGCGGCGGCGGCTCGCTGATGGACACATTTCTCGGCGCCTCGATGGGCACAGAGGGTCAGACCGGCGGCGTGATCGGATTCCTCCAGGACTGGGGCCAAAGCACAATGGAGGGCGTGAAATCAGTGGTCGCGTTCTCTGGTGGCATCGCGGGCGGCAAGGGCATCGACGCATCGATTCGTGAGGCCGACATTGCGACATCCGCCTCGCAGGGCGGCGCGCAGGCCTATGCCACGAAAGAGGAACTGATTCAACAGAATCGCCAGTTTACGCAGCAGGGCAAATACATCAGGGAGATCACCAGTTGAGAACTACCACGAGTTTTCTGGCCAACCGAATCCAGCTCACGATGGCGGAGGCCGACATCTGGGGCGTAAATCGCGTCACTGAGGCGTGGCATATCTCGTCGATCACCCCTGGCGTCGATGTCGATTTCGACAAAACGGAACAGATCCTCCAAGAGGCGGCGATCGGTCGGGTCGGCGCCATGTACACGAAGGTGGGCGGCACTGGCACCACTTGGCAGGAAAACTGCCTGCTGCGAGACATCTCGTGGTCCAAGTCGGGTCTCGGCCTGCTCGCCACGCTGAACTACACGGGGCGATACTGGTTCGCAAAGGGCGGATCGGCTAAGGGTCTCGGGCGCACGACTGAGGCGCTCACGAGCGCCACGGTCATCAGCGCAGATGCTCTGCTTCTGCCGGCCATGATCATGCCGACGCTCAGGACGCGCGCGAGTAAAGCGTTTCGCCTCAGCATCTCGGGCAACACGGTCACCGATCCTATCGCGACCGTTGACCGTTCCACCGCGGACATCGGAGGCACGCAGCTGGTGGCAGACATCGACATCCGTCAGATGTCATTTAAGCTGCGGATGTACATCGACGCTGAATCGCTGTCTCTTCAAGATGTCAGCCAGATCGGACTCGCCTACACAGGCAAGCGCAATAGTGCAGTCTTTTTCGGCTGTGAAATCGGTTCGATGATCTGCGACGGTGTCAGCATTTCGCACCTCGAGGGCGAATACTGGGAACTCGTGCTCGACCTCACATGGGACGAGTATTCGTTCCACAGCCAAGAGCCCGAACTGATGCCAGACGGCAAGCCCAGGATGATTCTCGCGCGCTACTACGATGTTCGGTGGACGCGCGAATATCGAAGTAGCGTCGACTTCAACGACATCTGGCCTGACGGCGATTTGGGCCTGTCGCAGAAGTTCCAGGCCTACAAAGGACTTTGGTACTAGTGGCTGGTCGCACTGGCATCGACTACCGCAGGAATGCGGGCATCGACCGCGCTACCCGCGACCTCGATGGCATCCCCGTGATCGTCGGCTGTCTCGCCCGAATCACAGGCGCGACGGCGATCAGCGGCGCGGTCAAGCGATGGGTTTACACATGGGTGGAATGCGAGATCGGCGTTGCGCCGACCTACATCCCTGCCGCTAAGCAGTACGGCATAGAGGGGTCCGCCCTGTCGATGTCAGAAATGTCGAACGGCCTCACGGTCGGTTACGGCGTGACTGTCTCGACAATCCCCGCGGGATTCAATCCTGTTGCCATTCCAACGAATACCGCGGTTTGGGTCGTTCCGCAGCGTGTGTCCGATGGCAACATGATGTGGCTAATTCTGAATACCCAGGCGATTGATGGAGCTTGTTGATGGCAGGAAACTTCGACATCTCCATTGATCAGGGCGCCACCTATGTGCTCACGATCACGCGCAACGCCCTGAACCTCACGGGCTACACGATGCGGATGCAGGGGCGCAGCTCCCACGCGTCAAGCACGATCGTGCTGAACTCGGCGACGAATGTCACGATCACTACGGCACCCGCTACCAACAGCGTGATCACGGTCACAATCAGCGCAACGAACACCGCGCTGCTGCCTGCACCATCGAGCGGAGTCTATGACCTCGAAGCTGAATCGCCTACGGGCGTGGTGTATCGGATCCTCGAGGGCGCTTACTCCGTGAGCCCAGAGGTCACGCGATGAGCACCGTCACAGTCAACCCTGTGATCTATGAGGTCACCGTGAGCGGGATCACAGGCGGGGTCGGCGCCACGAAACTGGACGATCTCACTGATGTCTCTGCAACCTCGGCCACCACTGGCTACACGCTGATCCACGACGGCACGCAATTCGTTTCGCAATTGGGCACGGGCACATTTGCAGCGGCGACGCACACCCACGCGCAGAGCGACATCACCGGCCTAACGACATTTGTGTCGCAGACTGGCACGAATTTCACCGATGTGAACGATGCGCTCGCGGCGATCGGCGTCATCGGAACCGCAGGCTATCTCGATGTACCTGCGAGCGGGAACGCAGGCGTCGGTCAAGTGGTCAAAGGCACCGATACGCGCCTCACCGACGCGCGCACCGCGGTCGCGCACACGCACCCAGCGTCAGCGATCAGCGACTCGACCTCCCCAGGGCGCGCAGTGTTGACCGCGGCGACTGCGGCAGATCAGCGCACTGCGATGGGGCTCGGCTCGATCGCCACATTCTCATCAGGTGTGTACAGCCTGACCTCGCACACGCACGACGCCGCGGCGATTGTAACGGGGCAATTCACGCCGACGCAGGTCGCGACAGGCGCGACGGGATCGACGCTCTGCATCGGCAACGATGCGCGCCTATCCGACGCGCGCGCGCCGAACGGAACCGCGACGGGAGATCTCTACGGATCATTTCCCTCGCCAAATGTCGGCAAGCTGCGCGGGACCACGATCTCGACGACTGCGCCGACGGATGGGCAATCGCTCACCTATGTCGCGGGTACGGGATTTTGGACGCCGACCACGATCGCCGCGAGCGGAGATCTGTCGGGCAACTATCCCGCTCCTAGCGTCGTGAAGCTGCGCGGCCAGACGGTTTCAGCCACTGCGCCAACGAACGGCCAGGTGCTCACATGGGTCACCGCTACTGGGTGGACGCCTGCGGGCGCGCCTGCCGCGGCGATCAGTTACGCCACGAACACCGCGGCGGCGACGGTCTCGGTCTCGACCACTGGCTACAGCCTGATCGGATCTCGACTGTCCCTCGCCGCGGGAACCTGGTTGGTGAATTCGACCATCACGGTGTCGCACACCACATCGACGGATCTCACGGGATTCCGCATCGCTTCGAACGATGCGACGCCTGTGGTGTACGCATCGACGGAGGCGCGCACCGCCGCGAGCGGAGACAACATGACCGTGAGCATGAGCACGATCATCGTGCTCGCCGCGACGAAATCGATCGGCCACGAGGCGCGCGCAGCGACCTCGGGCACTACTGTTCAGATTCAAACGAGCGCCACGAACGGGACAAGCCCCTACGCGACGCAGATCAACGCGATACGAATCGCATAAGGAAACACATGGCACGATTTACACAGCTTGGCGTTGCGCCACTCGTCAGCACTGACGCTTTCATTCAACTGTCATCTACCTGGACTGGCGGGCAAGTTCCCATCAAGGTCTATTGCATTGGCGCGACCAACTATGTGATCGGAGAATTTGCCAACGCGGCGGCAGCTGCTGCCAGCGGAAAGGTGAACATTATTCCCACTAGCACCTACATTGATTTTGGTCCCGTTGATCCATCGAAGATGTGGGTGCGCGGAAACACCTCGGCCTCCAATATCTACTGGGACACTGTCAGCTGATGACCATCGAGCTCCTCGCCGCCGTGCTTGCGATCATCGCGACCATCGTGTCGGCGACGCTCGTGCTCGCGTCAAAACTAACAGTTCTAGAAGTCGCGATCGCGCGGCTCCAGGTGACAGTCACGCAATTCGAGGCGCGCATCGCGGCCTTGGAAAAATGGAGGGATGTCTGAATGATGAGCTCACCCAAAACAACTCTGGCCGGTATCGGCGCGATCCTCGTGGCTGTCGGCGCCGCGATGGCCGCGATGTTCGACGCTGATCCGTTGACTGTCCCCCAGTGGGATGTCGTGATCGCCGCGATCCTCGCAGGCATAGGCTTGATTTTCGCGAAAGACAGTAAGGCGAATGCTTGAGCGGATCGTGGCATCCATCGCCCTGGCGCTGTGCAAGTGGTTGGACGCGCGCCGCAACGCCATCGAGGGCGGCGGTGGTGATATGGGAAGTCGCCGTGCTGGTGCTCGCCTGCGCGAGTGGTTGCAACAGAACGGTCCTCGTGAGTGATGGCGCTCCTGTGCGTATTGGTCCAGGAGCTCGCGCGCGCGTCTACGCAATGGTCGACGGTTCCTGGGTTCTAGGAAACGACTCGATCAGTCTGCCAGAGGGTTACTACCTGGTAAGCCCTAGGTTTGTCGAGCCATGATCACCCCGCTCTGCTGCTGCGCGCCGAATACCTGCGAGGTCTGGCCGACCTGCCGCGCGACGGCCACGCCATGCGATGCGACGCTGCCATATGTCACGCCTGGCTATGTGACGATCGGCGCGCCTGTCGGCCCGTTGAAATTCGACGGCCCGTATTGGCCTGCATGGCACAACAGCGTGGCAGCGGTCAACACTGCGGGCGCGACGGTTTCGATCAAGGTCGCGGCATACCGACGCACTGTCGTGCAAGAATCGTTCGGCACCCCTGTGTGCACCACCATCCCCACGCCTGGAGGCGGTGCAGATTGTTTCCCCACCACGGTCGCAACCGGCGGCGCACAGTGCGGGCGCACCGTTTATGTCGACGGCTTCAGCTGGAACGCCGCGGGAACTGTGCGCCTAGCGGGCGGGTCAAAAGACCAGGGGCCCTGCGTCCACACGCACAGCACCACTGGCGAGAAATTCCCAGGCGTCCCACCAGGTCCGTACCCATTCGCGTTGACTGACTGCACTCGATCGGGCTTGACGCCGAACGATGTGATCGCGTCAAGCGCCGACCCCGCATGGTGGCCTGGCGAGAATCGACGCATCGCGCCGCGATTCGCGGGTTCACTCGCAGTGTCGGCGACAGCAACGCCCTCGAACGAATTCCCGCAGATCGCAGGCGCAGGCACGGTTTCGACTGTGGTGCGATGTCCCGCGGCGACGGGATCAACACAATCGACCTGCATCGATATGCCGATCACGATCGTGCCAGGGCATCAGACGGTGATCACCACCGACGACATCAATCGATGCGGCACATCGAACGCCTGCGAGGCAGGCACACCGACATCGCCCTATGTCTGCAATGTCGAAAGCCCAGAGAATGGCGCGATGCAAGCGGCGTGGGCGATTGATGTTCGCAACGATGCGCTACTTGCGGGACTCAACGCGATGGGCATCAGCTCCACAGTCGCGATCGGCGAACTTGCAAAAGTTTGGGTGGTCACCACCACCGCGGGTAAGGTGCGATTTCTGTTCGGCGTGAGCAGTCGCCTCGCGTCGGGCAGCACACTGCGATGGCCTGACGGCGTTACGCGTCAAGAGGTCCAGTCGGTCTCGGTGAGCGCACCAGGTTCGAGCCTCGTGGTCACGGTCGAGATCTCGATTACCCCGAAGTCGTGGTGCCAGTATGTGCCCGCCTGTGGCTGTGTGCAGAGTCACTGCGAGAACGGTCCTGGATCGATCAATGTCGCGATGTCGTGGCGCACCATTGGATGCGGATCTGGCGGCGGATGCGGCGACCGTCATGTTGGTGCGAGTTACAACTTGGCGCTCGGCGATTACATAATTCCGACATTCCATTTCACCGCGATCTGCGGCGCGTCGGCGACGCCTGGGTGTATGCAATACCCCGTAACCAGTGCCTGCACCTCATTTTTCCCCACGATTCGCCCTGACTTCGTGGGCGCTGTGCCGGTCGAACGCGCACACGCGGGATGGATCAAATACCGAAACAGATACGATCACTGGCACTGCATCAATGTGCTCGCCGCAGGCACCACAGGATGCTGTGCCGCAGCGATCAACCTCGGCGGCGCGGCAGTCGAGAACCTCTGCGCGAGCGCCTGCACGAAGATGACGCAGCAATTTGTGGCTACGCATCAGCCCTGCCCAGGCGAAGACGCGGCCTGCGTAAACAACCTTATCGTCGGTCAGACCACTGCGGCGGGATGCCATAAGGTCGAGTATGTCAGCGGCAATCAGCGCATCGGCGCCCTGCCTGATTCGGTCGAATGTATGCCGTGCAAACCGTCGTGGTTCGAGTGTGGACCGATGCTGTTCAACGCGTCCTGTGGTAGCGCGCTCTACACCGACTGCGACTGCTGCAACACGCAACTCTCCACATCGCTGCCTGAACTGTTCATCGTCGACTACGATCCGCGCGTATCGTGTAGTCCACTGGGTACCTGGAAGCTGTACGCATCATCGATCGCGACCTATTGCGATCGAGCAGCATGGATCGAAATTGGAACAGCCACTGTCAGTTGACTGCGTTCACTGGAGCGCCTGCGATGTGCGTGGCGGTGGCTGTTGCGCACGAGGTCTCTACGGTGGGCACCCGTCGCGCGGGCTCTGCGCGCAGTGCCTGTCGGCGCATCCCGACCTACAGCCTGCATCGATCTTCGCGCGCGCGGCGTCGTGGGTGAAAGCGGAGGCGTCGGTGATCACCCAGGGCGAATTGAGCGATACGGATTTCGGTTTGCGGATGGCGGTGTGTGCATCCTGTCCAGCTCTTCAGCCACTGCCCGCCCCTGCCGTCGGGCACTGCGGCGCGTGTGGATGCGGGAACGCGACGCGAGCGGAACTGACGATAAAGGGCAGGATGCCCGCGGCGGTCTGCCCCCACGGGAAATGGGCGACGGCATAATTCCGTAATGCTCAACCCCTCATAATGCCGATGCGTCGGTACATTATGGCCATGAGCATTGATCCACTACCCACCCCCAAGCCCCGAACCGTCTGGGCCGTCGCCACTGGCGCCGTGACTTACGATCGCATCAGAGCGATCGCCAAGGCCCGCGGCATATCGAATGCGATGGTGATCCGTCTGGCGATGGACGCTCTCGAAAACCCCCAACCCGTCAAGGAAACTCGTAATGCATGACCTGCTTATTTGCGGCGCTATCGTGGCGTTCAGCGTGTTCTGTCTGATTGCGGCGCTTGCGCCGATCGTCATGGTGAAAGGAGAGAACGGCTATGAGGACATCGACCTCGATCGCGACGATAAGTAAGGCATTGTGTGCGGCAAGCGCCCAACTGCGTAACCCAGGTCTCGACGCGACCAACCCGCATTTCAAGTCGAGATACACGAGCCTCGTGGGCCTCATCGATGCCCTGCGGGCGCCCCTGCATGATCACGGTCTGATTGTGCTTCAGCCTGTGTCGAGCCCCGTAGCGGGGCGTGTGCGGGTCACCACGACGATCCTGCACAGCTCAGGGGAATGGATGTCATCAACTGCCGATCAGCCATCGGGCGCCACCGCACAATCGTTCGGCGCCGCGGTCTCGTACCTGCGGCGCTACACGCTGCAAGCGATGTTGGGCGTTTCGGGCGATGCCGATGCCGATGACGATGGCGAGGCTGAGCGGGTCGCCGCGTCGAAGCCTGCGAAGGTAGTCAAGAAATCCGTGACAACTGCGGCGCCAACTGCTCCCGCCGATGTATTTGTGGTGCTTAAGGTCTCGACCGGCAGCACCAAAGCAGGCACGGTGTGCGCCCAGGTGTTGTTGGGTGTGCCTGATGTGCCTGATGAGATCACGGCCTACTGCTGGCACAAGAATCTCACCACGAAGCTCGCGAGCATGATCGGGCAGCGGGTTCGCCTGGTGCTCGTGCAGCGTCAGCGCGAGGGCAAGACCATCGACCTCATCGAGGAAATGCTGCCGTGAGGCAAAAGCGTTCTGCATTTCAGCGCCGACTCGACAAGCTGGCAACATTTGGCCGGTACAAGGCCACCCAGCAGCGAGTCATTTGGCTGTGGAAATACCAGGGCAGTAAAGCGCAGTATGTCGCCTACACCAGGGCCCGCAATTGCGCGATCTGCGGCACCCCGTTCACAGGTCCACCGAACGCCATTCGATGCCAAGATCATTGCCATGTAACGGGACGCCTGCGCGCGGTGCTTTGCAACCATTGCAACCAAGCGCAGGGCCACCTGCGCAGCTTGGAAAATGCCATGAAAATGGTGGAATATTTCGTAAAGTGGGAAATCATGCCCGTCGCACCCACCACCACCGAAACCAACGAAATCCCCGACGCATATGAGGGTTTAACCTTGTTCGATCTTTCAAATCCCCCCCTAGAACCCCCCTTGACTCCTATTGCGCCCGTCGTTACGGTGGGGGGGACCACCACGAAGCGAACGCGCAGTGTGTGTGTCGTACCCCACGCGATAACGCACGGCGGTGCGCCTATAGGTGTCGGAGTCAATTCCGATGTCTGAGGCCGAAATCGATCTTTTCCATAGCGAACGCGCGCGCCTCTTTGGCGTCGCGCTTTCGTCCACATTGATCGCGGACATCACGCGACAAGTAACGCCATTGGAGTTCAAGAGAGCCATGCAAGCACTTGCCGTATATCGAACGAAGACCCCATATCGAGGGTTTTTCATTACCCAGTTCAACGAGGTTTACAACAGGGAGCGAGTCGCGGTACCCGCCTACGCTGAAGCTACGGCGGCCCCGCTCAGCAACGATGCGGCAGCAGACAAGCGGAGGGAACGCGCCGACTTTGAGCGTGTCCCCCTAGCGTCGCGTATGGCGATTGATGCGCGTTATCCCGACATCGCGGCGCTTCCCAGGCGCTCATACGAAATGTGCGTGGTCCTGGCACACGCGGGATGCTCGATCGAGCAATACCGAACGAACGATCCCTACAGATGGCCGGTAGCGGAATCGATCTCGGCGCTCGTTGTCACCGATCAACTGAGGCGCGAACGGATCCACACTGGATTGATCGCGCAATACAGAGCACACCACCGGAACACCGGTGAGAAAGTAGGTTTCGATGTCGCGCTATAGCAGACACGAGGACGAAATGGATCGCGCCGAGCGTGAGGCGTTTCAACAGGAGATGGCACAATGCGTCCGCGACTCGCCTGAGGTCACCGAGAGCATTAAGGCGCAGGCCGACAAGGCGTTCGTGCTCGCCTCGCCGCATTATGTTGCGATCGTGCGACGCATGGAACTGATGCAGGATGCGATCGTGGTCGAGCGCCACAACATCGAGCAACTGCGTAACTCGCCATCGTTCGTGCGGTCACACCCCGACTACATCGCGATGGCGCGTGAACTGGCGCTCATCCGCGCCCAGCTCGCGGAACTGGTTACGCTGCAACAGGTCATCGATGCACAGGATCTTCAGCTAGCGTCGGCGCAGGGCGAAATGCTGCGCCTACGGAGGGCTATCGACGATGAGCGGAATGCAACGACGAAAGGGCGCTAACGGCGAGCGCGAGGCCGCGCAGAGGTTGAATGATTTCGGCCTGCTCTGCCGACGCTCTGCCCAGTACTGTGGCCGGTCAGGCGAGGCCTCTGACATCCTGTGCACTGGTTTGGGTGTGCATTTGGAGATCAAGCGC
>Ga0209596_1002783_pt1 | contig 14271 bp, 12 predicted proteins | sample M_130807_MF_Meta_FD_187314 | JGI IMG/M metagenome (GOLD analysis project Ga0209596, IMG submission 187314) | Freshwater microbial communities from Lake Montjoie, Canada to study carbon cycling - M_130807_MF_MetaG (SPAdes) (version 2) | ecosystem: Environmental > Aquatic > Freshwater > Lake... | reverse complement strand
AAGAAACCTGCACGACGCGCAAGGTCACCAGCATTGTGTTCGGTAAAAATATTTAGCGAAGTTGCACCGTTACGTAACGCCCAGATCATTGCTGGTCCCAGTCCATGCTCGTGACGCGAAGTTAACAACACCCAGGCGATGTTCTGATTAACAACCCCAACGGCCGAACCGAATTCAACTACTTGTTGCGGCTGTATCTCGATATCGGCAGCCTGCGTCGAAATAAGAGTGTGTAAACGCAGACCAGCCAAGCGCAGAGCGTGGCTATCGTTCGTCATCATGACGCGACGAAACTTAAGACGTCGGTTGTTTGGCGATTTCGGCGAGGAACTCGTCATTGTTCTTGAAAGTCTTTAGACGATCAATCAACAACTCAAGTCCTGGTGCGGCGCTGCCTTCAGCGGCAAGACCACTAAGAACGCGACGCAACTTCCAGACCATCTGCAACTGTTGTCGATTAAATAACAACTCTTCGTGACGAGTGCTCGAGGCATCAACATCAATCGCGGGATAAATTCGTCGCTCTGCAAGTTTGCGATCTAGACGAAGCTCCATGTTGCCCGTTCCCTTAAACTCTTCGAAAATCGCATCATCCATTCGACTATTTGTTTCAACGAGTGCAGTCGCCAAAATTGTAAGACTGCCTCCCTCTTCAATGTTGCGCGCAGCACCAAAAAATTTCTTCGGCGGATACAACGCACCAGCATCAATACCACCCGACATCACACGGCCAGTTGTTGGTGCGGCAAGGTTGTACGCGCGCGACAGACGAGTGATTCCGTCGAGAATAATTACGACGTCTTGACCCATTTCGACCATGCGCTTTGCTTTTTCAATCACGAGTTCGGCAACATGGGTGTGTTCTTCTGAAGGTCGGTCGAAAGTCGAAGATACAACTTCTCCTTTGACGGTTCGACGCATATCTGTAACTTCTTCTGGTCGCTCATCAATTAACAGAACAATCAACTTGACTTCTGGATAATTTTTTTCAATTGATGTTGCGATCGTCTTCATCACTGTTGTCTTGCCGGCTTTTGGCGGCGAAACAATGATCCCGCGTTGACCTTTGCCAATTGGCGAAATTAGGTCGATAATTCGTGCGGTCATGTTTGTTGGATCACTTGCCGTTGACAGTTCTAATTTTTCGTCAGGAAACAACGGTGTCAGGTCTTCGAATTTCGGACGCGGCTTCATTTTGTCGACATCAATGCCATTGATCGTGCGAATGTCAAGCATGCCTGCATTCTTCTCATTTCGACCTGCAGGTCGCGACATTCCGGTTACATGATCGCCTTTTCGCAAATTAAATTGCCGCGTTAAGCGAACTGAAACATAAGCATCACCTTGCGAGGCGAGATATCCATTGACACGCAAGAATCCGTAGCCTTCGTCACGCAGATCTAGATAGCCAGAAACTTCAATCGGGTCATTATTGATCGGCTCATTCGAATCTTGCATTTCATTTGACTCATAACGGTCTGCACCTTGCGGGCCGTCATCACGAGTATTTCGAAAACCACCAGGGGTTCTACGACGACGATTGCGATTGCGATTGCGATTGCCGCCGTCTTGGTCGTTGTAATTTCGAGGACCATTATTTCGATTGTCGCGACCATCATTACGGTTATCGTTGCGCGGCTCACGCGGGCCCCGATTATCACGAAACTCTCGGTTGTCGCTGCGAGATTCGGTCTGCTCAGTTCGGCGACGAGCATCAGGAGCAATTGGTGTGCCTTCGTGCTCGGCAAGTTCAATTTCCCATTCTGACAATGGCTGGCCGTCGGCACCGAGAGCAGCAACTTGCGAACTTGTCACACTTTCTGACTCTGACTTTGCTGACGAAGTAGACGCACGCGAAGATGTCGGTGCAGGCGCGGCAGATGCAGGCGCAGACGGTGCAGTCTGTTCAAGAATCATCTCAATAATCTCTTCTTTTTTTGCACGACCCGCTGATTTAACGCCAAGTGCTTTGGCGATCGCCAGAAGTTGGTCGCGATCCTTTGCTTCAAGTGCCGATTGTTCGAGGGCTCCGTTAGCCACAATGCCTACTTTCAGGGCAACTAAATAATTTGCCGCCCAATTTGCCGCTCATTCTCAATATGCAGGTGCACAGATCAGTTTGCGTTGAAATGCGTCTGCCAAGAAATGGCGGGGACTCGCTCGGGAACCCGAGCAACACAACTCTAGCCGACCACCTGCTAATTGACAACAACCGAAATAATTAGTGATTTAACGGCGACCAGCAACAAACGCCTGAACCGACTTCAAATTATTTGGCAGAGAAACAATTCTCTCGGGCCGACTCATCAGGTCTGCAAGATGTTCCGGCAACTCGGGTGTCTGACCAGTTGCGCGACGCACAGCATCAGGAAATTTCGCAGGGTGTGCAGTCGCCAAAGTAATAATCGATTGATCTTTTGGATAATTAACACCGTTGCTTTGCCGAGCCGCCGATAAGCCAACTGCCGTGTGTGGATCGATCAACATCCCCGATTGCTGATATACATCTTTCATTGTCGCGAGTGTTTGTTCGTCGTTGCAGCGGTAACCCGCAAACACACCACTGATCCACTTTGTATAACTACCCGGGGCGACACTCAACTCACCACTTTTGCGAAACTCAGTCAGTTGTTTTGCAGTCACCACACCATCGCGATTATTCATTTCAAAAAGCAGTCGCTCGAAGTTTGACGAAACCTGAATGTCCATACTTGGACTCAAAGTTGGCACAACCTCATTTGCAGTCATCTGCTGCGACTCAAAGAATCGCGTCAGAATATCATTTGTATTTGACGCCACGACGAAACCGTCAATCGAAGCGCCCATCTGCTTGGCAATCCATCCTGCCAAGACATTGCCAAAGTTTCCAGTTGGCACGCTAAAAACGGCAGAGTCGCCAAGTTTTTCAAGTGAAGTGAAGTAATAAACAACTTGTGCCATCACTCGCACCCAATTAATTGAGTTGACTGCCGAAAGCTGATTCGCATCGCGAAACTTCTGGTCGTTGAACATTGCTTTAACCAAATCTTGGCAGTCATCAAATGTGCCATCTATAGATACAGCATGAACATTGTTTGCAGTCAATGTCGTCATCTGGCGACGCTGCACATCGCTAACTCGGTTATTCGGATACAACATCACGATGTCAACATTGCGACATGATGCAACGCCGTCAAACGCCGCCCCGCCAGTATCGCCACTAGTCGCACCAACAATCATCACTCGCTCGTTGCGTTGTGTCAGAACAAAATCAAACAACTTGCCGACTAGTTGCAGAGCAACATCTTTAAACGCCAAAGTTGGCCCATGAAATAGTTCTAGTAAATATTCGTTTGGGGCAATCTCAACTAACGGTGCGACGTCTGGATGGCGAAATGTTGAGTAAGCGTCAACACATAATTGTTGAAAAACTTTGGCATCGATTTCGTCGCCAACAAACGGCGCCATGATGCTGGCCGCACGGTTCGCATAAGTAGCGTTCAATTTTTCGTCAGTTGATTTGGCAGGTGCGGGCCAGGTTTCTGGAACATACAACCCGCCGTCGCGCGCTAAACCCGCTAGTAAAACATCACAAAAACCAATTTCTGGCGCAGTGCCACGCGTCGAGATATATCGCATTATTTACTAGCCAGCGACAACACGAAGCAATGCGCCGACATGCTTCACGACATCTAGAGATTTGAATTCAGCGAGGCAACTTTGCACGGCTGATTCTTTTGCATCGTGCGTCAAGAAAACAAGTCGTGCATCAGAACCTATGCCGTCTTGCTCGGCTGCGCGAATACTTACACTATTGCGAGCAAATACGCCGGTAACTGCGTGCAAAACACCTGGCCGATCAGCAACTTCAAGCCCGATCATATATTCACAGTTTATTTCGCTGATTGGCAATAATTTTGCATCAGTAAACGCTCCGAGTGGCGCATGAGTACCTTTGCGCAAATTAATTGCGGCGTCGATTACATCGCCAAGCACCGCCGATGCTGTCGGTTCGCCACCTGCTCCACGACCATAAAACATCAATGAGCCAGAGGCGCGACCGTCAACAACTACAGCATTAAAACTTTCACGCACAGTGGCAAGCGGATTAGTTAGTGGCACAAGCGCTGGGTGCACGCGAACTGAAAGCTTTGAACTCTCTTTATCCAACTCGGCAACTCCAAGAAGTTTTACAGCGAAACCAAATTTCTGTGCAATCGTGATATCGGCTGCAGTAATTTTTGTAATTCCTTCGCAATAGACATCGTCAGCGCGAACAGTTGTACCAAATGCAATGCTGGCGATGATCGCAATCTTGGCGGCAGCATCATGGCCTTGCACATCTGCAGTTGGGTCTGCCTCGGCAAAACCAAGTTGTTGTGCTTCGGCAAGCGCAACTTGATAGTCGGCGCCAAGTTCGCTCATCTTGGTGAGAATAAAGTTTGTTGTGCCGTTGACGATTCCCATTACGCGAGTAATCGGCTCGCCCCGCAAACTTTCGCGCAACGGTCGGATAAGCGGGATTCCGCCACAAACAGCCGCCTCAAACAGCAAGTCAGTGCTCGCGGCATCTGCAGCGCTAAACAGCTCGGCACCGTGACGCGCAAGCAGCGCCTTGTTAGCAGTAACAACTGGTTTATTGGCCTTCAACGCCGCAAAAATAAGTTCTGAAGCGGGATCAATGCCTCCCATCAGTTCAACCACCAAGTCAACATCAGATGACTTCACTAGCGCGTGCGGATCACTAACTAGCACTGCGCCTTTGGGCAGCGTGTGCTTTTTCTTTGTATCGCGGATACAAACCTTTGTGACTTCGAGACGCACACCACTGCGCGCCAAAATATCGTCTGATTGTTGACTAACTAACGCAACAAACGCCGAGCCAACTACACCGTGACCCAGCACACCGAGGCGAACTACATGAGCGCTCGGGTGCGACGGCATGTTTATACGCTATCTGCGACGTCAAGATTGACGAGATCAATAAATGTTTCGCGACGCACGACCAATCGCGCCAAACCTTTACTAACAAAAACAACTGGTGGTCGAGTGACTTTGTTGTAATTAGAACCCATGCTGTGCCCATATGCGCCAGTAACTGGAGTTGCAATTATGTCACCAACTTTGTAACCCTTCGGAAGCAATGCGTCATCAATCAATACATCGCCACTCTCGCAATGTTTGCCGACAATTCGTGCATGTTCTGTGCGATCGTCATTAATACGCGCGGGCAAAAATGCTTCGTACCCCGAGTCGTATAGCACTGGTCTTGGGTTATCGCTCATTCCACCATCAACTGCAACATATGTTCGTATTCCGGGCAAATGCTTTATTGAACCGATGCGATAAAGAGTCACCGCCGCAGATGCGACTATTGCCCGTCCCGGTTCAACAAAAACTTTTGTACCTGAACGCAATTTCGCTGTCGCTGGTGCGAGTGCTTTTGCCCACTGAGTGATGGTCGGTGCAAGTTCGCTTTCAACATAGGCGACACCAAGACCGCCACCCAAAGTTAATTCGGCAACTTCTAATTGATTGGCGAAGTTGACCATGATCTCAGCGGCCTGCTCGAAGTTCTCTGCGGCGAAAACATTTGAACCAATGTGACAATGAATGCCGACGAATTCGACGCTCGCCGATGAACGCACACGATCAACGGCGCGCTGCGCGTCACCATTGCGCAAATTGAAACCAAACTTTGAATCATCCTGACCAGTTGAAACAAACTCATGGGTGTGAACCGCCACGCCAGGAGTAATTCGCAATTGAATTCGGGCTCGAGGTAAACCCTGACTGTGCAGTTCGTCGAGGCGATCTAGTTCATCGAAGTTATCTACAACGATGTGGCGAACTTTTGCCTCAAGTGCCATCTTGAGTTCTTCAATGCTTTTGTTGTTTCCGTGCAAAACACAAGCAGTGCCCGGTACACCAGCATGCAACGCAACAAATAATTCACCGCCAGTTGCGACATCAAGCATTAGGCCTTCTTCGTGGGCCAATCGTGCCATTGCTCCACACAAAAATGCTTTCGTTGCGTAGACGATTTGGTTTCTGCCAAAAACTTCTACCGCCTCTCGGCATCGAGCGCGAAGATGCTCTTCGTCATAAACGAAAACGGGCGTACCGAACTTTTCGGCAAGTTCAACTAGATCGCAGCCACCGATCTCTAAATGACCCAATTTGTTTTCAACTGCTGTATCTGGCAGCAAGTGGTTGGCGATCCGGCTCACATTTGCTCCGGGGCTTCAATGCCAAGCACACCAAGGCCCGACTGCATCACCCGTGCAGTCAGATCACAAAGCATCAATCGGCTGTTGCGTTGTTCGTCCGAGTCTGCCTTAAGTACCGAGCACTGTTCATAAAACGAAGAGAAACTTGACGCCAAGTCATAGAGGTATGTGCATAAACGATGCGGACTGTATTTATCGAGCGTGTCCCATAGTGCCGAATCAAATTGCAACACCCGCATTGCAAGTTCGTGCTCTGCTGCGTGCTCAATTATTGGTGTCACGCCACGAACACTCGCACGCTCAACATTCGCACGACGAAAAATGCTACAAATTCGTGCATGTGCATACTGCAAGTATGGCGAAGTGTTGCCGTCAAACGAAAGCATTCGATCCCAATCAAATGTGTAATCCTTGATTCTGTCAGTCGAAAGATCTGCGTATTTAACTGCACCGATTCCGACGATGCGTGCGATTTCAAGTTGTTTGTCAGCCGATAGTTCTGGATTTTTTTCAGCAACTGCGGCCGCGGCGCGTTCAACAGCCTCAGTTAGCAACGCATCAAGTTTTATCGTGTCACCACTACGGGTCTTCAACATTTTGCGATCGGCACCTAACACGTTGCCGAAAGCGACATGAACCATTTCTCGCGGTGTCTGCAACCAACCAGCTTGTTTGGCCACTGCTGACACCATTTGCAAATGTTGCGCCTGAGGTGCGCCGACAACATAAAGCAAAAGCGATGCGTCAAGTCTTTCGACGCGGTCGATCACACATGCAAGATCACTAGTCGCGTAGTTGTAACCACCATCAGTTTTGCGGATAATCAATGGCAACGGTTGATTCTCGCGATTAGTGAACCCCTCGGGGAATACAACATCGGCACCGTCGCTATTTGTAAGCAACCCAAGATCAGATAATCGTTGCACAACTTGTGGCAACAACGAGTTATAAGCACTCTCACCCATCACATCCGAATCTTGCAACAGCACACCGAGAGTTTCGTAGATGGCTTGAAAATATCTGGTGCTCTCTGCAACTAAAAGTTTCCAGAGTCGAAGCGTCTCGGCGTCGCCACCCTGCAAGGCAACTACACGAGTGCGGGCACGATTTTGAAACTCTTCAGACTCATCAAACTTTTTTCGAGCACTGCGATAAAACGAATCCAAGTCACCGATTGAAAGTTCTTTGGCGGCGTTCACCTCGCCTGAGTCGACGAGATGTTCGATCAACATCCCAAATGGTGTACCCCAGTCACCAACATGGTTTTCACGCACGACAGTGTTGCCCACGTACATCAGCATTCGCACGAGCGCGTCGCCGATAACTGTTGAGCGCAAATGCCCCACATGCATTTCTTTGGCAACATTGGGCGCCGAATAATCGATTACAACGCGACGCGATGTTGGCGCGCTAGCCACGCCGAGTTTGTCGCTTGTGCTGGCGATCGCGAGTTCTCGAGCCAGAAATTCATTTGAGAAAGTCAGATTGATAAAGCCCGGACCGGCGACGGCTGCAGAACTACAAATGTCCTTGAGCAAATCGACTTCAAGAATCTTTTCGGCGATCTCGCGAGGTGTTGATCCCATTGCCTTGGCAAGTGCCAGTGACCCGTTTATTTGAGCATCGGCTCGATCGCTCTGGCGAACTGCAGTGTCGATGCCAAAGGCTCGCTCTCCAGCCACCTTTGCGAACGCAATCTCCATTCGTTGCGCTACTAAACCAACCGGATCTGCCACCCTTTCATTGTTGCCGAGATAGCACCATGAAACGCGCTGATTTGTTGAGTATCTTCTGTTTATTGAGGCTTGCTGGCAACAAGTACGAGATTTTTACCAACTAATCGCCCGCGCATGATCTTGTGCAAAATCATTGAAAGCGGAATAATCACTTTGTTATAAAAGCCCGATGATGAACCAGTCACGACTCGGCGACGTAACAATTTATAAACAATCAAATATGGGATTATGCCGACGACCTCAAAATAATCCAATGAAACTAATTTAAAACCTGACTTTGCCGTAACTTCTCGAAGCAGTTTCTTTGTGTACCGACGAACATGACCGGTTTCGGCATCAATCTGCGAATAAAGCCACGGAAGAGCCGGCACATAAACCAGCAGTTTGCCACCTGGTTTTAGCACTGCTTTGGCTTTATTGAACTCACCGAGATCATCAGCGATATGTTCCATCACGTTCAAATAGATTACGGTGTCAAAAACTTTTTTGCTTTCGGCAAGTTGTCGATATGCATCAACCGAGCCACCGATTATCACTTCAATATCATCGGATGATGAAAATCGCAGTGAGATCTTTTTCGCCAAAACAGGTTCAGGCTCAACTGCTGTTACTGATGCACCACGTTGCACTAGCCAGTGGGCGATTGCTCCTGTGCCAGAACCAATCTCAAGAACTTGATTGCCAATGTGCGAACCAAATAACAATTCAATCGCTGGGATACTCTCGTCTTCATTGTAAAAATACTTATTTTCGTCGACTAACTCGCCAACTTTTTGAGCGCTGACATCATGTTTTTTATTAGCCGAATCTTCAGAACTCATGAATTAACTCTTGACGCACGAACTAACTGCATCAACAATGACCGCAAAAGCCGCGTCAGCATCAATTGTCTCAAGAACTTGAGTATTCGCTTTTGTTCGAGACTTCACGTGGCGGTCATCAATTACTGTCATGCCTCGAGTGTGCGTTCCATCAAGTTCAACTGCAACATGTGTTTCTTTTGAAGTAAATAACTGAGGATGTGTCAACGCCAACACGGCACAAACATCATGCAACGGTGCACCTTCAAAGTCGTCATGAAGCGACTTGTACATTTTGCTGAAAAATTCAAGTAGCCCTGCCAACATCGGGCCGACAACAGCATGTGCCTCACGCACCATCTCAATTCGTTTTGGATTCGCCATTATTTGATGTGTCAAGTGCAAACCACTCATAATAATTTTCGCACCCGAATCAAAAACCGCAGCAGCAGCCTCTGGGTCACACCAGATATTAAATTCAGCCGTTGCAGTGCGATTGCCAAATCTGCCGCCACCCATAATTGATATTCCAGAAATTTTGTCGACTAAATCTGGGGCGGCACGCAAAGCCAATGCGATATTCGTCAAAGGCCCAGTTGGCACTAACCACAAGCCAGGGTTTGCGCGAACCGTATCAATAATAAAATAGACAGCGTTAGTACCGTCGGCAGGGCGAGATGGCTCGGGCAAATTTGCACCGTCCATTCCGCTTTCGCCGTGAATATATGCAGCGTGAATCGGCTCGGCAACTAACGGTCGACCGGCACCAGAATGTAACGGCGCATTCGACCCACAAAGGTCAAGAATAATTCGGGCGTTTTTAGTTGTAAGCGACAACGGTGCATTGCCAGCAACAGTTGTTACTCCAACTACTTCTGCGAACTTAGCGGCAACGATAAGCGCAAATGCGTCGTCATGCCCAGGATCACAATCCATTAGAACTTTAATTTTGGCTGTCATAGATTTGTCTTTCGCGCAATTTTTAATAAAAACCTTAATTACTACTTCAATGATGACACAATTAGAGTCATGATCAACAAAACCCAAACACTCGTGTTATCCGACTTCTGGCCAAAACCGCAAGCACGAACACAAACCATTGTTCGTAATGCCACATTGGTTGTCGGCTTCGCTTTACTTACTGCGATCTGTGCACAAATTCGAATTCCACTTGGTTTCACACCAGTGCCAATAACTGGTCAAACATTTGCCGTACTGCTTGCTGGTGCCGCACTCGGCACAAAACTTGGTGCGCTCAGTCAAGTTACGTACTGGGTTGCAGGTCTAATCGGCTTGCCGTTTTATTCGAATGCCACAAGTGGCTGGAGCGTCGGCACAGGCGCAACCATGGGTTACATGATTGGGTTTGTATTGGCTGCCGCAGCCGTAGGCCACCTTGCTGAACGCAAACACGATCGCCAATTCATAACATCGTTGCCAGCAATGTTGCTCGGCTCGGCAATTATTTATACATGCGGTGCGATTTGGCTAGCGCACTCATTGAATATCGCAATCTCAACTGGCGACGATAATGCGATCAGCCTTGGCGTCGCACCATTTCTAATTGGTGACTTGATAAAGGTTCTGCTTGCAGCAGCCTCAACATCGACTATCTGGCAGGTTATTAAAAACTAGACAATCGGATGGTGGCAAGCAACAAACTGCCCAGGTGAGACCTCACGCAATTGCGGCTCTTGCTCTGCGCAAAGTGCAGATGCACCGACACATCTAGTTCTAAAACGACAACCACTTGGTGGGTTCATCGGCGACGGTGGTTCACCTTGCAATAGTTCTGTTCTAATTTGCTTAGTTGGATCAGGAATCGGCACCGAGTTAAGCAACGCACGGGTGTAGTGATGGGCTGGTTGTGAATAAAGAACATCTGGCGGGGCAACTTCGCAAATCTTGCCGAGATACATCACCATCACACGAGTGCTTATCGCTTTGACAACTGCCAAGTCGTGCGAAATAAACAACATCGTCAAACCATAAGTTTCTTTCATGAAGAGCAACAAGTTTAGAATCTGCGCTTGAATACTCACATCTAGAGCACTCACAGGCTCATCACATATCAACATTCGCGGGTCGAGCGCGAGAGCACGTGCAATGCTGATGCGCTGACATTGCCCACCAGAAAACTCATATGAACGACGATTCAAAACAAGGTCTGGTTCAAGCCCAACACTGAACAGCAGCTTGTTGATGCGCTCATCTCGCTCGGCACGAGTGCCACGATCCCAAATCTCTAGTGGTTCATCAATCAACTGATGCACCGTCATGCGTGGATTAAGTGATGAAATCGGGTCTTGAAAGATCATCTGCATCGAAGTTCGTGCCGAACGAAGGTTTTCTTTTGGCAGCAGAGTCATATCTGTACCATCGAAAATAACTTCACCAGAGTTTGGTGGTGGCAATTGCAAAATTGCTCGCGCCAAAGTCGTTTTACCGCATCCAGACTCGCCCACAATTGCCAAGGTTTCACCTTTGACAACATCGAGACTCAAACCTGAGACAGCCTTGACGGTTTTATTCTTACCAACTCGAAACTCAACCGTGAGATCACGAACTGTCAACACCGAATCGACGGTGTTGCGCATGTGGGCTGTACCTGACCCGGCCATTACAACGCCTCACCAATCGGAAACCAGCAACGATAGATATGACCATCTGGATCTGTTTTCAACTCTGGATGGTCTGTCGTGCATTTGTCTTGGGCATATTTGCAACGCGGGGCAAAACCGCAACCAGCGGGGCGATTTGTTGGGTCTGGAAGTCGACCTGCAATTACTGAAAGGCGCGTTCCTGATTTGTGGTCAACTCGCGGAATCGAATCAAGTAGAGCCTCTGTATACGGCATGCGCATGTCAGCAAACAATTTTTTTGTCGGAGCATACTCAACAACTTCGCCTGCATACATAACTGCGACATAGTCGGTGTTGCCTGCGACAACACCCAAGTCATGGGTCACTAGAACCATCGACATCTTCAAATCTTCACGTAACTCGCGCAACAGCTGCAAGATTTGTGCCTGCACCGTCACGTCGAGTGCAGTAGTCGGCTCATCGGCAAATAAAAGTTTTGGATTACATGCGATTGCGATTGCGATCATCACGCGCTGGCGCATTCCACCTGACAATTGATACGGAAACGACTTAAGCACTGCCGCTGCATTTGGTATGCGCACGAGTTCGAGCAATTCTTTGCTGCGTGCCATCGCATCGCTTTTACTCATACCAAGACGAATGCGCAGCCCTTCAGAGACTTGCGCACCGATGCGTCGCACTGGGTTTAACGCAGTCAATGGATCTTGAAAGATCATCGCCATGCCTGAGCCAAATAACTCGCGCACCTGTTCTTTTGACATCGCTGTCAATTCATGGCCGTCAAAAATTACGGTGCCGGTGCGATTAACGGTGCTGCCCTGCAGTAGTCCCATCGCCGCGCGACACATAACCGTCTTGCCGCTGCCCGACTCGCCGACTACGCCAACGCTCATTCCGGCTGGTATTTCAATGTCTACACCGCGAACTGCCTCAAGTGAACCACGCGGCGTATCGAAATTGACGCTCATATTTTTGATACTTAACAACGAACTCATACTTTTGACTCTCGACCGTCAAGTCTTCCGCGAAGCACTTCACCAATTTGGTTCGTCGAAATAACCGTGATGGCTAGAAATATCACCGGAATGTAGAGCACGTGCGGAGAGTACTCAAGATCGTTTCGGCCACGTGCAATCATTCCGCCCCAACTACCACCATCTGGGATACCTACACCTAAAAGTGAAAGCGATGCTTCTGCAATAATCACGACACCAACTGCAAGAAACGCGACGGCAATCAACGCTGGTAACACATTAGGCACAATATGTTTTCTAATGATTTGCATATCGCGCATTCCCATGCTGCGGGCTGCCGTAACAAATTCGCGACCGCTCCAAGTGAGGGTCGCACCTCTTGCAATTCGACCCAAGATCGGGATTAACACAATCGTCAAAGAGATGACAAGCACTGTAACTCGGCGCCAAATCGGCACTACTTCTGTCATGTCTACATTTGTTGCCAAAACTGAGACGAGTGCTAGTGCGAGTACCAAGTTTGGGATTGCCAAACCAACATTAAAGGCAGTTGACAAAACTAAGTCAACTTTGCCACGTATGAAGGCGGCGGTTATCCCGAGCGCACTTCCGAGTAAACCGCCCAAACCAACTGCGGTGATTGCAATAAATATCGACATCCGAGTACCTGCAATGACTGAAGTCAATAAGTCATACCCGTTATTGTCGGTGCCAAGAATGTGACCTGGTGAAAACGGAGTTACGCCCAAAGCATCTTCGTATACAAATGTCCAATGCTCAAATGGCAATAGAGATCCGAATACTGCGAGAAACATCATCAGTCCTATCCACAGGACGGATAATTGGGTAGGTTTAGATAATTCTTTGAATTTAAACATTTGATCTTCGATCTCGAGTGCGCGGGTCAACAAAACCCGAGCCAATATCAACAACTAAATTAAAGAAAACATAGAACAACGCAATTACTGCAACACATGACTGCAACATGATGTATTGCCGTCCACCGATTGCTGCAAATATTTCAAACCCGACGCCATATGTCGCAAAGATACTTTCAATAACAATTGCACCGCCAATTAGCCCACCCATGCTCAACGCCGCTGACGTAAACAAAGTGACACTCGATGGCCGAAACACATGTTGCCACAATATTCGGCGATCACTTAAACCTTTTGACATTGCCATCGTGACGTAATCTTCGCGAAGCGAAGCAATCATGTCTGCGCGTAACAGCCGTGTGTATTGGGCAATCAATCCAAAACTTAAACTCAGCACCGGCATAATCATGTGTTTGAAATGCTCCCAGATGCCTTCTGAAAATGTGGCGTAACCCAGAGTTGGCAACCACGCAAATTTGGTGCCGACAATGATTATTAAAATCAACCCGATAGCAAAGCCAGGTATCGACGAAAAAATAAATAATGTATTGCTAATCACTCGATCAGCGCGACGACCTGCGCGATAAGCCGACAACACGCCAAGAGGTATCGCTACGCCCAGCGCGAAAATTTGCGTGTACGCCATTAACAGCAATGATCGGGGCATCGCTTTTATTAAATGACCCGACACTGTTTCGGTTCCGCCTGAGTAGTAAATCTTGCCAAGATCGCCTTGCACAAAATTGCCAAGCCACTGCAAGTAATAGCCGATCGGACCTTTGTCTAAACCAATACTGGCCCGAAATGCAGCACGCTGTGTTTCGTCAGCAACCGGCATCACAATCGTGGCGAGATCAACTGGAATAATTCGTATCAAAAGTGAAACACCAAAAGTCACTAGAAGCAGCACAACAAAAAGCTGTGCGACTCGTTGTAACCAAAAGCCAAACTTAAACACGTTTACTCCCCGTAGGACATCAAAAAATATCTTGCAATTATCTAGCGACTATCTGTGACGAAAATAACTCTAGTTAGATTAACTGCTAAATGCACAAGGCGACGGTGCCGAAA
>Ga0209596_1002781_pt1 | contig 14273 bp, 12 predicted proteins | sample M_130807_MF_Meta_FD_187314 | JGI IMG/M metagenome (GOLD analysis project Ga0209596, IMG submission 187314) | Freshwater microbial communities from Lake Montjoie, Canada to study carbon cycling - M_130807_MF_MetaG (SPAdes) (version 2) | ecosystem: Environmental > Aquatic > Freshwater > Lake... | reverse complement strand
ATACTTTGAACTTTTAAATGAATTAATAGATTCAATTTTAAGCTTTAAAGAAAGCGAAAATGTTTCAATTTGTATTTTAGATGCTGGACTTCAGACAGATCAAATTAAGATTTTAGAAAAAAAAGTACACAAAATTATCAAAGCAAAATGGGATATTGAAGTTCCAGATTATAAAATTAAAGGAAGAGAGTGGCTTAAAAGCCAAGTATCTAGAGCGTTTTTACCAGAATATTTTCCAGGATTTAAAAAATATCTTTGGATTGATGCTGATGCATGGGTAAATGATTGGTCTGTTATTGAACTTTATTTTAAAGGGTGTGACAATCAAACTTTATCAATCTCTTCTTCAGCAGATCGAGCTTATGGAAGAGTTTTAAGAGCTGATTGGATATTTAGCAACATTGCTTTTATAAGATCGCAAAACTATAAACATGCTAAGAGTTCTGGCTTTTCAAATCAAATATCAAGAGAGGTTGCTCTCAAGCCACATTTAAATATCGGAGTATTTTGTTTAGAAAATGATGCTCCGCATTGGTTAGTTTGGCAAAAAAATTTAAGACAAGCTTTAAAAAAAGGAAGGATCTTTGGTTCCGAACAGATAGCAATGAACATAACAGTTTATTGTGATCAAATGAAAGTTCAAATATTACCCACTTATTGTAATTGGTTTTTAATAGAAAATATTAAATTTGATGAAAGCAAAAATACTTATATAGAACCATATCTCCCTCATCATAAGATAGGAATCATTCATTTAGCAGGAAAAAAATATGATGAATACAGGTTTAATAAAAATAAATTATTAGACGTTATGTCATTAAATAATAATTGGATAAAAAAGAACATTAGATTCACAAAGTAATTTTGAAAAAATTTAAAAATAAAAATTTAACAGCAAGTTCAAAAAATTGGATTGCAAGACAATTTAGCGATCCGTACACTAAATTAGCAAAGCAAAAAGGGTATAGATCTAGATCGGCCTTTAAACTTATAGAGATTAATAAAAAATTTAAATTTTTAAAGAATAATTTAAATATTGTTGACTTGGGTAGTGCACCAGGAGGATGGTCTCAAGTTTGTTCTGAAATTAATAAAAATGGAAAAAACTTATCCATAGATATTTTAGATATGAATAAAATTGATAATATTTTTTTTTATAAAAAAGATTTTAACGAATCTGACTTTTTTGATTTTGTTAATAATTTTTTTGATCAAGATAAAGTTGATATCGTACTGTCAGATATGGCCGTTAATACAACAGGAAACAAAGACTTAGACGCAATAAAAACTAATTCTATAGCGCTAGATGTTGTTAATTTATCTAGAGTAATCCTGAAACCAAAATCCTCTTTATTAGTAAAAATTTTTAGCGGAAAAGATGAAAATATCTTAATTAAAAATGCCAAAGACTCCTTTAAAATTATTGAAAGAATTAAACCAGATTCCAGCAGAAAAGAATCCAGAGAAATGTATTTATTATGCAGAGATTTAAAAACTATTTGACTTTAGATTTTTAATATAATAAAGTTATACATGGAAATCCCCGAAGCATTAACTTTTGACGATGTCTTGCTTGAACCAAGGCATTCTTCTGTTTTGCCTAAAGAGACTATAGTTTCTACTCAACTTTCATCATCTGTAACACTTGGAATACCTCTTATTGCTTCTGCAATGGACACTGTTTCAGAATATAAATTAGCAATAGCTATGGCCCAATCAGGCGGAATGGCATGTATTCATAAAAATATGAACATACAAGATCAGGTCAACCAAATTAAATTAGTTAAAAGATTTGAGTCCGGAATGGTTATTGATCCTATTACAATTGATGCTGAAGCCTCGTTGTTTGAAGCAACAGAATTAATGAAAAATCACAAAATATCAGGAATCCTAGTTGTTAACAAAAATCTTAAATTAGTTGGAATTTTAACTAATCGAGACGTTAGATTTGTAACTGATAAAAAAATTAAAGTTAAAGATTTAATGACTAAAGAACTGGTTACTGCAAAGGTTGGAACATCATTAACGGAGGCAAAAAAAATATTATTTAAAAACAAAATAGAAAAATTAATTATCATAGATAATAATTTTAAATGTAAAGGACTGATTACGGTAAAAGACATTCAAAAATCTCAGATTTATCCAGAGGCGGCCAAAGATAAAAAAGGATCGTTAGTAGTTGCTGCAGCGGTTGGAACTGGACAAGAAAGTTTTCAAAGAGCAGAGCAGTTAGCGGAAGCTGGGGCGGATATAATTATTTTAGATACAGCGCACGGGCATTCAGTTTCTGTATTAAAAACATTAGAGAAAATCAAAAAAAATATTAAGACAACAATAATAGCTGGAAATATAGCTACAGCTGAAGGAGCAAAAGCATTAATTGATTATGGAGCTGATGCAGTAAAAGTGGGTATAGGACCAGGATCAATTTGTACTACAAGAATTATTGCTGGAGTAGGGGTTCCTCAATTTACAGCAGTATATAATGTTGCAAAATCTATAAAAAATAAAAAAATTAAAATTATAGCAGATGGTGGAATAAGATATTCTGGTGATATTGCCAAAGCCATAGGAGCAGGAGCGGACGCTGTAATGATAGGATCGTTATTTGCAGGAACAGAAGAAAGTCCAGGAGATGTTTTTTATTATCAGGGTAGAAGTTATAAATCTTATAGAGGGATGGGCTCTATAGGAGCAATGTCGAGAGGATCCGCTGATAGATATTTTCAAGAAGAAATTAACGATTCGCTAAAACTCGTACCAGAGGGAATTGAAGGAAGAGTTCCTTACAAAGGTCCTGTAAGAGCAGTTATTCATCAACTTATTGGAGGATTAAAAGCATCAATGGGCTATGTTGGAGCTAAAAATATTTCAGAATTAAAGAAAAAAGCAAAATTTGTTAAAATTACAAACTCAGGATTAAAAGAAAGCCATGTACACGATATACAAATTACAAAACAGTCACCTAATTATCCGTTTGAAAGTTAATTATGATAAAAAATTTTAAATATTATTTATCAATTTTTTTTTGCACCTTAACTTTAAAAAGTTATGCTGCAAATCTTGATTATTTTAATCAAGGCATAAATTTTTTTAATCAAAACGATTATAAAGAAGCAAAATATTATTTTGAAAAAGACATAGTATTCAATACGAAGAATGAGAAATCGTATTTACATTTGTCAAAAATATCAGCGATTAATAAAGATAATAATCAACAAAAAAATTATTTAGAGACAGTTTTAGTTTTGAACCCAAAAAATGAAGAGGCGCTATATTTAAAAATTTTATTAAATATTGAAGAGGGTGATTTTAAGAAGGCTCAAGAAAGCAATTTAGTTTTTTCAAAAGTATGTAAAGAATTATGTTCAAAGAAAAACGATTTATCGAAAATGATCATAATCGATAAGAAGTAATGAAAGATATTTCTTATACAGATAAAGTAGTCATAATAGATTTTGGATCTCAAACCACACAACTTATTGCTCGAAGAATTAGAGAACTAGGCGCTTATTGCGAAATTATAAGCTGTTATGAAACTAAAGAATTAAGAAATGAATCTAATTTAAAAGGAATTATTTTATCAGGGGGACCTTTATCAATTACCAAAAACTCATACTTAGGAATTCCAACACAAATATTAAATTTTAAAAAACCTATCCTTGGTATCTGTTACGGACATCAATTATTAGCAAAAGAATTTGGAGGTATAGTTAAAAATTATAAAAAGAGCGAATTTGGAAGATGTGATATTTTGAGTAACAAATCATCAATTTTAACAAGAAATTTTTTTAATAAAAATAAAAAAACACAGGTATGGATGAACCACACTGATGTAGTAATAAAAATACCTAAGGGATTTCAAGGGGTAGCTTCAAGCGATGATTATAAATATACAATTATAGAAAATCTAAGTAAAAAAATATTTGGAGTTCAATTTCATCCAGAAGTGGCTCATACTGCTAATGGAAATATTTTATTTAAGAATTTTTTATTTAATATTTGTAAATTAAAAAAGAATTGGAATTCAAAAAATCAAATAAATTATTTAATTAAAAATATAAAATCTGAAGTTGGTGATGAGAATATTTTGTGTGCCTTATCCGGCGGCGTTGATAGTAGTGTTTTAGCTGCATTATTGTACAAAGCAATTGGAAAAAAATTGCATTGTTTTTTCATAAATACAGGACTGTTAAGAAAAAATGAAGCATTGGAAGTAATTAATGTTTTTAGAAAAAATTATAAAGTAAAATTAAATTATGTTGATGCATCTTCGATTTTTTTAAATGCTTTAAAAAATGTTACCGATCCTGAAACTAAGAGAAAAATTATTGGTAAAGTTTTTATAAAAATTTTTGAGAGAGAGGCTAAAAACTTTAAAAAAATTAAATATTTAGCACAAGGAACTTTATACCCAGATGTTATTGAGAGCCAAAGTCATCATGGAGGGCCTTCCTCTGTAATAAAATCTCATCATAACGTTGGAGGCTTGCCAAAAAAAATGAAATTTAAATTAGTAGAGCCATTTAGAGAGCTGTTTAAAGATGAAGTAAGGAAAATAGGACTTAGCCTTAAGTTATCTAAAGAAATCATCTTTAGACATCCTTTTCCAGGCCCTGGTTTAGCAATTAGAATTCCAGGAAAAGTTGATAAGATCAAAGTTAAAATTTTACAAGAAGCAGATATCATTTTCATTAATGAATTAAAAAAAAGAAATCTTTATAAAAAAATTTGGCAAGCCTTTACTGTGCTTTTACCAATTAAAACAGTAGGTGTTATGGGCGATTCTAAAACATATGAATTTGTGTGTTCATTAAGAGCTGTTACATCTCAAGATGGAATGACAGCTGATTTTTATAATTTTAAAAACAAAGATTTGGCGGAAATTTCTAATAAAATTATTAATAATGTAAAAGGAATTAATAGGGTTGTTTATGATATTACTTCAAAGCCTCCAGCAACTATAGAGTGGGAATAATTTTTATGAAGAGAAAATTATCAATAAATAATATTAAATTAAAAAAATTTAAAAAACCGCTAGTTTGTTTAACAGCTTATACAACTCCAATTGCTGAAATTTTAGACAAATATTGCGATGTAATTCTAGTTGGAGATTCTTTAGGTATGGTATTGCACGGAATGAAATCCACAAGAGAAGTTACTTTAGATATGATGATCATGCATGGAAGAGCAGTAAGAAGAGGTGTTAATAAAAGTTTGTTAGTAGTTGATATGCCAATGGGAACATATGAAAAAAATCCGAAGACAGCTTTAAAAAATGCTAAAAAAATTATGAAAGAAACAAATTGTGATGCAGTTAAAGTTGAAGGAGGAGTTAAAGTTTATAAAACTATTAAATATCTAGTTAAAAACAATATACCAGTTATGGGGCACGTAGGATTGTTGCCGCAAAGCGTAAGAAAAAAATCAGATTATAGAGTTAAAGGAAAAGATTATTTAAGTTTTAATCAAATTATAGAAGATTCTATTTTTATAGAAAAAGCAGGAGCTTTTTCAGTGGTTGTAGAATGCGTCATTAAAGATTTAGCAGATAAGATTAATCAAAGTATAAAAATTCCAACTATAGGAATAGGCGCGTCAAATAAATGTGATGGACAAATTTTAGTTACAGAAGATCTCTTGGGATTTTCAGAAAAGCCTCCTAAGTTTGTTAAAATGTACGATAATTTTAAGGAAAGAACTGAGATTTGTATAAAAAAATTTGTAAAAGATTTAAAAAATAATAATTTTCCAAATATAAAAAATATGTACCAAATTTCATGAATCAAATTTTTAAAGAAATAGATGATGATTTAAAACAAGATAGATTTATAAATTTTTTTAAAAAATATAAATTTATAATTATTATTCTTCTATTTTTAATTTTTTTAATAATAGCTTTAGCAGTTAGTAAAAATATTATTTTTGAAAATAGAGCAAAAAAATTCACCCAAGAATATGTTGTAATTTTAAGCCTTATTAATGATAAAAAAATAGCTGAGGCAAAAAAAAGACTAGAAATTTTAAAAGATTCTAAAATTAATTTATACAAAGTATTAGCAATTTCTAAATTACTTGAGTTATCAAAAGAAAATAAAAATGAACAAATCTCAATTTTAGAATATGCAATTAAGTCTAATATAGAGAAAAATGATAAAGATTTATTTAAAATTAAGAAAGCTTTATTAGTTTTTGATAATTTAGACGAGCAGCAATTTTTAAATTTATTAAATCCAGGTGATTTTAAAAATTCTCCATGGAGAGTTTTGTCATTAGAAATATTAGGTGATTTTTATTTAAGTAAAGGACAAAAAATTAAAGCAAAAGATATTTACGATCAGGCAGTTAAGATTTCAGATATTCCTGAAATTTTTAAAAAAGATTTAGAAAAAAAAATTAAAGATATAAAATAAATGAAGTTACTTTTAATATTCTTTTTTCTTTTAATTATTTCATGTTCTTCTGATAAAGATAAAAAAGTAGATCTTGAGATCTTTAAGAAACAAGGAGAAAAAATAAATGTTTTTGAAGCAAATAATGTTTTTGATAAGGAAGTTGATTCCAGATCTATATTACAATTAAATCAACCTCAGCTTAATAAAAAATGGTCTTATGAGCATTTCTCTTCTAATAATTTTTATGATCATTTAGTTTATGAAGGAAAATTTCAAGATATTTTTAAAAAGAGTATAGGAGATTACATAAATAAAAATAATGATAGCGGTTCATTATTAGCATTTGAAAATTTTGCTTTTTTTAGTGATGAAAAAGGGAAAATTTATAAATTTGATACGAGTAATCAAAAAATTATTTGGGAATTAAAAATATACGAAAGTTCTTATAACGATTATCCAAAAAATATTGTGTTATTTTTAAATGGTGATGTTTTATATGCAGCTGATAATTTAGGATTTATTTATTCAATTGATGTTCAGACAGGAAAAATCATTTGGCAACAAAATTACGGAATTCCATTTTCCTCAAATCTGAACTTTCACAAAGGTATTTTGTTTGTTGTGAATCAAAATAGTCGTCTTTATGCTTTCAATCCATCAGATGGACAAAAAATATGGAGCTTTGAATCTTTGTCTGGTTTAATAAAACCATCTAGATCTAGTAATATCTCATTATATGATAACAAATTATTATTTTCTAATGACGTTGGGGATATCACTGCAATTGATTTAGATCAGCAAGTTATTATCTGGACTAAAAACATTTTATCTCAAAATACTATTTCAAATAATTTAGTTTTCAAAATTTCCAATATTTTAATTGATAAAAAAGATGTTTATGTTTCTTCAAATAGCGGAGACTTATTTAATTTTAACCTCGAAACGGGAGAAATAAAATGGTCTCTAAAATTATCTTCAATTCAAAACCACATTAGTACCGATAAATACTTATTTGTATTAACAGAAAATGCTTATGTTGTTGCACTTAACAAGCTCAATGGAAGCATTTTGTGGTCTTTAAATTTAAATAAACATTCAAAATCAATTATTGAAGGATCAAATGTTGGAATATTTTCAACTCCAACGAACAATGATCATTTTGGTCTTTTGTTAGGAAGCGGCTATCTTTATTTAACTTCTGCAAGCGGTTATATTTTTAAAATTTCAGCAGTAGATGGGAAATATATTTCAAGCAAAAAAATTAATAACGAATTATCGAGAGCACCAATCATAGTTGATAATAAAATATTAATCCTTAATCGCTCTTCTCAGTTAATAATAGTAAATTAATGGATAAAATATCATCAGGAGTTATTACTCTTGCAATAGTAGGTAAGCCTAATGTTGGCAAATCTACTTTCTTCAATAAAGTTTTAAATAAAGATTTATCGCCTGTTAGTGAAATACCAGGAACAACAACAGATCTTTTTATAGATAACATTTCATACAAAAATAGAACTTTTAAATTAATTGATTCAGGAGGATTAAAAAGAAAAGGAAAATCGAAATCTGATGAGCAACAATATATTACAAAAGAAAGTTTGAAGGCAATTTATCTTGCAGACGTTGTTTTGTTTATGATTGAAGCTGATAAAGAATTTACAAAAACAGATAAACAAATTTGTAGATTAGTACTTGATAAAGGTAAAGGGTTAATTTTTGTCATTAATAAAATTGATTTAGTGAATGAATTAAAAAAAATTAAAAACGAATATATTTATTATATAAAAAATTTATTTTCTGATGCTTCATTAGAAGATCCATTCAGTATCTGTTCTTTAAAATTAGAATTCCCAAAAAAAATATTTGACGAAGTAATTAGCATACATTCTCGTTTAAGAAAAAATTTTGATAATAAAGATTTAAATCAAGCTTTACAGGATGCGATAAACAAGAATAAAATTCCAGTATATTCAAGATTTCGTCCTAAAATAAAATATATTAAACAAGTAAGTACAAGACCAATTATTTTTAAAATTTTTGGAAATCAAGCCAATAAGCTTTCATTGGATTATCAAAAATATTTAGCAAAAAGTTTAAGTAAAAAATTTAATATTAAAGGTTTTAAAATTTTTTTAAGATTTGTTAGTTCAGAAAATCCTTTTAAATCTAAAAAATATTAAATTATCTAATATTACTTAGTAGAGATAACTGATTGTCTTTAACGTTTCTATTTGACTGATCTAGAGGAGGAATCGGATAGTCTCCTGTAAAATAATGATCCGTAAACTCTGGATTTGCATTATTACGTTTTTGATAACCCATAGCTTTATAAATACCATCTATAGATAAGAATTTTAAAGTTTTAACGCCAATATATTTAGTCATTTCATCTAATGACATATTAGAAGCCAAAAGCTGATCTTTATCCGGAGTATCAATTCCATAGTAGTCTGGATACATAATAGGAGGACAAGATATTCTCATATGAACTTCTTTTGCACCAGCATCGTACATCATTTGCACTATTTTTTTAGATGTATTTCCTCTTACTATTGAATCGTCAATTAAAATTATTCTTTTATTTTTAACTAAAGACGCATTTGGATTATGTTTTAATTTAACCCCTAACTGTCTAATTTGTTGAGTAGGTTCAATAAAAGTTCTCCCTACATAATGATTTCTTATCAATCCTAATTCAAAAGAAATCTTAGATTCTCTAGAATATCCGATTGCAGCAGGGACCCCTGAATCTGGAACTGCTGAAACCATATCGGCATCCACATGAGATTCTTTTGCTAATTGTTCGCCAAAATTTTTTCTAAATTCGTAAACACTTTTTCCAGACATTAAACTGTCAGGTCTTGCAAAATATATATATTCAAATATGCACGGACGTGCTTTCATTTTAGGGAATGGCTTAATGCTTTCAACCCCATCATTTGTAATAACTACAATTTCACCATTCTCAACTTCACGCACAAAAGTTGCACCAATAATATCTAATGCACAAGTTTCAGAGGCAAGCACATATGATTTTTTTAACTTGCCAAGAACTAAAGGTCTTATTCCATAAGGATCTCTTACGCCGATCAGTTTTTTATTTGTTAGCATAACAAGGGCGTATCCACCTTGTATTTGAAACAAAGAGTCTATTATTTTATCAATAGTTTTTAATCTTTTTGAACGAGCTATTAACTGAACTATTGTTTCTGTATCAGAGGTAGTTTGAAATATAGCTCCATCTTTAATCATCTTTTCTCTTAACATTATTGAATTAGTAAGATTTCCATTATGAGCAATACTAATTCCACCAGTATATAGATCAGCAAAAAAGGGCTGAATATTTCTTAAGACGGGAGCTCCTGTTGTAGAATAACGGTTATGACCTATTGCAAAATTTCCGGGAAGTTTTTGTATGGTAGTTTCTTTTGTGAAGTTATCACCAACTAAGCCCAGTCTTCTCTCAGAAAAATAATTTTTACCATCGTAAGAAACAATGCCGCAAGATTCTTGACCGCGATGTTGTAAAGAATGCAGCCCTAAAGCAGTTAAAGCAGAAGCGTCAATATGATCAAAGATTCCAAAAACACCACACTCTTCTTTTAATTTGTCAGCGTTTAAATCTAATAGCATAAAATTATTTTTTTAATTTCTTTTTTGTTTCATCAATGTATTCATTACTAAATAGAATTTTTTCATCAAATAATTTTCGTCCATATTCAATGACGTTGTAGGAAGAGCCATTTTTGAGATATGTAGGCCACTTATCATATAGGTAAATATAATTAGATAGACTCAGTATTATAACACAATAAAAATAACCCGTAATCCCCCCAAAGATAAAACCAAACAATTTATCAATTCCACCTAAACCGACCCATTTTAAAGATTTTCCCATAGCTTTGCCTAATACTATAATTAAAAATAGACTTAATAAAAACACAGTTATACCCGCCACTGTTCTGGCAGTTGACTCATTTTCGATTATTTTACCAACGTAAGGAAGAACATAAGGAATAGAGAATTTTGCAATTAAAAAAGCAAATACCCATTTTAAAAAATGGGTTAGACTTAATACAAAACCTCTCTTTGTTGAGGAGATTATATTAAATAAAAAAATTATAGCTGCAATAATATCGAATAAATTTAATTTTTCTGTTTGAAAAAAATTTAGAAAACTATCCATTCTTAAATGGTTTAGTCATTAAAAGAAGAAGAGGCATAATAGTTAAAGAAAGAATTAAAGCAGCAAATATAGCGATTCCAATTAAAATACCAAAATTGATCGTTGGATTAAAATTAGACAGAACCAATATTGAAAATCCGAATATAATTGTAAGCGCAGCAATCACAATGGATCTACCAACAGTTTCATGACAAGCTATAATAGTTTTTTTATAATCTTTGTGGATTGCAAATTCTGATTTGAAACGATTTATATAATAAATGCCAGCTCTTGTTCCAATGCCCATTACAATCGTCGCAATAGTTATAGTCATCATATCTAAAGGTATTTTCAAAAAACCAAGACTTCCTAATATTAACATAGAAGCTACTATGTCTGGAGCTGAAGCAATTAAACTTAATTTCCAAGATCTAAATAGTATAAATAAAGCAAAAAGAATTCCAAAATAACTAAAACTTAAGGTTTGAATTTGAGATTTATATAAACTTTGTAGTTGGTTATTAAACAAAACAAAAACACCCGTAACTTTAAAATCATCATTTGATATTTTAAGATTTTCTTCTAGGTGTTTTTGTATTTTTTTTAAAAGCTCTTTTCTATTTAAGTTTGGGTTAGAATCGACAACTCTTACTGAAAATCTTGCTTCATTATTTTCTATTGAAATGTAAGGAGTGACGATGTTTTTTTTTATATCATCTGGCAATTTACTATAAAGAATAGCCATCTCTAGCGAACCAAGTTTTTTGTTGGCATTAATCTTTTCTCCCATCTGAATTACGGAATAGAAAGAAAGGACCTTACCAATTTCGGGCAAACTTTCTAAATATTTATGTACATTTGTTATTGTTTCGGTTCTAAAATTTGTAAACCAGTAACTGTCTTTAAATTCATCTGAGTTCGATGTTTCAAAAAAATCATCACTTGAATCTTTTTTAGAAGAAGTTTCTTTAAATTTAACAATAATTTCTAACGGCGTCGTGCCTCCTAATTTTTCGTCAATTAATTTCATGCCTTTATATATTTCCGTGTTTTTATTGAAATAATTTATAAAACTATTTTCAACAGTAATTTTGGAAGAACCGTAAAAGCTAGCTAGCAATATTGATGCTGAACTAAATATAATTAGTAATTTTTGGTTAATTGCAAAATTAGCTAAATTTTTAAAAAATTTAGAATCCTTCGTTTTATTTTTTTTGGCAATTTTAGGTTTAAATTGAATGATTAGAGAAGGTAGCAAAATCATTGTAACTAACATTGAAATAATAAGACCAACGCTCATCATATAACCAAAATCTATTACAGGTCTTATGTCGCAAAAAATGAACGACAAGAAACCTATGATGGTAATAAAAACACCGTAAAGTATTGATTGAAAAATTCCATTTGAAGTTAGTTGAGTAAGTTGAGTTTCTGTTTTTTTTGGATATAGATTTTGAAATTGCTTATATCTTTGAATGTAGTGAATATTAATTTCCATAGTAAGTACCAACATTATGGAAATAAAGTTCGAGGATATTACTGTTACTTTCCAATTAAGATATCCAAGAGTACCTATCATGAGAGCAATAGATATTAAGCAACTTAAAAGTGGAAAAATGACCCATTTAATATCTCTAAAGATAATCCAAAGAGTTATAAGCATAAATATAAACACTCCAGATCCAAAAATTGCGATATCTTTTTTTACGTAATTAATTAGATCTTCAACAATCATCGGTATGCCTGATAAATTTATGCTTGATTGGGATTTGTAATTTACAATATGAGAGCGTATTTCCGCATTGTAATCTTCATATTCTTTGTTTCTTTGTTTTTTTAATTTTTCTAAATAAATTGAATGTTTTTCAAATTGAATTTTATCTAAAGACGTTAGTTGATTTTTTTGCTTCTTATCTAAGAAATTTTTATTTAATTTTAGAGCTGATAAATATTCTTGATTATCTTTTATATAAACAACTATTCCAAAAACAGAAGCGTCGTCATTAATAATTAATTTTTTATATACTGGACTATTTTTTAATTCCTTAAGAGCTTTGTTAAAATCTACATCTTTGCTGGTAATATATTCAATATCTTTAATTTTTTCTATTAGCGGTTTATCTGAACTTTCAAAAAGAGGGCTATTAAGTATACTGATAGTCTTGCTTACCCATTTAAAGTTATTAATTTCATTAACAAATTTTTTAAATTCGTTAATATTACTTTTATTAAGGGTCTGTTTTGGAGAGTAGGTAACAACGAAAAAATCTTCAGAAGAGTACCGCTCATTAACAGATCTTAAGTAATTTAGATCAGGGTCATTCTCTATTAAAAGAGTATCAGCGGAAGCATCTAATTGAAATTTTTTACCCTGATAAAAAGCTATAGATAATAAAATTAATAAAAAAAAAAGTATTAGTTTAGGCTGTTCTAATATTTTTTTATAAATTGAGTTTATAAATTCCATATTCTAATTAACATAAACTTTTTCGCATCTATCTGAAATAGAGGTAATAATATCGTATGGTGAAGTATCAGATATTCTTGCAAAATCATCCAAAGATATGTTTTTGCCAAAAACTTCTAAATAATCGCCAATTTTTATTTTATTTTTTACTTTAGTAATATCAATAATCATTAAATCCATTGAGATTCTGCCTATCATAGGAAGTTTAATATTTTTATAAAATACATGACCTATATTTGATATTTTGATTTTGACACCATCAGCATATCCAAGAGGTATTGTAGCTGTGACTATATTCTTTTTTGCTTTATAGGTTTGATTATAGCCAGCCGTCTCTCCTTTTTTTAGAGAGTTTATTTGTATAACTGGTGATATTAAAGAAACTACATTTTTTAATTTTTTATTAAAAAATAACTTTCCGCCATATAAAGAAATTCCAGGCCTAACCATATCAAAGTGATAATCCTTTCCTAAAAATATTCCTCCAGAAGCAGCTAGGCTAAATTTACAGTTTTGAAATTGAAACATTGATTTAATTATTAAAAATTTATTTTTTTGTTCATTATTATATGTACTTTTTTTCTCATCAGCGCTTGCTAGGTGAGTTAATATTATAACTTCTTTAAATTTTTGAAGAATAGATTGGTCGTTACGTACCTTAAGAACATCATCGTTTTGCATTCCAGATCTACACATTCCCGTATCAACTTGAATAGCTAATTTTTTAAAGATCTTTTTTTTATTTAAAAAATTTGTCCATTTTTTAAATTGTTCATAAGTATTAAGGACAGGTATAAATTTATTTTTAAAAAATATTTCTTCTTCATTTTTATTTAAGCCATTTGCTACATAGATATTAATATTAGGTATGTTATTTTTGATTTTTAAAGCTTCAATAATATTTGCAACCCAAAAATCTTTACATTTATTTTTAATTAAAAATTTTGCTATTGGAATATCCCCAAGACCGTAGGCATTAGCTTTAATGACAGGACAGATGTTTTTTTTGGAAAATTTTTTTATAATATTAAGATTATTTTTAATATTACTTAAATTAACAATTACTTTTGAATGCGAATATTGCATCCATGATTAATTATCAAATTTTATATTATTTGCATCTTTAAACTTAGTATAAGCGCTCTCAAATTCTAAATTAATTATACCTGTAGGGCCATGTCTTTGTTTGCCAATTATTACTAGTGCCTGATTATGCACTTGGCTCATTTTTTCTTGCCATGTT
>Ga0209596_1002780_pt1 | contig 14273 bp, 13 predicted proteins | sample M_130807_MF_Meta_FD_187314 | JGI IMG/M metagenome (GOLD analysis project Ga0209596, IMG submission 187314) | Freshwater microbial communities from Lake Montjoie, Canada to study carbon cycling - M_130807_MF_MetaG (SPAdes) (version 2) | ecosystem: Environmental > Aquatic > Freshwater > Lake... | reverse complement strand
GGATTTGTATCACGATGTCTACCGCGAGCCGTGGGGCAAATACAGCGGAACCAGCGAGCCGCGCATGTACGGTGGAGCGCTGAATCCGCCAACATTTCGCGCCACGCGCGAGGGAGATGGTTTGATATGAGCGCCACGCAAGAACTTGAATTTCGCGACGCCATTCGCGACGCCATGAGCGAGGAGATGCGCCGCGACAAGCGCGTCATGTTGATCGGCGAGGAAGTGGCCGAGTACAACGGCGCCTACAAAGTGAGCCGCGGAATGTTGGACGAGTTTGGCCCGCGCCGCGTGATTGACACGCCGATTTCTGAAAGTGGTTTCGCGGGCTTGGCCATTGGAGCCGCCATGATGGGCTTGCGTCCCGTGGTTGAATTCATGAGTTGGTCTTTTAGTTTGGTGGCCGCCGATCCCATTCTGAACAACGCGCCCAAAATGTTGTTCATGAGCGGCGGACAATTTGGTTGCCCCATTGTGTTTCGCGGCAACGACGGCGCGGGCGGTCAACTTGGTAGCACGCACAGTTGGAGCGTTGAAGGATTGTTCTCCAATGTGCCTGGAATTAAAATTGTCATTCCATCAACGCCCGCCGACGCCAAGGGTCTCATGAAGACCGCCATTCGCGACGATGATCCGGTGTTCTTCATGGAGAGCGAGCGCATGCTTGGCATGAAGGGCGACGTTCCTGTTGGCGAAGATGTGCTTGTAAAATTTGGTCAGGCCTGCATTCGCCGCGCCGGCACGGATTGCACGCTGGCTTCATGGGGTCGTCCGGTGCATTTCTGCATGGAAGCCGCGCAAGAATTGGCCAAAGAGGGAATTTCATGCGAGGTTATTGATCTGCGCACCATTCGACCGCTCGACATTGGTTCCATTGAACGTTCGGTGCGCAAAACTTCCAATCTTGTCATTGTCGATCAGTCGTGGAGCTTTGGAAGTCCAGGCTCGGAAGTCGCGGCGCAAATTCATCAGCGCTGCTTTGATGATTTGGACAACCACGTACACCGTGTGCACACCGAGGATGTTCCCGCGCCGTACGCTTACAATTTGGAGCAGGAATATTTGCCCAACACGCGCAAGATTTGCGAGGCGGTTCGAAGCGCCACGTACAATGCCTAATCAGACAACAACAATGCCAATCTCCGTCACAATGCCGCGCCTTTCGGACACCATGGAATCTGGAACCATTGTTCGTTGGAATGTGAAAGAGGGCGACGCCGTAAAAAGTGGAATGGTGGTTGCGGATATTGAAACCGACAAGGCCACCATGGAAATGCCAGTCTTTGACGACGGCAAAATTTTAAAGTTGCTCGTGCCAGCCGGTCAGCAAGTGAAAGTTGGCACGCAGATCGCGCTTATTTTAGAGGACGGCGAAAGCCTTGATGGCGCGCAAGCCGCGACATCTTCTGGCGAGCCCAACACTTCCGCGGCGGGGCGTCCATCGCAAAATACATCTGAAAATGCCTTTGTTTCAGCCAATTCCAACACGCGCGGCGCAAGCAGTGTTGAGCCAATCGACGCGCAAGCCGAAGAAATTCTTCAAGCCGATGGCGCGCGAGTTCGCGTGAGTCCGGTGGCGCGTCGAATCGCCGAGCAAGAGCGCGTTGATCTTGCCTCGCTCAAGGGCTCCGGTCCTGGCGGGCGAATTATCAAGCGCGATGTGATGAACGCTTTGGAAAATCGCGGCGCCACTCCCGCCGCGCAAACCACGGAGTCGGCGCGCGCAAGTTCAATGTCTTCCAGCGCACCAACCACAAGTAGTCAAGCGCATGTTGCGGCATCCAGTTCGCTTGCTGTTCCAGTGACACCAACACACCGCGCGGGCGGACTTGTTGTGGCTGGTCTACAAAGCACTGAAGTGGCCGTCAGTTCAATGCGCCAAATCATCGCCAAGCGATTGGTTGAAAGCAAGACCACCATTCCGCATTACCAAGTGTCCATGAAGTTTGAACTTGACCGCTTGATGGCGCTGCGCGAACAACTGAACAGCGAACTTGCTTCCATGGGAATTAAACTTTCCGTGAATGATTTCATTGTGCGCGGTTGCGCGCTATCCATGGCCAAGCACCCATATGTCAACGCAAGTTGGGCTGGCGAAAAAATTCTCATGCATCAGCAAGTGAATGTTGGCGTGGCCGTGGCGCTGGATGAAGAGAAGGGCGGCGGTCTGTTGGTGGCCGTTATCCGCGATGTGGACCGCAAGAGTTTGGGCGCCATTTCCAGCGAAACCAAAGCACTTTCAGAGAAGGCGCGCACCCGCGGCCTGTCCATGGAGGACATGTCCGACAGCACCTTCACGGTTTCAAACTTGGGCATGTTTGGCGTGGAGCATTTCACGGCCATCATCAATCCACCCAACTCCGCCATTCTTGCTTGCGGCGCCGCGCTGAAGCAACCCGTGGTACGCGATGATCAACTCACCATTGGCTACGAAATGACGGCCACGCTTTCGCTGGATCACCGAGTGATTGATGGCGCCATGGCGGCGCGTTGGTTGAACTCGCTCAAGGGTCTGCTTGAAAACCCGGCCACGCTTTTGGTGTGATCAATCAACCAAGCGCTTGGTGTTTCGGGGATACCAAATACACATCACATGACCAAATGTTGCGCCATTGATTGGTCGCGACATTGCGTTGGTGTATGCGCGAGCACGTTGCGCGCTTACGCCGGACTTGGCATGATTCCAATTTCTGGTTCTGGTGGATCCAACTTAATGGCGGTTGGCGCGGGCGTTTCCGTGGAAAGCATTTGAACCACAGTGGGCAGGTTCAGCGCTTCACCACGGATAATGCGTTGCACATCCTCCACATTCAGTGTTTCATATTTCAAAAGCGCCTCGGCCAGAGTGGAAATTTTATCCCAATTTTCGTTCACCAAGCGCTCCGCGTCCCTGAAGGCGTCATCAATCATGCGCCGAATTTCCTCGTCGATGATGCGTGCGGTGTCGTCAGAATATTCGCGCTCTGCGAAAAATGACTCGCGCGTGTAGGGCCCCGCATAGCGAACAAAACCAAGCTTTTCGCTCATGCCCCATTCTAGAACCATGGCGCGTGCGAATGATGTGGCCATTTGAATGTCCATGGAAGCGCCGCTGGAAATGTCGCCGTTTTGGCGCTGCTCCGCAATGCGACCGCCACACAACACCCGCATGGTGGCTAAAATAAATTTACGCGAGTAACCATAACGGTCCTTCTCTGGCAAACTAAATGTCACTCCCAACATATTTCCGCGTGGAATAATTGTCACCTTGTGCAGCGGATCCGCGTCGGCCAAAAGAACTTGCAAAATGGCGTGTCCAGATTCGTGATACGCCGTGGCAATTCGTTCTTGCTGTTCAATTCGTCTACTTTTATTAGCGCGGCCAAATCGAATCTTGTCGCGCGCTTCCTCCATGTCCGTCATCTCAATGAAATCCTTGTCAAGCATGGTGGCAAGAATGGCGGCCTCATTAATAATGGCCGCAAGATCCGCGCCGCTGAACATTGGCGTGCTGCGCGCCATGCGTTCCAGGTTCACATCTGGACCCATCTTCACTTTCTTGGCGTGCACGGAAAGAATTTGCCTGCGTCCAGCCATATCCGGAAATTGCACGGCAACGGTGCGATCAAACCGACCTGGTCGCTTCAACGCAGGGTCAAGCACATCGGCGCGATTGGTCGCAGCAATCACAATTACTTGGTCATTCGCGTCAAATCCGTCCATTTCTACTAAAATGGCGTTGAGCGTTTGCTCGCGCTCATCGTTTCCGCCTGTGGAAAAGCCACCACCACGGCGCCGGCCAACGGCGTCAACTTCGTCCAAGAAAATAATGCAAGGTGAATTATCTTTGGCTTGCTTGAACAAATCGCGCACGCGGCTGGCGCCAACGCCCACGAACATTTCAACAAAGTCACTTCCAGAAATAGAGAAGAACGGAACTTCCGCCTCGCCGGCGATCGCTTTTGCCAGCAAAGTTTTACCGCAACCTGGTGGACCTTCAAGCAGCACGCCGCGCGGAATGCGTCCGCCAAGGCGTTGAAATCTTTTCGGATCCTTCAAGAACTCAACCAATTCGGAAACTTCTTCCTTGGCTTCGTCAATGCCAGCGACATCGGCGAAAGTAGTGTGCGCCGTTTCCTTGTTGCTGACGCGGTGCTTGCTGCGGCCAAAGTTGCCAAGCATTCCGCCGGCGCCGCCACCCGCGTTGCGCATGCTGCGTGAAAGCAGAAACCACAGAAGTCCCAAGATGATCAGTGTGGGCAATATGGTCATTGCAATTTGCGCGAAGGTGCTTGTGGCCACGTCGGCGCGCCAAGAAACGCCAGCCGCCTCTAAATCCTTGGTGTATTTTTCGTACTCCGCTGGAATAATCGCGACATACACGGGCGCAGGCTTGTCGCCAAATTGCTCGGTAAATCCCTTGGTATTTGGCTTCACTTCCGCGCTAATGCGGTCGCTTTGAATGACCACGGATTCGTTCTCAAACTTGCCTTCCTTGGCGTAGGTCATGAACTGTTGCCATGTTTCAATCGGCTTGCCTCGCGTGGCGCTGCTGGTAATCACAATATAAATCAGAATGGCAAGCAATCCCAAAGTGAACCATGTCATGCTTTGACGGCGCGGATTTCCGGGTTGGCCAGAAGAATTTGAAGTGGGCGGATCAATCCGCTTCACGGGCTTATCAGTTTTCTTTTTAGAGGCGAAAGCCATCGTGTTCGTGTCAATATTTTTGTCGTTCATAATTTACTTTCAATTCCTGTCGTTCTGTTCGGTCGTTGTAACGTGCATTCGCATGGGCACCTATCACCAATCCGCTTGAAGGTTCGCCACAATGTCGTCGGCGAGCCGTTGCGTCACTTCAAATCGCGCCAAGTCAAGTGGTTCCGCTTGCGATCGACTTGTCACCACCACGCCACTTGCCGCAAAGCCTTTTCGGGCCGTGATGGACTTGCCTGTTCGCACATCAACCCAATCCCAATCAAGAGTTACAGTGTAGGCGACTTCTTCTGACAAACCAGTCGCAACGCTTTGACTCATTTGTGAAAGTTTCACGCTGACCACCTTGCCGCGAAGAATGGTGTCGGCTTTACCGTCATGCGTGACGGTGTACGGCGTTGTTTGTTGCAGACGTTTTTGCAAAGCCTCCGTCAATTGAAATCCCATGTCGCGGTCGGGTGTGGCATTGTCAAAAACAGGCACGGAAATGCTGTGATATTTGGTGGGCAGCAGGCTGCCGCCTTTCATGCCTTTGGAGGCGCAACCCAGCGTGGACGAAGCAACAATGCTGGCGCAGACAAGGGACAACACGCACACGGCATTGCCACCGAACATGGTCATGGGGTTCAACTTCATTTGGGTTGATCGGGCGAAGGAGTTGTTGCTGGTGGCGCTTTGATTAAATCTTCGGGCGCAACCGTAGCACCAGCGACGGGTTGTTCTGTCAATGTTTGCGCAACCGCTGGCAGCGCAGGCTCCGCTAATGGCGCTACGCCGGTTGGCTCCACCAGCTTTGGAGTTCCAATTAACGCGCTCTGAAGGTCGGCATAATTGGGACACCCTTTGGCCACATTCTGGGGCAACTGCGCCACAATATCGGGCGCGATCTTTAAGGCCTGTATGGTGGCGATTGATTTTGGAAATTTGTTTACAAGAGAGCGAAGCGTGAGTTCCGTGGAAATCATATCGCCCATGCCTTCATACCAAAGCGCGTCATTGAGCAACTTGGCGGCCTCGCTTTCATACACACGCACAAGCAACGCCTCGGCGCCAATTTGTTGGGCGAGCGCGGGATTGTCTGCCTGCAAAAGTTTCAGCCTGGACGTGGCCTCGCGCAAGCCACTGGCGTCATATTGCGGACCTTTGAACTGCGCGTAATAGCTGTAAATCAAGCGCAATTTGGCTTTATTCACGCGCTTTGAGCGCGGGTAATTTTGCACGAACAAATCGTATGAATCCGCCGCCAATGGCATGTCGCGGATGCGGAAGTAGTAGTCCGACAATTCCATTCCGGCTTTTTCCGCCAACTCACTGCCAGGCAGTCGCTCTTGAATACGAATGAAAATTTCCTGAGCATCATCACCCGCGTCGATCCAGCGAAATGTTCCCATGAATCTTTTTCGCAGACCATGCGCGTAAGCCTTGGCGATTTCGTATTCGCGTTCAAGCGCAGGTATGAATGAAGTGCTTGATGAATATCGGCGCGCCACATCTTCGTAGGCGAAGAGCGCCTTGTATTCATAACCCAAAGCTAATTGCGCATCGCCTTGAATTAAAAATGCGTCGGCGCGGCCTTGGCCAAGTGGATTATTTTCTAGAAAATTTTCAGACAGGTTCAACGCGCGGGCCGCATCTCCATTGGCAAGCGCCACGCGCGCCTGTTGCAATTGTTCATCAACAGGCGACGGCACCTTGGACGGAGTCCAGTGATCAAAATCATCCAGCGTGTAGTCCGTTTGGGCGTGGGCGAGTTCAGTTGTGGTGAATAGGCACGCGCAGGCGCTCATCACCGACAAGAAACCACTCAACTGAAGCCGACGAATCATTGTGGGAATGGTAGCGATGCTCGTAAGGCTATGGCGTTGCGGGCGGGTGGGCGCAAGGGGTATTTTGCGGGAAAGATTGCCTTAAATCATGCCATGAATTTCTGGATTTCACTACGCCTTCAGTAGGCAAAGTGCCGATCTACATAGGTCGGATGGGTCCGACCGTTTTCGCAGGATGCGAGGCGTGAAGCTTAGGGGCTGCCATGGATGGGCGTAACCCTCACCTATTGATTGCTCGCATTGCGAGCGCGGTCATCGCACTTGGTTCAATCCATGCGGTTGCACTTGGCAACTTTGTCGATCCTGAATCGCAGATAGTGGTGCTGACTCCAGTTGATACGCATGTTGCAACGGGCGGAAGTTGGATTTCCATGTGTGTATTTGTCGCGCTGTGCGGGGTTGGTGTGACGTTCTGGGTGCGAGGCAAGTTCGGCTTTCAATTTGGAAGTGGCGCGGGATTTATTTCCAAATTGTTTTCCAAAGGAAATGTCAGGCGCGCCGTTGGCAACGGAGCCATTGAAATTCTTGATCGCGCCGCCATGGCCAAGGGGCAAGCGCTCACGCTTGTTCGCGTGGGTGATCGAGTGGTGTTGCTTGGACAAAGTTCGCAAGGTTTTCAGCGGCTGGCGGAATTCGCGGCGGACTCATCTGAAGCGGTCAACGCCATTGCCGAACATGCTGAACGCGATCATTCAACCAGCGACTTGCGGCGGAGGGTTGGTTGATGTTTTTTTTGGCCGCACTCAATCAAACAGTGGGCAATGTCCCCGTGGGTTTAAGCGGTGGCGCGGAACTTGCCGCCGCCGCCGTGGGCTTCGCGCTGCTGCCCGCGGCGCTTGCGTTATGCACTTGTTTTCCCCGCATATTTGTCACGCTCAGCATTCTTCGACAGGGCCTTGGCTTGGGCGCGGTGCCCAGCAATCTGATTGTGCTTGGCCTTAGCGTTGCGCTAACCGTTGCCGCCATGACTCCAACATTAAAGGCCGCGTGGGATGGCGGCTTGTCGCAACTTGCAAGCGGCGGTAGCACGGATCCCATGGTCGCGGTCAAGGGCGCCGAAGCTCCACTGCGCGCGTTCATGTTTGATCAACTGCAAGCGCAAAATGGTGGACCCACCTTGGAGGCCGTGTTGAAATCCAAAGGCACGCCAGTTCAAGCGGGGCAGTCGTTGACACGGCGCGATGTCGACACGCTCACGCTTGCGCCCGCATTCGCGCTGAATGAATTGCGCGTGGCGTTCATGTTGGGCTTTAAAGTGTTGTTGCCATTCTTGGTGATCGACTTGGCCGTGGCGGCGGTCATGGCCAGCCTTGGCTTGTTCATGACGCCACCATCTTTAATCAGTTTGCCTATGAAATTGCTGCTTTTTGTGGCAGTGGATGGTTGGGCCTTGGTGTCCACCGGCTTGATCGCGGGCGTGACGCGCGTGGGGGCAACATGAACAAAGCGTGTCCAATACATGCACATTTCAATCACATGCGCGGGCGTCAATCATGACCGAAGCCGACATGATCGACGCGTTGCGGTCCGCGCTGTCAGCGGCGTTGGTATTGGCGTTGCCATTGTTGTTGGTGGGACTTCTTGTTGGATTGATCTCCGGTTTGATTCAGTCGCTGTCCAATGTGCAAGACGCGGCGGCCGCGTTCGCGCCACGTTTGATCGTGGTTGCGTTGGTGGCCATTGCCTTGGCGGGTTGGATGAGTTCAAAAGTGGTTGACTTCGCCATGGTCATGATGGGCAGTGTGTTGGACTTGCATGTGTTGACCTTGACTGGAGGTTGCTAAGTGAGCGTGTCAGCCATCGCCGTCGCGGGCGCGGCGCGCGCCGTTGGTGTGGCCATGTTCGCGCCAGCTTTTACCATGATTCCATGGCGTTTTCGCTTGGCTTTTGCGGCCGCGGCGGGTTGGGCCGCGGCGCCAATAGCCGCTGGTGATTCCATGATCACCAGCATTTCATTGCCACAACTTCTAATTGAAATTTCTATTGGTGCGTTGATTGGTTTGCTTGCCGCCATTTCCGTTGAGGCGCTTCGCTTGTGCGGACGTGTCATTGGTGAGCAAATGGGTTTGTCATTGGCGCAGACCTACGACCCCGCAATTGATGGAGAAGCCAACGTCGCCGAAATGCTTTTTACATGGAGCGCCATCACCATCTTTGTCGCTGTGGGTGGAATTCAAACCATCGCCATCACCGCGGCCGCAAGCGTTCGCACGCTGCCGCCTGGATCGTTCGAGCAAAGCGGGTTCGCCAATTCAGTGGCATTGTTGCTTGATGCGGCCATGGTTGTCGGATTCAAAGCGTGCTTGCCAGTTGTTGGCGTGTTGGCCGCGGTCAGCGCGGTGGCCGCGTTGGTGGTGCGTATTGTGCCTGGTTTCTCCACGTTTTCAGCAGGTTTTGGCTCGCGCGCCGCGGTGGCCATGGCGGCGGCATTGGCTACCTGTGGCGTGATTTGGACAAGTGAAAATGCGTTCATTCAACAATCACTCGCGCAGATTGCCAAGGGAGTTTCTCCATGATGTCCGCTGAATCAGCCGAGCGCATTCATCCACCGTCGCCCTCCAAACGCGAGCAGGTTGTTTCACAAGGCCATGGTCCACGCGCCAGTTGGCTTGCGTCGTTTCTTGGAATTGTATTTTTTATCGCGCTGGCATCCGTGGCCATGCCATTATGGATTGGCTCGCTTGTGGGCATGACGCGCGATCTTTTTCAACAGACGTCAGTCAGCTCATCAACGCAATTATGGTCCGCCGTCATCACGCCAACATTGTGGATGGTGGCTATTGCGCTGTTGAGCGCGTTGCTGGGTCACGCCTGCGCGCATGGAACATGGATACGAATGGGCACTTGGAAAATGCGCCCGCGCAGCTCCATTTTTCAGCGCATTCCCAGTGTTTTTGCGGGAGTTCTTGTGGCCATCGCCACCATGGCAACAAGCCTGGCTTTCGCGTGGCCCTGGCTTAAAAATATTTCAACATGGAGTTCTGATTCCTTCTCCAACGTGGTGTGGTCCGTGCTTGGAATGATCGCAATGACAACTCTTGGCGCCGCGATCATGTTGTGCGCGGCGTCGATCATGCAGCGCGTTAAGGCGCGCAATGCATTCGAGTCGCGCATTCGTTTGACAAGCGCAGAGGCACGCGAAGCGGCGCGCGAATCTGGAGAAGGTCGCGTGTCTCGTCGGTCACTACGTCACATTGCAAACCGCTCATCGGAGAAGCGATCATGATTTCAAACCTGAGCGATACACAAAACAAACCAGCGTTGCGCATGGAATGGTTGGTGCCCGCGGCGTTCATCGCGCTGGTGGCGGTGCTGGTTGTTCCGCTGCCACCAATGGCCATGGATGCGTTGATCGCCATTAACTTTGCACTGAGTGGCTTGGTGCTTGCCACCGCCGCAAACATGCGAAAACCACTTGATTTCAGCGTGTTTCCAGCGCTGGTGTTGGGCACCACTCTGCTGCGATTGGGCATCAACATTGCCAGCACGCGTTTAATTTTGGGCATGGATGCCAGCACGCCAGAAGCGGGTCGCGCCGTGGCGGGCTCCGTGATTGAGGCCTTTGGTGAAATCGCCGCGGGAAGAAATCCAATCGTCGGTCTCAGTGTGTTCGCCATGTTGGTGGTCGTGCAGTTTGTGGTGGTCACGCGTGGCTCGGTGCGCATGGGAGAAGTTTCGGCGCGCTTCGCGCTTGACGCGTTGCCAGGAAGACAAATGGCCATCGACGCGGATTTGGCTTCGGGCGCCATCACCGCGACTCAGGCCAGCGAGCGGCGCGAGGTGGTCTTGCGCGAGGCGGATTTTCATGGAGCCATGGACGGCGCGGGTCGCTTTGTGCGCGGAGATGCCGTGGCTGGAATTGTGATTGTGCTAGTGAATATCGTGGGCGGTTTTTTAGTGGGCATGATCCAGAAAAATTGGACCGTTGCCGAGTCGCTGCGCGTCTTCACGCTGCTGGCGGTGGGTGATGGATTAGTCACGCAAATCCCAGCGTTTTTGGTGGCAACGGCCTCTGGTTTGGTGGCCGCTAAAGCCGCCAGCGGCGAAACATTGGGCGCGGAAATTCCGCGTCAACTTGGCGCGCGGCCAGTCACGCTTTGGATTGTCGCGGGGTTGCTTGCGGCACTGGCCATGACGCCGCTTCCAACAGTTCCGCTTTTGGGCGCGTCGCTTCTTCTTGCCGCCGCGGCGTGGTGGATTGGCCGCGTGCAAATCGCCGCTAAACAACTCGCGGCGCAAACTGAGCGCTCCGCGTTGAGCGCGTCGGAATCTCTGGAAGACGCGCTTGTGATTGAAGCCATCAGCATTGATCTTGGCCTTGACTTGTTGATGTTGGCGCATGAAGAACGCGCGGAGTCTGGCTTGCTTTCGTTGGTCGCTGGCGTGCGTCGCCGCTTGGCCATGGAACTTGGCGTGGTGGTTCCCTCGGTCAGAATTCGTGACGACCCAAATTTGTCCACTGATTCATATGTCATTCGCATGCGCGGCGCGGCGGTGGGTGGTGGAGTGCTTCGACCGCGTCACATGTTGGTTATGGATTCCAAAGGCGGCGTGCCAGAAGTCGCGGGTGAATTGGCAACGGAGCCGGCATTTGGTTTGCCCGCGATTTGGGTTGACGCTTTGGCTGCCAAAAATCTAGAGGGGCAAGGCTTTGCCATTGCCGATGCTGGCGGTGTGTTGGCCACGCATTTACTAGAGGTTTTGCGCAAAAAAGCTTGGGAATTGATCACGCTTGAAGAGACAGCCAAAATGCTGGAACGACTTCGCGCGCGCTCGCCAAATTTGGCTTCCATGTTGGCGCCGCCCGCGTGGAGCCTGGATCGCATACGCGGAATTCTTCAGGAACTTTTGCGTGAAGGCGTTGCCATTCGCGACATTGAAAAGATCGCGGAGCTCATGGTGTCCATGCCGGCCACCGCGCTGCCAGAGCAAACCGTCGCCGTGGTTCGCAGCGTTATTTCAATTGATGTGTGTGATCGATTGATCACACGTAACTCCAGTGGCAAAAGGATCTTGCACGCGGTTTGGATGGATGAGCACATGATGATTTCAAGCGGGGCATTGGTTGCCGCGTCTCGTAGTGTTGTGCCCGAAGCCGCGGCCGCCGAAAAGTTGCTGCGTTGCGTAGCGCCTGGACTTCGTGATCTTCTTCGTCAAGGACTGCCGGCGGTGGTGGTCACGCCAAAGCATCTTCGCGCAACGGTCAGCCGCGCCTTGCGTGGTCGCTTGGGCGATGTATCCGTGATCGGCCGTGAGGAAATTCCAGAAGGTGTGGAACTTGTCTTGGCGCAAACCTCCCATGCTGAGGCGGTTCAATGAGTGGTCACAATGCTCAAAGGTATTGCGGCGCGGATGAGCGGAGCGTGTTGGCACAAGCGCACTCAGAGAATCCTGATGGATTTCAAATTCTCTCCGTGCAGAAATTAGGATTTCTATGGTGGCGAAAGACAGTTGTATTGGTTCGGCCATTGGCTTCAACCGCGCCCCAAGAAATGCATAAAATAAGGCTTATTTCAGCTATTTATGCGCAACGGGAGTTGCGCCATCAACAGGCGGCGCAGCGGGATGTGATGAGCCACGCGCATGATTCCAATCAGCAACCACGCCGCTGAAGTCATGCACCAACGCGTCGTGTCATTGTTGCGCTACATCACGCGCATAAAAAGATTTGCACCTGTCCCTTCCCTCAATCACATGCGCATTGAATTCAGTTCGTGTTCGTGCGGGCTTCACTGCAATCTGTGAACAATAATTTCAGAGCAACTCGTTTCATTTGTGATTGGAACCATCGTTCAAGTTTGACTTGTCAACTTCAAATAATAATTTTGATGAAGTATTCAACTTCCACTTGCATACTTGAACTCTTCAGTTAGACTGTGATCATTAAGGTGTTGCCAAGGATTCGGTACACCAAGATTCGCGGGTGAATTTACCGCGAGATATTGCGCCATGTCGCCCCGCGGGGGTGGCTGGTTGATGGGCTTTAGGTCAAGGAGCGACCGCATGTCCAAGTTAAACTCGCAGGCCTCGCGTACAAACGCAGCCCGCGCTGACAAACCGGTGAAAGATGTGGCGACAAAATCGTCAACAACTTCTTCATCGCGTATTAAAAGCACAAAGCGTTCTAGTCCCTCCCGCATATCCGGTAGTTCAGAGGCTGTTCCCGCGGGAAATGTCGCAACTGAAAAACCTCGGACCAAAAAAGCGGTTCGTGCGAAAGCGCCGTCCATCGCGGACCTACCCATGGACACGCCCGAAAGCGTGAATGTGGTTTGGAAAATGTTCAGCGAATGCGCGCGCGATTCGTCAGAGCGCCAACAAATTCGCAACCGACTTATGGAGCGCTATCGCGATGTGGTTCGCTATACCGCCGAGCGAATGCACAAGCGTTTGCCCGCCGAAGTGGACGTGGATGACCTCACCAGCGCCGGACTTTTTGGATTGATGGACGCTATCAACTCTTTCGACCTAAGCCGCAATGTGAAATTTGAAACCTATTGCGCCCAGCGTATTCGTGGCGCCATCTTTGACGAGCTTCGCGCCATGGATTGGGTTCCGCGGCTTGTGCGCAGTCGCACCACCATCATGGACCGCGCCAAAAAAGCCATCGAAATGGAGCACGGGCAGAAGGCCACCGAGGACGAAGTGGCCGAGCGTTTGCAAATGAATCCAGATGACTTTGAGAAACTCAATCGCGACTCCAAGCCCGTGGGCATAGTCAGTTTGAATCGAAAATGGAATGACAAAGATTCTGGAAACGAGTCCCGTGAAATGGATGTGGCCAGTGATCGTCGCCAAGAAATGCCAGCCGATAGCATTCAGCGCATCGATGTGCAAGCCTTGTTGACCAAGGGTCTCAGCCGCTCCGAGCGTTTGATTCTCATTCTGTACTACTACGAAGAAATGACCATGAAAGAAATCGGCCTCACGCTTGATCTGTCCGAAAGCCGCGTGAGCCAAATGCACTCTTCCATCTTGGCTCGATTGAAAGCCCAGATGAAACATCGCGTGAAAGATCTCTGAACCAATCCATCTGAGATCTTCACTTTCTAGGCCGCTTCCTCTCGTCCGATCAGAGGGGGCGGCCTTTCTCTTTCAAGACACCTTGTAGAAAATATCTCGCGTGCTTTTGCGCTTGCAATTCAGCAGCGCAATTCAGCAGCGCAATTCAGCGGTGCAATGCGCGCCGTAATTTATTGACGCACGGCAATAGGTGCCGCGTCAATCATGAATTCCGCGGCTGTTTTTGCCTTGATTTCATCAACCGCCACGCCTGGGGCCAATTCCTTCAGCACAAAGCGGTCGCGCTTGCGGTCAAATTCCATCACGCACAAATCCGTGATTAATAAATCAACGCATGACAATCCCGTCAGCGGCAGCGTGCACTTGGGCAATACTTTGCTCTCACCTTTTTTATTGCAATGATCCATCACCACCACGCGCCGCTTCACGCCCGCCACCAAATCCATGGCGCCGCCCATGCCCTTGACCAACTTTCCTGGAATCATCCAATTCGCAAGGTCGCCGGTTTGGCTCACTTCCATGGCGCCCAGAATGGCAAGATCAATGTGGCCGCCACGAATCATGGCGAAACTGTCGGCGCTGGAAAAGAAACTGTGGCCAGCAACGCCGGTCACGGTTTGTTTGCCGGCGTTGATTAAATCCGCGTCCACATTCGCCTCGGTTGGAAACGCACCCATGCCCAGCATTCCATTTTCGCTTTGCAGCCACACGGTCATGTTGGCTGGCACG
>Ga0209596_1002777_pt1 | contig 14280 bp, 7 predicted proteins | sample M_130807_MF_Meta_FD_187314 | JGI IMG/M metagenome (GOLD analysis project Ga0209596, IMG submission 187314) | Freshwater microbial communities from Lake Montjoie, Canada to study carbon cycling - M_130807_MF_MetaG (SPAdes) (version 2) | ecosystem: Environmental > Aquatic > Freshwater > Lake... | reverse complement strand
CGACTACGCCCAAGAGACCCGCTCTACCCTCCAGAATCAGATAGACTTGGCACCCCAGCTCTATCAGTCCGAGGCTCAGTACCAGCCGCTCTACAACCAGCTCCAGCTCCAGATGGCGCAGAACGCCACCTTTGGCACCCCCGAGCAGATGGGTCTACTTGACCAGTACGCTATGGCGGCACCTCAGTTAGGTCGCATTCAAGCGCAATCAAACACGCAGCAGCGCAGCGCCGACATTGCCGACGTACAGAATTTAGCGCCAGCAGCTCGCGCGGCGTTCCTAGCGGCCAACCCTGACCTAGTCAACGCAATGAATAGTGCCACCGCGATGGGTGGAAGTTCGACCAACGCGGCTAATGCCCAACTAAACGCTGCCCTGCGTCAGGCGCCTACATCAAATAATTTATACGCGCAGCAAATTTATAGTCCAACCGTCCAAAGCGAGCGAATCAGTGCAGACAGAATTCAGAATGCACCGCAAATCTTTTCTCGCGACGTCAACGCGCAGGGTTTCGCTGGCCCTAACGTGCAGCGTGTGGGCGACATCGCTGGGCAAGGCTACAACGCGGCGCTAGTCTCAGCTCCGGGGCAGGTTGACAGCCAAGATATCGGCGGCGGACAGCTCGGCAACTCACTCTACAATCAAGCCCTCAACGCCGGCCCATCCAGAATTTCGTCTACGCTTGAGTCGGCAGTGCTGAACAACCTTACCGCGGATGGTGGCCTCAGTGCCGCCGAGCAACGTCAGGCCGAGCAGCAGGTGCGCGCCTCCTACGCCGCGCGTGGCATGGCCATGTCGCCCCAAGCGATTAGCGCCGAGGTCCAGAATCGTCTGGTCAACGCTCGCCAGCGGCAGATGGAGAACTTGCAGATCGCGCAGTCGGTGAACAATCAATTGCAAGGTGAACAGCAGGCCAATCGTGGCTTTGCTGGCAACATTCAGCAGAGCGAAATGGCTCGCCTGCAAAATAATCAGGCCAACCGCATGGCGGCGCAGCAATTTAACGTTCAGACCGGCATGCAGGCCCAGGGCGTTAACCAGTCGGCACTCAATCAGGCGCAGCAATACTCGCAGGAGGCCGCCCTCCGCGCGGCTCAAGCCAACCAACAATCTGGGCTTAACACAAATATGTTGCAGGCCCAACTTGGACTTGAATCTAACAAATTACAGGCAAGTAATAATTTGCAGGCACAGTTGGCCAATCAAGCGGCGGCCATGAACGCCGGTCAATTTAACGTCTCGACCGCAAATCAAATCGCGCAACAAAATCAGGAAGCCTCTCTAAGAGCGCGACTTGCAAATCAGTCCGCGGGGCTGCAAGCCGGGACCGCCACGGCCCAATTTGGCTACCAGAGCCAGTTGGCCAATCAGCAGGCAAACATGGCCTCGGATCAGGCCAACCGCGCCTACGATGCGCAGCAGATGCAGAATTATTATCAGAACCTTGGTCAGGCTGGTCAGTTGACCAACCAGACAACTGCCGCAGATCGCCAGTATGCCGCTCAACTGGTCGGTCTACAGCAGGCCACGATGTCTGATCCTTACCAAGCAATTCTTGGCCGTTCTTCGCAGAACTACAACCAGAACGCTGGTCTGGCTGCGCAGGGTGCTGGCATCAATCAGATGGCCGGCCCCGCGCTGTTTAATCCGGAGTCTAGCTACGCCAATAATATCTACGGTGGCAACCAGCAGTCCACAAATGCTGCTAACATCGCGCAGGCGCAGGCTAACGCATCGATGATCAGCGGAATTGCTGGTGGCTTGGGCGCAATTGCTGCCGCTCCAGTTACCGGTGGTACATCAGTGCTTGGTCAAATGTTTAAACCATGCTGGGTGGCTCGCGAAGTCTACGGTGAGAACAATCCTCGCTGGGTTGAGTTCCGCACATGGCTGCTGACTCGCTCGCCAAATTGGTTCCATGACCTATACATTAAGTACGGCCCTCGCTTTGCTCAATTTATCAGCAACAAGCCAAAAATGAAACGCGCCATCCGCCTCTGGATGGACAGCCGCATCGCAACTCTTAGCGCCTAAAATTTATGCAAAAGGGACCATATTTTAATCCTGTTCAGTACATTAGCCCCCTGCCCGAGGGTTACCTGCAGGCGTCTTCAAACATCGCCAACACGCTGGGCAAGGCAGTGCAAGGATTTGGAGAGAACATTGCCTCTGGCATCGAGAAATATACTAAGAACAAGGAAGAGTCTGCTTTGCTTGATTCGCAGGCGCCGATTCTTTTGGCGGATTTAAAAAAACGAGCGGAAGCATCAAAAAACACAGAGGACATAGCCCGTTTTCAAAAAATGGGTGACCAACTTTCAAAAATGCCTGGGCAATCAGTTGCGCAAAAGAGGGCAACCGTTTCTGGGTTTATGACCGAATTATCTTTGTACGATAAACGTCAGCAATCTCAAATTAATCAAAACCAAATTGATGCTTATAAGCAGCAGCAATTGGAAAGAGATTTATACTCACAGGGTCTCCTAGAGACACGGACTAAGGACGTACAAGGAACTGTTCCCATGAGCGGCCTGCGTGATCAGAGCCAGTACGTTAATGCTCCAAATCAGCAACAGATTCAACCTGATCGCACTAATTTTAACTTAGGGCTTTACGGTGAAAAAGAGAGACAGGGAACCGCAATGCCATTGGGTCTTGGCAGTGCGCAAGGTGATATTTATAGCCAAAGTCAGCCAGCGCAACAGCAGCAGCAAGCTCAACCAGGGTTCATGAATAGTCTGGCGGCAATGCAAGCAAATAGACCGCAGCCATCCGCTGCGCCTATTGCGCAACCGCAGGCCGCTCAAATTAATGCTCAAATTAATCCTTCGGCTTTTGCGCAGCAAGCCAACGGATCTAGTTTAAATGCTCAGACAACTATGTTTGGAAATCCAACATATAGAGATTTAAATTCATACTCAAATAAACCAAACAATGCATTGTCTTCATTTAATGAAAAAATGACATATGGTATAATTGATAATTTTATGGATGCGTCTGCTGCAGTTAAAGGAATTGCTAAAATGACCGGAATACCAAATGCAGTTCTAAAAACAGCTGGTGTTGTTGATAGATTATCTAGTGTAAATTACAGTCCCGATAATCCAACGCGCAGAGATGATATATTAGCCGCATTTAATGGCCCACCTGAAACTTCAACAAAAACTCAAGTTGCGCCACAAACTAAAGTTACTGCACAAATTCCTTCTTTTGCTTCGGTTCAACTTTCTAAGCCAACCGCTTTTGAGGCTTCTGCCGGCATGATCGCAAGGGGTACGGTAAATCTATTTGAGCAACCTAGAGTGCAAAACGAGGATGGAAGCATATCAACAGTGGACAGCGTGGGCGTTAATATTAAAGGCAAAGAATACCTGCTACCAACTGTAACACCAGACGGTCGTCACTTCCAAGGGACGATGAAAGAAAAGGCAGCACAAGCAACCGAGGAGTTTAACAAGACAGGTCAACACCTTGGCGTGTTTAACAGCGTTGCTGCATCTAATAAATATGCCGAGAAATTACATAACGATTACGCTGACGGAAAATATGATAGACCATCACAAGGCTCTCAGTTTGATCAATTGTTCAATCAAGGCGTTGGCAACCTTGTTGGTCAGACAGCAAACAGGGCATTTACCAATCAAGTTGATTTAACTCCAAAGGAAATTCTTACAAATCGGATTACAAATTTTGTACAAAAAGGTGGAAAAATTACGCCAGAAATGTATGCTGTCTTTAAGAAAGAATCCGGTGTTAATACAAAGGTTGACGTTCAAGCAGAAGAAATTACCGATTCTAAGGGAAGAATTGTTGGAACAGGCGTAATTGTAGATGGAAAAATGACTCATTTTGAAAGTGCAAAAGCTCCAAAAGCAGCAGAATCTCCATTAGGAAAAATGTGGGACGATTACAATTCCACTACTAATCCATATGAGAAAGCAAGTTTGATGAAAGATATTGCTGCTCATGCTAGAAAAGCAGAAGCAGAATCCGGTGTTTCTTTAACGGAGGCACAGGGCAATGCTCTTACTTTTGCTCTTCGCATGAAATTAAACGAAGAAGAATTAAGCAAAACCAGTTATCGGTCACAAGACATCGGAAGTGAATTACCAATGTTTGAACGCTGGAAAAGCGGTTCAAGAAAATCATTTGAATCGTCAAAATCAAATTGGATTTCAGCCAATCTTAGAAAAGAATCTGGTGCTGCAATTAATCAAGACGAGTATGATAAAGCCAATAAACAATACTTCCCTCAGTCAGGTGATGATCAAAATGTTATTGATCAAAAGGCACGTTTAAGGCGTCAATCATATTTGGCCATGACTGCGCAAATTGGACCACAATCTAGCACATTAATGAATAGATATTCGGTTTCTATGGGACAAGAGCAGCCGCAAGGAAATAATTTAAACGCCGGTCAATCGGTTGCTGGAAAAGATTCACTTGGCAGACCAACTATAGTACAACGCTTTTAATAATGGCTAAAATTATTGTAACACTACCAGGCAGGGGCCAAATTACATTTGAGGAAGGAACTTCAGACTCAGTAATTAATGAAACCATTTTAAAAGAATTCCCAAAAGATGGTTCAGATGTTGCGCGAATAATTTCTGAAGATCCCGCACAGGCCAAGTCTATTTCGAACGAAGACTTTGGTCTGTACGAGGGATTCCTAGACAAGAAGAAGACAGACTTTGTTAGCACCGCTGCAAATGCTGCTGGCTACCTTGCGTCCACCGTTGGTGCTGGCATCAAGGGTCTGTTTGAGGCTCGGAATCTTAATCCAGAGGTTGCCGCTGCCACCGCCATTGAGTCTGGCGCACAGGGAACGCGGGATCTGTATGGAATGCTGGCTCAGTCAGAAGATCCGAGCAGCATATTCTTTAAGTTTAAGGACTGGATTAACGGCACCGGAACCGTTGAGGACCGCAAGAAACAGTGGCTTGAGGCCAGAGATTTCTCTGAGAACACGCGCAAGATGGAGGCCGGCCAACAGACTGTTACCGGAATTAATCCTGCACTGGTTAACAACGATGTTAAGAATGCGCTTAAACTTATTGCGGACCCAACATTTATCGCTCCTGGCATCGGAGAAGTATTGGGCGCGGGTAAGCTCGGTGCGCGTGTAACGGGTGCCGCTATGGAGGTCGCAGGACGTACCGCGCAGGCAGTGACGAGACCTTTGGTTGACATTGTAGACGCATCCACACGCATGGCCGGCGAAGCCTTTGGAGCCAACGCAAACGCCATTAAGGGGCTTGCCGCTGGTTCCGGTGTCACCGGCGTTGTAATGGGCGTCCCAGGCGTCCGCGAGGCTGCGATAGCTTACGGTACAGTCGAGGGTGTCAACAAGGCAGGCCAAGTGCTGGAGACCGCTGGTCAGGCTCTTGGACGCACGCCGACACGCATCGGTGCGCTTGAGTCACTTGCGCTCAATCCAAATGCCAGCGCAGTTGACCGCGCACTGGCGAAGGTTGGCCGTTACGGTGGCGACGACCTAATTGACATTGGTGCGCGATCCACTGCCGGTGCAGTCGAGGGTGCCGCTATTGGCACAACGCTGGGCTACCTATCTGGTGGCGAGGAAGGTGCCGCGGGTGGATTTGGCACAGGCGGATTGCTAGGCGGCGCAGGCGCAGGCGCGGCACGTCTATACGGCAAAGCCAGCGGTGCAGCGGCCATCGAGAATCGTCACGGTGACTTTAATCGTTTCTATGAGACGCTAGATCCTGAGACTCAGGCCAAGTTTGACACGATTGTTAAGAAATCTGGTCTAGACGGCGCAAGTCAGGTCATGGACATCGCAGGCTTAGTTCGTGGCAAATTTAATGATGCCGACGTAAGATTTTCTACCGGTGAAGAATTTGCTAAGAATCATGGTGTTGATGCAAGGGGCATACACTTTCCAGAAGGAGACCGACCCGTCATTGATATCAACGTAGACAAGTTCAGCAGTCAGCTAACGGCTGGCCATGAGTTGTTCCACGCATTCAAGGCAATCGACCAGCTCCGCCCAATGGCTGAGAAAGTTGAGAGCATGATTGTTGGTAACTACATCATAGATGGCGACGGTCAGTCTGTAAAAACATCACCAGGCATTCTTAGTGAGGCGGATGTCTTAAAGCGGTTTAATGAGTATCTCAGCAAATTTAACGATAAGGACGGCAATACAACTCTTCCAGAAAACGATAAGTTTATAAAAGCAAATACCTTGCTTGAGAAAACAAAGTTAGTGGGGGAGGAACTTGGAGCCGAGTACATGAATCGAATGATTGCTGGAAGCAACACCGACTCCATGCTGCGCGGGTTTGATGATCTTACTCGCACGCTTTTAGATAACGCCCTTCTGTCGGACACCGAAGGATTTTTACGTCGCACTGCACAAAGCATCGGACTTGGCAGCAAACCAATTGAGTCGCTGATTTTTGCTAAATTAGAGAATGCATCGCCGGCCCTTAATGCTACACTTCGTGACATGGTTCGCGCCCGGCGCAACATGAGCGAAAGAGTGGAAATGATCGAAGGCAGCGGTTATTTAATTTCAAAAAAAGATTTGTCGAACCCAATTGCCGCTAAGATGGCCATGGATATGGGCATCGCAGAAACGTCACCCGATGGCGTTGTGCGCATGAGATCCAATGAAATTATTGCAAAAGAAGACATTGCCAGTTTAGCCGCACTGGTTAACGCCATCAAATCAGCACCAGTTTTCGACGCTTCCGAGCCTCGTTTGCGTGAGGTTGACGGAAAGATTGTTGGGAACGGAATCAGCAATGCTCAACTAGACGCAATTCAAACATCACCGATCATTAATGATAAAGTAAAGCAAGGCATCTCAATTGTTAAGGATGCGATGGAAAATGGTAATGTAATTTTTATTCGCAATGGAAAGGCAACCAAAGAAATCAAAAGTCCTTTAACGGGAAAAAAATTAAAACGATACGAAAATGGTTTTCGCATGACCGAGCGCGACATTGCGCCTTTTGCTTTAAACACCAGTGAAACTGGAAATATATACGTTAGGACATTTGATATCTCCAAGGCACGCAATGAAGCCATAAAATTAGCAGGCCGCGACAATCTTGGCCCATATGGAGCAGATTTTCAGACGTTCTACGGTGACCTGACACGCTACCTAAACAACCTTTCTGATCGCGAGAACAGGGTTCCAACAAAGGAACTGCTTGGCGATGCTGCCAAGGCTGCATACTTAACTGAATTTTTTGGTGGCAAAGACGGCACATCCGCAAAGTACATTCGCAACTTTACGTTGGATCGCATGGTAGATATGCGCTTAACCGGCGAGAAGGTTAATATGTCTCAGACGGCGTATGATCTTAATAAAATCGGCTTCATGCCTGCTGAGACAATCGGTGACAGCAAGGTGTTCAACTCACCCGACAGCGGATTTAAAATCATTTCTAAGGACGCTGGCAAGCACAGCCTGTACGCTCCCACCGGAGAGCGCGTTGGCATCTACGACACGCAGGCCAGGGCGGAACGTAAAGCGAATGTTTCCGCAGCAAAACTACAGTCAGAAATCCTTCAGCAGCAGAGTGATTTGGAGTCTTTTACAATCTCAAGGTCGGACATGGGCAGGTTTATGCCGGCGTCCGATAAAGTGAATCTTGAGGACTACGCGGACAGAAAAATAATTGCACTTGCGGCTGACCGTATGGGCATTGGGCAAATGTCTGTCGGCCCCAAGGGAGAAAAACGTGACCTAAGTTTGCTCGGTCAGGGGGGCCGAGGGTTTATGAACATTTTCAACGGTGGTGGATGGGCATTTTCAGACCTAAAGACCGCTGATCGATTCATCAGCCGACTCAAGAAAGATGCGGATCAAAACGGAAACGCTACAGTTGGCATAACGATTCAAAGCCCAATCAACCACCTCAAGAATCAGACAGGGCAGTTGGCCTACATTGAGGCCATGCAGGCTGCTATTGACTCAAAGACAATCACTCGGAGTGCAGCGGACGCCCAAATCGCTGCCATGTCGTCAGCAATCGTTAGATCTGAGGCTAAAGACATCACGGCGTCCGCTCGCGAAAAGTTTAGTCAAATCAACACGCTGAAAGAATTAAAGAAGGTTGTTAAAGGCCGCGGTCTCAATTTTGACGACATGAGTCCATTATTGACTCAAATGCAGCGCAAAAAGCTCCCGATCACAAACAGAGAGTTGACCGAAATGGGAATGACCGCAGCAGACATTGCAAGGGATCTTGCCGACCCAGAACTTGCAGACCTTCCATTTGGGTCTGTTGTTGCGTTGCTTGGGATTAACGTGAACCAAACACCGAGCAAAACAAATTTCCACTATTCTTATCCGTGGACGGTTCACGGCGAGGCCATTGGATTTCTTGATAAGTTTTACAATATTTCGGATCTTAGCACTGAAAAGCGCATCAGGAATGCTCGGGGAGCAGTTACCGCTCAACCCCTTCAGATGGTAATGCCGGTGATGGACAACATCGTAAACACCATCAAAACCAAACAAGGCATCCCATCAGATCCTGCGCAGCGCGGTGCCGTTAATTTCATGCCTGGCACAGATGCAAGCCCAGCGGTTAAGGTGCTTGATGAGCTAAAGCGTTCCAACTTTGTAAACGACAAGATTGCTAAAGCCGCACTTGGATCATTCCCTGGCTACCTCAAACCGGTAGCAGATTTTATCGCTGAACAACGGCAAAAGCTCGTTGGCGGCACGTTGACGCCGCGTGATGTTGCCAAAGCGTACATGGTAACTGCTGCATCACAGGGAGCTGGAGCAATTTTTGTTAAGACCATTGCAGACAAAGTCGCAGCTTTAAACATTGATTTTGATCCGCCTGCTTTATTTCGCACCGAGGACGGCAAAAAGATTCGGCCCGAGGAAGCCGCAGCATGGTGGCTTGGCACAGAGAACGGCCAGCGTGCGCTCGACAATATTGAAAAGGGTATTGCCGAACCAGCAGACTGGGCTGAATTGGGCGAGGTTCGCCGTGCTTATGGCGACGACCGCTTCAAGACACAAAACGCCCTTAATCCAAAAAATCTAGCTAACATTGCAACGGTTACTCGCGAGTTAAACGCAAGCAAAGGCAATTCAAGTCGCGTCCTAAAAGCAGTACAGGTGTTAAATGGTGTTAAAACCGGCAAGAAGGGATTTATTTCTCATCTACTTGGACTTGGTGACACGCCAACTATTGATGCCGTTGAAATAAACTTTTGGCTTACTGGCCAAGGCGACATTAAGGCGCTTAACACCAAGAAAGCAGAGCTGGCTCGTAAAATTAAAGACGCGCAATCAGATCGTCGTGTATCAGGAGAATTGTTTCGTCGCATTGACGAGCGCATTTCGGCTTTGCGCGGCGAAGTGCCAGGCTCCGAACAAATTGATCCACAGGTCTGGGCGCACATCATGCATCACTGGCTCTGGGATAAAGCAAAGGGAATACAGACGTCGCACGCTGGCATGTACGAGGCGCAGCGCAATTTTATGCCTAGCACGTCAGCCGGCGAGCAGTCGATTAGCTCCGCAAAAACATCAATTAAGCAAGTGCCGGCAGTGTTCAAATCTCCGCTGTTCAAAGCTAATGGCACCAACTTCGACATTGGGGCTGGGCGTTTTGACCTTGGCAAGAATCACCTAGAACGTGAGCGCGGAGTTACCGAAAGCGTGCTATTTGACCCGTTTAACCGCGATGAAGCCACAAATAGCGCGGCAATTGGGCGGCTACAATCAGGCGAACGATTTGGCACCTCAACCATTCCAAACGTCCTTAACGTAATCAAAGAGAAATCAATTCGCGACAATGTTGTGCGTCAGGCAGCTCGTTCACTGCAAGAAGGCGGCGCGGCCTACTTTCAAATTTACGAGGGCAACCGTACCGGAAGCGGACGAGTCACAAGCGCCGGTTGGCAAAACAATAAGAAAACATCGTCGTACATCGGTGAGATCAATGCGCATTTCAACGACGTAAAACAGCACGGCAACATTGTCGTTGCGAAATTGCCGCGTGACAACGTCTCGCCGGCCAACTGGCTATTGAGCGATAAAGGTCCAATGGTTTCTTTCCAGCCGTCCATGCAGTTCTCCGCCCCAGAAAACCTACCGAACGGAAAGGTGTGGCGCGGTGAGAACGGCTATGCTATAATTCAGAAGGAAGGCGGAAAATTTCGCGTACACTCACCCATTGGCTTAATCGGAATCGCCGCTTCTTACGAGGCCGCGGAGAAGATGGCCAGCAAACGAAACAATAAATGAATTTCACTGATATCTTATTTAATGCAGCGTCGGGAGGGGTCGTAGGGTCGTTGCTACATCTCGGGACGTCATTCTTTGAAACTTGGCAGAAGAAAAAGAATGCTGAAGTTGATATAATGATTATGAACGCAAAGGTTGCGGCGGCGGAGAAAGAGGCCGCTTGGAATGCGTTCTCTAAATCTCAAGAAGGCGCAAACAGTTCTGGGATGTCTAAGATTCCTGATGGTGCATCACCGTGGGTTGTTAATTTGTATATGACGGTGGATGCCTTTCGCAACTTTACCCGCCCAGGGCTGACATGGTTTGGTATTTTATTTTTAGTAGTTATCTTCTTCAACATGGACGAGGCCACCAAGATTACGATGGTTGCAGATGTGCAATTTGCGGCTTGGACAATGGCCTTCTGGTGGGTTGGGACACGCTACTCTAAGTCTAAATAATTTGAAAACGACCGGTTTGTTCACGACGCACCGCGTTGAGATCGTCGCCAAGCTAGGCGAACCAATTAAATTTATTCCGTTCGGTGACATCCATCGCGACTCGGATATGTTTGCGCACGACCACTGGGAGAGGTTTTTGGTCCACGCTAAGAAGCAGAAGAAGGCGATCTTCCTTGGCATGGGCGACTACACCGACGGCGTCTCTACTAGCGAGCGCATCGTGCTTGGAAATTCTGCCATGCACGACACTACCACGAACACCTTGCAGAGCGTCTACAAGGGCGTGGCGAAAACGCTGCACCAGGAGCTGTCATTTATGAAGGGCAAGCTGATCGGTATGCTCGGTGGCAACCATTATTTTGATTTTGGGAATGGAGACACGACCGACCACGTTTTATCTGCTGCTCTGGGTTGTAAATTTTTGGGAGTGTGTTCGTTTATCCGCCTTTCATTCAGGTTTGAGAACAAGGAAGGATCTAGGGCATCGCTCGACATATTTGCGCACCACGGCAAGGGCGGCGGCAGCACGCCCGGTGGCCAATTTAATACGATAGAAAAGATGTCTACTACTGCTGATGCGGACATCTATTTAATGGGGCATAGTCACGGCAAGGGCTGCCTGCCAAGCACGCCCAGACTGACGCTGTCATCTACCGGAAAGTCTGCCGAGCTATGCGTCAAAGAGCGCACCCCTTGGCTAGGCAGAACAGGCTCATTCCTAAAGGCTTACGAGAATAACAAGGTCAGCTACAATGTGGATGCTGGCCGGTCGCCGGCGTCACTGGGCTGGATTGAGTTTGAGATCACTCCGGTGCGTAACTGTAAAGATGGTAAGGACGTGATCGAGTTCGAGATCCGCGGCACGGCTTAAATAACCCAGCGTTAAGATAGTTGTTGACATAGTTTTTGGGCGGAGCCATGTTTGCGTCCTCGGAGGCAATCCGCAGCCGAGAGAACCCCAAAGAAACATGACCACCATACCATATTCACTGTTAGCAAACGGCAATTTAATTGAGGGACTTTTACCCATTGGATCGCTTATTCAAACTCAATGGGGGCCACGTTGCGTAATTGCTCACGAAATACACAAAATTGTAATTAAACAGGAGCCTGATTTTTGCTAATATGAAATCTTTATTTTTATCTTTAGCAATCGCGGTGACCGCGCACGCCGCACCACCAGAGAAGTTCTGGTCAGCCCTTCATCTGCAAGAAACAGGCGGCGCTCTCGGTGCCATCAAAGGCGATTACGTCAATGGGCAAGCACGCGCCTTGGGGCCGTACCAGATTCACCGTGCTTATTTCAAGGACTCTAAAGTCAAGGGCGAATACTCGCAGTGTTCCGACCTAACTTTTTCGCGCAAAGTGGTCTCTGCGTATCTTGCAATAAAAGCACCCAAGGCTTGGGCGGCGGGGGACTGCAACGTACTTTTTCGGACGCACAATGGCGGACCCGCCGCCATGCGTGCAACTGGCACAACAAAGAAAAACCTTGATCGCTACGCAAAGAAGGCGTTGGGTTTAATGCAATGAAGATTGTCATTGCGATTGATCCAGGAGCAAGTGGCGGCATCGCTTGGAACAAGGACGGCCAACTTGGCACCTGTCCCATGCCAGCAGCGCAGCCCGAGCTAGTAGAGTTTTTTGGCCTGCTCATCGCCGGCACGGTCAACCCCGTTGCGTGGATCGAGGACGTGCCAAAATTCGTAGGCAAGATGATTCCTAGCAGCACCACGGCAGTTTTATTTTTTAACGTGGGCTACGTCGAGGGCGTGCTGGCCGCTAAAGGCGTGCGCATTGTCCGCGTTCGCCCGCATGACTGGCAAAAACATTTTAGACTCGGCACAAAGAAGGACTGCTCTGGTACGACCGAGTGGAAGAACAAATTGAAGAGCGAGGCGATCCGTCGCTTCCCTACACAAAAAGTTACGCTGGCCACCGCCGACGCACTATTAATTTTAGATTATGCTTCAGAGAAAGGGCTGGCGCCCAGTAGCTGAGTCGCCAGCCCCAACATAAACCCCTGTGACAATGGGTTTATACCACAGAATTATTCCCATGCAACAAACATCATATACCTCGGGCGGAAACGCCCTCCTAGCCGTCGCGTCAAACGATGCGGACGTTTACACAAGAATGTCAGATCCACTAGCTGCCGTTAAGCAGCTCGGTGAGATGATCGCCAGCAGCGGCCTCTTTGGCTGCACAAAGGTGGAGCAGGGGCAGGTTCTTGCGCTGCAATGTCTTGCAGAGCGCAAGCCTCCGCTTGAGCTTGCCAAAACCTATTATTTAATAGAGGGCAAGTTAAGCATGCGTGCAGACGCAATGTTGGCCAAGTTCCAGATGAGCGGCGGACGTGTGGAATGGCAGTCACGAACGGACAAGGAAGTGACGGCGGTATTTTCTCACAATGGAAATAAATTACCGTTCACCGTGCGCCTAGAGGACTTCGTGGCCAATGGCGTGGCCACCAGCCGGGATGGTAAGCTAAAAGATAACTGGCGCAAGTTTCCGCGACAGATGTTGACCGCCAGAGTTATCTCGGAGGCGGTGCGCTTGCTCGCTCCAGAGATTGTTTTTGGGGTTTATACTCCAGAAGAAGTGGCCGATTTCTCGTCCGCTCCGGAGGTTAAGACGGTTAAACCAGAGTTGGTGAAGCCCGAGCCAGCCAAGCTCGACAGCATCATCACCCCCGAGCTTGAGGCTGACGCGAATGCGTTCCTCATCGCTCGGAGCTACGTCAAGGTTGGCCAGACCTACCGTGACGTTGCCGCGGACATGGCGGAACGCATTATCGCAAATCCCCGCGCCTTCATTGAGGCCGTCAACCAGAGGTCACAAGCATGAGTCCATCAGATCAAATCATTCCAAATATGCCTGCTTGGGAATACCACCGCGATCCGTCGATTTCCAAGTCCGGTCTCGACCAGTTCCGCAAAAGTCCGGCGCATTATAAGCACTGGCTCACCGCAGAACGCAAGGAAACGGCGGCAATGCGCATCGGCACGCTGACGCACGGTGCCGTGCTTGAACCCAATTCTTTTGTTGAAAATACGGTGGTGGCGCCGCTGGTCGACAAGCGGACCAAGGAGGGCAAATCAATCTGGGAACAGTTCAAGGTCGAGCATGATGCCAAGGAAATCATCACCATCGACGAACACGACCAGATCGTGGCCATGCGTGACTCGGTGAGAAAGCACCAGGCCGCGGGTAAACTTCTTGCTAGGGGCGGATCTGAGATCTCGGTCTTCGCGGTCTGCCCACAGTCCAAAGTGATGTGCAAGGGCCGATACGATTGGCTCGACGGCAACACCATCGTGGACCTCAAGACGACAGAGGACGCGAGTCCAGAGGGCTTCGCAAAGTCCGTGGCCAACTACCGCTACCATATCCAAGCTGCGCACTACCTTGCGCTGGCTAATCTGGTTGGCATCAAGGACGCGACGTTCAAGATGATCGCTGTAGAAAAGTCTGCACCATACGCCGTGGCAGTATATGAGCTGGATGCCGCTGACTTAATCCTAGCGGAGGCCGAGCGCATCAAACTTCTTGAGATGTTTGCGTCCTGCACTCAGTTCCAATCGTGGCCT
>Ga0209596_1002772_pt1 | contig 14290 bp, 7 predicted proteins | sample M_130807_MF_Meta_FD_187314 | JGI IMG/M metagenome (GOLD analysis project Ga0209596, IMG submission 187314) | Freshwater microbial communities from Lake Montjoie, Canada to study carbon cycling - M_130807_MF_MetaG (SPAdes) (version 2) | ecosystem: Environmental > Aquatic > Freshwater > Lake... | reverse complement strand
TCCTACATTTGTTAACTTAAATTCGAAAGGTATTTTACGTGCTACAGGAATTGCTAATTTAGCATCTGGGGCAACCAATAAAATAACATCCAACGGAATTGCTGCTGGTAATTTAACGGGTGTGGTATTGATCTTTAAAACTGCAGCTGGCAAATATGGTGCAATGAATATTGTGTATACCAATCAGAATGCAGCAACAAAAGACACCTATATAACAGTCGATGTGAAGATTGAAAAATAACGTAGCATAAAAGGTTTTATTTTTCTCAATTAATATTTACCAAAACCATGCGCAAGGCAGTTGTTTATTTTATTCTAATTGGTTTTTTTGTGTTAAGGGTTCAGCCTTTGTGTGCACAGTATCCTGCTATTCCTGCAGATATACAACGTTGGAGTGATTCATTATTAAAAGCAGCCAATCGACATTCCGATTCTGCTTGGAATATTGCTTATCCTATTATTAAGGAAGAAGCTAAACACGGCAAACCTTTTATCCCATGGGCTTCTAGACCTTATGATTTGCCACAAGCATCTATTCCAGCTTTTCCTGGCGCAGAGGGTGGCGGTAAATATAGTTTTGGAGGAAGAGGGGGTCGTGTACTTGTTGTGACCAATTTAAATAATGATGGTCCTGGCAGTTTACGCTGGGCTTGCGAGCAAGGTGGTGCAAGGATTGTAGTATTTAATGTAGCTGGAATTATTCGATTGAATTCGCCTTTAATTGTACGTGCTCCTTATATTACTATTCAAGGTCAATCTGCACCAGGCGATGGTATTTGTATTGCTGGAGAAACTGTTTGGATTAATACCCACGATGTAATTATTCGCTATATGCGCTTTCGCAGAGGAGAAACCAATGTTGGTAGAAGAGACGATGCTATTGGCGGAAATCCAGTGGGAAATATTATAATTGACCACGTTTCTGCTAGTTGGGGCTTAGATGAAAACATGAGTATGTACAGGCACATGTATAACGATAGTACACCCATGAAAAATGGTGAATTGAAATTAGGTACTGTAAATATTACGATTCAAAACTCTATTTTTTCGGAGTGTTTAGATACTTGGAACCATGCATTTGGCAGTACACTTGGTGGAGAGAATTGCGCTTTTATTCGCAATCTTTGGGCCGATAATGCAGGACGAAATCCTTCTATTGGCTGGAATGGGATATTTAATATGGTTAATAATGTAGTGTTTAACTGGGTACATCGTTCTACCGATGGTGGCGATTACACTGCTATGTACAATATCATTAATAATTATTATAAGCCAGGACCGTCTACACCTGGTCAAGAAAAACCAATTTCTCACAGAATTTTAAAACCAGAATCTGGCAGAAGCAAATTAGGTTATGCAGTATATGGTAGAGCTTATGTGAATGGCAATATTGTAGAAGGAAATGACGCTGTAACCAAAGACAATTGGAATGGTGGCGTACAAGTAGAAGAATTGCCAGATGCAGGAAAGTACAAAGACGCCATGAAATGGAATACGCCCTTGCCTATGCCCGAAATGACTATTATTCCTGCAGCTGTTGCAAAAGCTTTTGTTTTGAGTAATGCTGGTGCTAGTTTGCCTAAAAGAGATGCTGTAGATAGTAGAATTTTAAAACAAGCAACAACTGGCAAAATTGAATATTCCGATAATGTAAAATTGCCGGAAACCCAATTTAAACACCGTCGAATGCCTATAGACTCTTATAAAAAAGGCATTATTACAGATCCAATTCAAGTGGGTGGGTATCCCGAATACCAAGGCGTTGCTTATAAAGACGCTGATAATGATGGCATTCCAGACACTTGGGAATTAGCACATGGATTAAACCCTAATGATGCGAAAGATGCTGCCATAATTACAAAATCTGGTTACAGTAATATTGAAGTATATTTAAATAGTATTGTTGATATTAAAACAGTGAGGCCAGAAACAGTAAAAAACTAATTAAAATTTATTAATATTAATGGCTTTTGTAAACTCCTTAAAATTTGCAAAAGCCATTTTTTATTAACAACCAAACAAACTCGTTAGCTTTGAAATGCTATTTTTCATATCCGTTTCGTAGTATTATTTCCAGCAAATTATCCTTTGCACTAATGCTGTGTTTTTGTGTAGTAAATGTTACTGCTCAAGGCAAGGCAATCAAACCTGTTCCGCCATTGGTAATTGAAAAAGGAGGACGCATTGCTTATACAAAAGATTCATTAGGTAATCGGATACCAGATTTTTCCTATTGTGGCTATAAGTCTTCTGAGCAACCAATTCCAATGGTTAGTATTAAAATTACAGTGCCACAAAAATCAGGTGATGCAACTGCTAGAATACAAGCTGCTATTGATTATTTAGCAACCTTGCCATTAGATAAAGATGGCTTTAGAGGTGCCGTTTTATTAGAAAAAGGCAAGTATGAAATTCAAGGACAAATTCAAATTAATGCATCAGGAATTGTTTTACGTGGCAGCGGTGCAGGTATTGGTGGTACTGAATTAATTGGTGTAGGAACTACTAGGTCAGACTTAATAAAAATTGGCGGAAAAGGAAATAAATTAGTATCAGCCGAAACAAAAATTACAGATAGTTATGTTCCTGTAAATGCTACGGTATTTACTACTAGCAATGACTTGCCAATAAAATTAGGAGATAAAATAATTATTCATCGTCCTTCAACCAAAGAATGGATTGAAACAATTGGCACAGAAATATTTGGGGGTGGCATTAGTACTTTAGGTTGGAAGCCAGGTGAAAGAGACCTGTTTTTTGATCGAACAATTACTGCAATCAATGGCAATATAATAACCATTGATGCACCTTTAACAACTGCTATAGATATTAAGTATGGCGGTGGCTATATTGCTATTTATCAGTGGGCTGGAAGAATTGAAAATGTAGGCGTTGAAAACTTGCATTGCATTTCTAGTTTTGATGCCAATAATTTAAAAGACGAAGCACATCGTTGGGATGCGATAAATATTGAGCATGCAACAGATGCTTGGGTGCGTCAAGTTCGCTTCGACCATTTTGCGGGATCTGCAGTTAATCTGTTAGTATCAACCAATAAAATAACAGTCGAAGATTGCGCTTCTTATAGTCCTGTTTCTGAAATTGGCGGACAAAGACGGTATACATTTTTAACCAACGGTCAGCAAACATTATTTCAACGTTGTTTTGCTGAAAACGGTTACCACGATTTTGCAACAGGTTATTGTGCGCCTGGTCCGAATGCATTTGTACAATGCGAATCATATCAGCCCCATAATTTTAGTGGCGCTATTGATAGTTGGTCTTCAGGAATATTATTTGATATTGTAAATATTGATGGCAATGCATTGCGCTTTGGTAACCGTGGTCAAGACGGACAAGGTGCTGGGTGGGCTGCCGCCAATAGTTTGTTTTGGAATTGTTCTGCTGCAAGAATTGATTGCTACAAACCACCTACTGCGCAAAACTGGTCATTCGGATCTTGGGCGCAATTTGCAGGAGATGGTTATTGGACAGCTTCCAATGATGCACTCAATCCACGAAGTTTGTTTTATGCGCAATTAAAAGAACGTTTAAAAAAAGAAGTAGACAATCAATCGCAAATATTATTTGTTCCAACAGATGCTTCAAGTAGCCCTAGTTTGGCAGTTGCTTCAGCATTAACAGCACAATCGTTACAACCAAGAACACAATTGTTTGAATGGATTGCTGCTGCTGGTTTACGCAATCCAATTACTATCAATTCAAAAAATAGTACAAGCATCGATGCAATTGGTATTAAAAAAATCATCTCTCCTGCACTAGCACCTGCAATGGTGATTAGTAAGGGTTGGATTGTAAGAGGAAATACTATTTTAACTGGTATAAGAAAAGAAGTGCCTTGGTGGAATGGTGGTATTCAAGGAAAAGATTTAATTACTGCGCAGCCTGCTATTACACGTTTTGTGCCTGGTAGAACAGGGCAAGGACTAACCGATGATTTAAATGAATTGACCAATAATATGTTGGCAAAGCATATTGTAGGAATGGAGCAACACTATGCACTTTGGTACGATAGAAGAAGGGATGACCACGAACGTATCAGACGAATGGATGGAGAAGTTTGGGCCCCTTTTTATGAATTGCCTTTTGCAAGAACTGGTAAAGAATTAGGATGGGATGGAATGAGTAAATATGATTTAACCAAATACAATACTTGGTACTGGAGTCGTTTAAAAGAGTTTGCAAATTTGGCAGATCAAAAAGGCCTTTTATTAGTACACCAAAATTATTTTCAACACAATATTATAGAAGCAGGCGCCCACTATGCCGACTTCCCATGGCGCTCTGCCAACAATATTAATCAAACAGGATTTCCAGAACCACCACCTTATGCTGGAGACAAACGAATTTTTATGAGTGAACAGTTTTACGATATTAGCAATCCAATACGAAAAGAATTACATAAAAAATATATCCGACAATGTTTAGAAAATTTCAAAGACAATAATGGTGTGATTCAACTAATTGGAGAAGAATTTACAGGGCCATTACATTTTGTAAAATTTTGGTTAGACGTTATTAAAGATTGGGAAAAAGAGTCCGGGAAAAAACAACTCATAGGGCTGAGTGTTACCAAAGATGTGCAAGACAGTATTTTAGAAAATCCAAACTATGCATCTATAGTAAACATCATTGATATACGCTATTGGCATATGCAAGCAGATGGATCTGTTTATGCGCCTCAAGGAGGACAAAACTTAGCACCACGGCAACATGCAAGATTATTAAAGCCTAAAAAAACTTCTTTTGAACAAGTATATGAAGCGGTAAAAACCTATCGATTAAAATATCCTAATAAAGCAGTGATTTATTCTAGTGACAGTTTTGATCAGTTTGGTTGGGCTGTATTTATGGCTGGTGGGTCATTGCCTGTTTTGCCATCATTGCCGAATGAGTTATTAACTGCTGCGTTAAACATGAAACCTATTACTATTGCTAATAATAAGTACGTGCTTTCTGATGGAACTAATTATATTATCTATCACCAAGGTTCAAATTTGCAGTTAAGTTTAATAGATAAAAAAGCCAATTATTTATTACAATGGATTGATACTAGAACCGGAAAAACAATTGCACAAGAACAAAAATTAAATGCAATAGCATTAGAAAATTTACAAACAACAGCCACAGCTGAAGCAATTGCTTGGATTACAAAATTGAAAGATTAAACATATGCAAACAGGGAATAAAATAAAACAGTTTATTGGAATTGTATTGTTGTTAAGTCAGTTATCCATTAATGCGCAAGTAAAACCTTTGCCTGCATTAAAAGTATCTGAGAACCATCGGTTTTTAGTTACAAAAAATAACCAACCATTTTTTTGGTTAGGTGATACCGGCTGGTTATTGTTTACAAAACTCACCAGAGCACAAGTGATTACTTATTTAAATGATCGCCAACAAAAAGGGTTCAATGTTATTCAAGTGATGGGCTTACATGAATTTCCAAAAGCCGTAAATATTTATGGAGATTCTGCACTCATTAATCGTGATATTTCGCGTGTTAAAATTACTGAGGGAGCTTCATTCGAAAATCCACTTGAATATGATTTTTGGGATCATGTAGATTTTGTTATTCGCGAAGCAGAAAAAAGAGGCATTTATATTGCCCTAGTGCCAGTTTGGGGCTCCAATGTTAAAGCGGGATGGGTAAGCGAAAAAAAAGCAGCAGTGTATGCTAGTTTTTTGGCAAATCGATACAAAAATCAGTCAAATATTATATGGTTGAATGGGGGAGATTTATTGGGTATAGATGGCGAGGCTGTTTGGCAAACTATTGGAAAAACAATCAAAGCAATTGATCCAATTCATTTAATGACATTTCATCCAAAAGGTAGAAATTCTTCTTCTGAATGGTTTCATACAGCAAGTTGGTTAGATTTTAACTTATTTCAAAGTGGTCACAAAGATTATAAGCAAGACACCAGTAAACTTGCTTTTGGAGAAGATAATTGGAAATATGCCAATAGAGATTATGCGCTACAACCCACTAAGCCCACTATGGATGGAGAACCATCATACGAACATATTCCACACGGCTTACACGATAGTTTAGCACCTATTTGGTATGCACCTGATATTAGAAGGTATGCTTATTGGAGTGTTTTTGCAGGAGGTTTTGGGTTTACTTATGGACATAATGCGGTGATGCAATTTCATAATGGGAAAGGTAAGGGCGATTATTTTTCTGATCAAAATTGGAGCGATGCTATTAAAGACAGTGGGGCAACACAAATGCAGTATGTAAAAAAATTATTGCTTTCACTGCCATATTTAGAGCGTGTGCCCAATCAATCTATTATTTTAAATCAAGGAAATCGGTACGAGTATTTAGCAGCAACCACTGGCAAAAATTTTGCATTAGTTTATACTTTTACAGGCCGAAATATCCAACTAAAAATGGGCGTAATTGCAGGTGAATCTGTCACTGCTTCTTGGTATAATCCACGCAATGGCCAACTACAATTAATAGGCAATTTTAAAAATAGGGGATCGCATGAATTTGATCCGCCTGGTATAACTAAAGAAGGGAATGATTGGGTATTGGTATTAAAAACAATGACAGTTAAAAAGTGAAGCACCTAAAAATAACACATATTATTTTAGTGGTTTCTTGCTGCATGCTTTTATTCAATTCATGCAACCAAAAAGCATTTCTTTTTACTTCGTTTAAAGAGCCGGCTACTGCTGGTTTGGGTTTATTATATAGTGCCGATGGCTATCATTGGAATCGCTTAGATACTATTTTATTAAAGCCTAATATTGGAATTAGCGCACAAAAAATTATGCGCGATCCTTCTATGATACAAGGACCCGACGGTTTGTTTCATTTGGTTTTTACAACTGAATGGAAAGGAGGCAATGGATTTGGATATGCCCATTCAAAAGACCTAATACATTGGAGTGAGCAGCAATACATTCCAGTAATGCAATCAGAAAAAACAGTAGTGAATGTTTGGGCGCCAGAATTATTTTATGATGAAACACAAAAACAATACATCATTGTTTGGGCTTCATGTATACCTAATCGATTCGAAAAAGGAATAGAAGACGAAAATAATAACCATAGGCTTTATTATACAACCACTAAAGACTTTACTTCATTTACGGAAACAAAACTTTTTTTCGATCCTAAGTTTAGTGTGATTGATGCTACGATTGTAAAACGTGGAAATGCAGACTATGTATTGGTTTTAAAAGACAATACCCGACCAGAAAGAAATATCAAATTGGCTTTTGCAACATCGCCCTATGGTCCTTATACAAATGTGTCTGCACCAATAACGAATCATTTTTCTGAAGGTCCATCGGTGTTAAAAGTTAAAAAGGATTGGTTGATTTATTTTGATGCTTACCAAGAAAAAAAATATGGTGCTATTAGAACACAAGACTTTCGTTCATTTGAAAAAATTGACAGTTTGGTTGCGGTGCCAGAAGCTCATAAGCATGGGACTGTTTTTACCACTCAAAAAAAAATATTGAATCGACTAATACAATTCAGCCATGAAAAATAGTAAAGCAATGATTCGAATAGGCTATTCATTAATGCTGATTACTATTTGTATTAATAGTTTATTGGCACAGGATACCGTAAAGTATATTGGCGAAACTTTGTCTAATGTAGACTATCACCATGGACAACTTAGTCCTGCAATGGGTGTTCATAATATACAAGTATTTAGGGCCAATAGAGAACACCCACAATGGGCTGGTGGCAATAATTTTACTTATAACCATGCGCCAATGCTGGCTTATTGGAATCAGCAATTTTTTCTAGAATATTTAAGTTGTCCTGTTGGCGAACATGTGCCTCCAGGGCAAACATTGTTATTACAGTCTAGTAATGGGTATGATTGGAGTAATCCTACCATAATTTTTCCGCCTTATCCTTTAAAAGATGGCACAGTAAAGGAAGGAAGAAAAGACAGCGCTCATGCAAGTTTTGCAGTAATGCACCAGCGTATTGGATTTTATGTAGCAAGTTCAAAGCGTTTGTTGGCACAAGGGTATTATGGAATTGTACTTGGTCAAAAAGATGATCCAAATGACGGCAATGGTATAGGAAGGGTTGTAAGAGAAATATATGCCGATGGAAAATTTGGACCTATCTATTTTATAAGATACAATCATGGATTCAACGAAAAAAATACACTGTATCCATTATATAATCAGTCATCTGATAAAGGATTTGTGGCTGCTTGCAATGATTTATTGTCTAAGCCCTTGATGATGCAACAATGGGTAGAAGAAGCAGATAGAAACGATTCTTTAATTCCATTAAAAAAAGATTTTAAAGCATTTAATTTTTATCATTTGCCAGACGGTCGTACAGTTGGTTTGTGGAAAAATGCTTTAACAAGTATTTCAAGCAATGAAGGGAAGTTGTGGTTGTATAGTCCGCAACGTGCGCCAGGTTTTGTTAATGCCAATGCAAAAATTTGGGGTCAGAAAACAACAGATGGTAAATATGCAACCGTATATAATCCGTCTGAATTTCGTTGGCCATTGGCTATTAGTGTAAGTGATAATGGATTATTGTATAAAAATATTTTGTTGGTGAATGGAGAAATCACAACCATGCGTTATGGAGGTGCTTATAAATCTTATGGTCCACAATATGTTCGCGGTATTCAAGAAGGAGAGGGGATTCCGCCAGATAATAATATGTGGGTGAGTTATAGCATGAACAAAGAAGACATTTGGGTATCAAAAATTCCAGTATCAGTAACAGGTAAAGCCAAGAAGCATGTGTTAGATGTTTTTGCAAATATGCCTGCCGGAACTGAATTGAACGAATGGAATATTTATTCTCCACTTTGGGCTCCAGTAAAAATGGAATCTTTAAAAGATGGGTCAAAAGTGTTAGCACTAAGAGATGCAGATCCTTTTGATTATGCAAAAGCCGAACACCTAATTCCTAGTAGTAAATTATTGCAAGCTAATTTTTCAATTAGTCCACAACAAAATAATTATGGCTTATTGGAAATTGAATTTCTAGATGCTAAGGGCCAGCCTTGTGTGAGAATTTCTTTTGATTCTACAGGCAGTATCATTACTAAATCTGGATATAGAAATAAAGAGTTAGCAAAATATACCGCAGGAGAAAATTATCAATTTAAAATTGAATTAAATACAGCAAACCGTTTTTATACGGTTTCTATTAACGATAAAAAAGCAGCTACTAATTTATTTTTTGCACCAGTAGCAAGTATTGAGCGGATTGTTTTTAGAACAGGGAGTACCCGTCGTTTTCCAGATGCCGATACACCAACTGATCAAAATTTTGATCGGCCAAATGCAGGTGAAAAAGAAAAAGAGGCAGCCTATTTTATTCAGTATTTAAAAACAAGTGAAAAACAATAAACGCAAGATGCAAGAATTGATTAACTATATTTTCAGTTACAAAAAGTGTACAGTGTTCGTATTGTTGTATTTGTGTTTTGCAATTACTGTTGATGCCCAATCGTCGAAAAGCTATGTACTAAAAGCGTCTGCATATCAACATTATGTAGACTATTTTAACCAAATGGAGGACGAGAATATTAAACAAGCTATTCCTAACGACAGCGCATGGCAATGGATGCAGTCGAATATTCCATTGTTTGATTGTCCGCAACAAAACTTCGAAGAAATTTATTACTATCGTTGGTGGACTATTAGAAAGCACCTTAAAAAAACAGAAAAGGGTTTTGTGTTTACGGAGTTTTTAATACAACGTTCTTATGCAGATAAATATAATTTAATAGCTAGTGCGTTAGGTCATCATATTTACGAAGCAAGATGGTTGCATAATCAACAATATCTTAATGATGATATTAATATCTGGTACCATGGTAATGATGGTAAGCCATTAAAAAAATTACGGTTTTACAGTAGTTGGAATATAGATGCTTTATACAATCGTTATAAAGTAACTGCTAATAAATTGTCACTCATAGAACTACTACCAGATTTAGTACAAGACTATTCGGCTTGGGAACAAGAAAAAAAATCTGCCAATGGATTATTTTGGCAATACGATGTGCGTGATGCGATGGAAGAAACCATCAGTGGTGGACGCAAGGAAAAGAATATTCGACCGAGTATTAATAGTTATATGTATGGCAATGCCATTGGTTTGTCGAAGATTGCATTATTAGCTAGCAATAAATCTATCGCTGATTTGTATGCTTCAAAAGCAGATACCATAAAGCAATTGGTGCAACAAAAACTTTGGAATAATAAAGACCAGTTTTTTGAAACAGAAAAACCAACAGATTCTACTGCTGCAGTAAGAGAAGCGATAGGTTTTATTCCATGGTATTTTAATTTACCAGATAGCAATTATACTACAGCCTGGAAATTTTCGGTAGACGAAAAAGTATTTAAAGCACCTTTTGGATTAACTACTGCCGATAGGTCGCATCCACAATTTAGAACACATGGTTGTTGCAAGTGTGAGTGGGATGGCGCTGTATGGCCTTTTGCTACTTCTCAAACACTAACTGCCATGGCTAATTTGTTAAATAATTACCAACAAGAAGTGGTGTCTAATGCGCATTATTTTTCGCTTTTAAATACGTTTGTTGAATCGCAATACTATCGTGGAAGACCTTATGTTGGAGAATACCTCGATGAAAAAACGGGCTATTGGTTAAAGGGCGATGAAGAACGTAGTCGCTATTACAATCATTCTACTTTTAATGATTTAGTAATTACTGGCTTGGTTGGGCTGCGTCCTAGGGCTGATGATATTGTAGAAATAAATCCTTTGTTGCCTGCTGGAAAATGGGATTGGTTTTGTTTAGACAATGTATTGTATCATGGTAAAATTATTACCATTATTTGGGATAAAACAGGAACAAAATATAAGAAGGGAAAAGGCTTAACACTGTTGGTTGATGGCAAGCGTGTGGCGTCTTCTTTAAAACTTGAAAAACTGATAGGTCATTTATAATAGGGATCATTATGACTAAGCAATTCTTTAAAATTATTTTAAGCTGTTTGTTGTGTTATACGCAAGTATCTGCGCAACAAACAGCCGTAAAATATTTATCAGGAACAGGAAAGGACGATACTGTGAATTGGGATTTTTTTTGTACGAAAGGGATGAAATCTGGTCAATGGACAAAAATTGGGGTGCCTTCTTGCTGGGAACTGCAAGGGTTTGGGCAATACGACTATGGGTATGCAAAAGACAGTCTTCGTGGCAAGGAAGAAGGATTATATCGCTATCAATTTTCAGTGCCTGCTGCTTGGCAAGAAAAACAAGTGAATATTGTTTTTGAAGGCGTAATGACAGATGCAGTAGTGAAAATAAATGGGGTACAAACAGGGGCTATTCACCAAGGTGCTTTTTATTCGTTTAAATATAATATTAGTAAGCTATTGAATTATGGCACCAATAATTTATTAGAAGTTACTGTGGCAAAACATTCTGCTAATGCTTCTGTAAATGCAGCAGAAAGAAAAGCAGATTTTTGGATTTTTGGTGGAATTTTTCGCCCAGTATTTTTAGAAGCGTTACCAAAAATAGCCATAGAAAAAATAGCCATTGATGCAAAAGCATCTGGGGCTTTGTTGGCAAATATTAATGCGTCGATAAATGCAGATGCCTGCAAATTACAGTTGTATACTAGTGCAGGCGTAAAATTTGGTAATCAAATTGATGCACAGTATAACACAGCCACTAATCAATTTGCATTTTCGCACAAATTTATTGAGCCTAAACTATGGTCGGCAGAGTTTCCGAATGTATATCTAGCAAAATTTTCCTTGTATGCAAAAGGGAAAATCGTACACATTAGTCAACAAAAATTTGGGTTTAGAACAATTGAAGTAAAAGAAAGAGATGGTATTTATATCAACGGAGTGAAAGTGAAAATGAAGGGCGTAAACAGGCATTCATTTTGGCCATCAAGCGGACGAACTACTTCTGTTGCATTAAGTATAGAAGACGTTCGTTTAATGAAGGACATGAACATGAATGCAGTTCGTATGAGCCATTATCCGCCAGATGCACATTTTTTGGATGTTTGTGATTCTTTGGGTTTATATGTGATGGATGAATTAACTGGTTGGCACGGTTATTACGATACACCAACTGGCACCCAATTAGTAAACGAATTAATAGCACACGATCAAAATCATCCTTCCATTATCTTTTGGAATAATGGTAATGAAGGAGGTCATAATACTAGTTTAGACCATTTATTTCTGGAGCAAGATGTACAACATCGCCCCGTGCTTCATCCATGGGAATTATTTGGCGGTTTTGATACGCAACACTACAGAGAATTTAATTATGGAATTGGCAATTACGAAAACGGGCACGATATTATTATGCCTACAGAATTTTTACATGGATTATACGATGGTGGGCATGCTGCAGGATTAGAAGACTATTGGGAAGCGATGTGGAATAACCCATTAGCCGCAGGTGGCTTTTTATGGGATTTTGCAGATGAAGGTGTAATGCGAACCGATAAAAATGGCATGATTGATACAGACGGAAACCATGGTGCAGATGGCATTGTAGGCCCTTACCATGAAAAAGAAGGAAGTTATTTTGCAATCAAAGAAATTTGGAGCCCTATTCATATTGCTAAAAAAGAAATTACCACTGCATTTGATGGCCTATTAAATATTGAAAATCGGTATCATTTTACCAATATTAATCAGTGTAGTTTTAGTTTTAAGCTATTAAATTTTACTACACAAAAAACGCAATTAGGCAAAGCGCTTTCAGGTTCTATACTTCCATTGCAAAAAGGAAATATCGCATTGCAGTTGCCTATTAATTGGAAAGATTTTGATGTGATTTATGTAACAGCAAAAGACCCTAACAGTAAAGAAATATTTACTTGGAGTTTTCCTATTGCACTTCCCAAAACAATCGCTTCCAAACGTGTAATTAAAGAAGGATTGCACGAAGTAAAAATGGTTTTAAAAGATAGTCTTTATGAAATTTCAGTTGCTGATATTCGTTTGACAATTAATCAGCAAAATGGCTTGCTCACTCAGGTAGCAAATGCAAAAGGCATATTGCTATTTAATAATGGGCCCCTGCTACAAGAAGGTGTTGCTAATTTCAAAGGGTTTAGTACGCGTTATAATGGAAAGGATTTAATTATTGAATCGGTATTTGATAAAAAAAATAGTTACAACACATTGCAATGGACTATTTATTCAAGTGGATGGGTGCAACTAAAAATCAAGTATTTTCCGGCAGCCTATTTTACTGATTTTGTTGGCGTAAATTTTTCATTTCCCGAATCAGAAATAAAAGGGGTTTCCTATTTAGGGAATGGTCCTTATCGTGTTTGGAAAAATAGAATGAAAGGGAATGCATTGGGTGTTTGGACTAAGTTGTATAATAGCACAGAAACAGGCGAAACCTGGAACTATCCTGAATTCAAAGGCTTTCATTCAAATTTATATTGGTGCGAGTTCAATACCTTACCTAGCAAGTTTACTGTTGTTACAGAAAATGAAGACGTTTTCTTGCGCTTATTTACTCCCGCATTTAAAGATGATGCTTGGCATAATTACCTGTTAAACTTTCCATCTGGAAATATATCTTTCATGCAAGGTATTTCTGCTATTGGAAACAAATCGCAACGCAGCGAAACAACCGGTCCAATGGGCACAAAAAATATCTTTTATGATTACGAAAAAGATCCTAAAAGAGCACTTGAATTGATTTTGTATTTTAATTTTTCGGCCAATTAGAAGAAAATGAAAAAATTAGGACTTATACTATTTGTTTTTTTTGCAATGAGTGCTAGTGCGCAAATTCAAGTTTCTGCGCTTAGAACAGAGCTGCTAGTGAATCCTATTGGCATTGCTAATACCAATCCTAGGTTTTGTTGGGAACTAAATTCCAAAGAAAGGAATGTGCAACAAGTGGCCTATGAAATTTTAGTGGCTTCTAGCATAGAAAAATTAAATGCGAACCAAGCCGATATTTGGAATAGTGGTAAAGTAAATGCCAACCAATCTATTCAAATAATATTTGCAGGTAAAAAATTAATTAGTAGAGAGCAGTGCTATTGGAAATTAAAATCTTACACAAATAAAGGCGTATCGAATTGGTCTGCAATGGCACAATTTAGTATGGGTTTATTACAGTCAACAGATTGGACTGCTAAATGGATTGGGTACGATAAAGCAGCTGCATGGGATAGTGTTACACAATTCTCTAGGCTTTCTGCTAGGTATTTTAGAAAGCAATTTCAAAATAATAAACCAATTAAAAACGCAAGGGTATTTGTTGCAGGACTTGGTTTAT
>Ga0209596_1002771_pt1 | contig 14291 bp, 22 predicted proteins | sample M_130807_MF_Meta_FD_187314 | JGI IMG/M metagenome (GOLD analysis project Ga0209596, IMG submission 187314) | Freshwater microbial communities from Lake Montjoie, Canada to study carbon cycling - M_130807_MF_MetaG (SPAdes) (version 2) | ecosystem: Environmental > Aquatic > Freshwater > Lake... | reverse complement strand
AGGTGGAAGTCCTAACAATTGTATCAGTCTAAGATTAGTATCTTTAACTACTTCTGATTTTATTCTATTTTTCAATTCTGGTGCAGTTGTTACCCATAATGGCCAATTTCCAGTATTGAAAATAGTATCTTTTGCATAAAAAGAAATATTTTGTTTCCAAGTACATACCAAAATATACTCTTCATTATTGATACTCTTTCTAATCAAATCTTTGTTACAATCTGCAATTTGAACCAATCCATTATATAGTTTAGAACTATCTGGATAGATTGAGTTTACTATAGATTGTCTATATAGTTCTCTATTTGATTGACTCATACATAAAGTAGATATAAATAGACATATTATTATAAATAATGATTTCATTTTATTTTTATATTTTTATGGGTTATATATTAAAAACAATTTTGTATATTTGTAAAAACAAAAAAATAAAAGAATATGAAAAATATTATATTAGTAATAGCAATCGTTGCAATCAGTTTTACAGGAGTTGCACAAAGAAAGTTAGTGGCAGGAACTACAAGAAGCCTTCCGAAAATGGAAAACCAAATAACTGCAAAAGATTCATTAAGTGATGAATTTGGATTAGAATATTTTGAAAGAGATTTTCAAGGTGTAGAAGAAGATACTGCCGCATTAAATAAAGACTTCCGAGAAAGAGAAGCTTTTAAGAAAGGAAAGATAACAGATCCTGAAAGAGAAGTAGTTGAGATTGACTATGAAAAAATATATTTCATGGATATGAAAGACTTAAAAGGAGAAGAAAAAAAAGAGACTACAATCAAACCAGTAGTTAAACCAAAGAAATAAATATTTTTTTGAAAACTATTAAAAAGAAATAACTATATTTGTAATATGAAAGAAACCGAAGAATATACATACGAAAAGTTCAAAGAAGACTTTGAAGACGCTCAAACACCAGAGGCCAAACAAGAAGCACTAATAACTTTATTAGACTCTGATATCGACGTAAAAGAGTATAAAGAAGATATTCAAGAGTACAAAGCACAACTACAGGATCTAAAAGATCAGATGGAAGTTGAAGAAGATACTTCTATAGATGTTGGTATCGAAAATGGAACTTTCAAACTTTACACATGCACTGAAGATGTAGATCAATACAAAGCAGAAAGAAACTACTATGTCAAAGTAGATGAAATTAAGAAAAGATATACTGAAACAATTGCAGGTGGTGAAGTCTTTGTAAAAGATTTAGATCCTAAAATTCAAGAGTATATTGCAGGTTTGAAAGACCTGATCTTGATTGTTACTGATGAAGGAATCGGAACATTAAAAAAGAAAAATCTTGTATTAGACTTTGATTTTTCAAAACATTTTACTATCTTTGTATAGAAGATAAAGCTAGTACATCGGTACGCTCTGACGAAAGTTAACGACGATAAGCGGCAGCCTCAGTTTATTCGCGGTACTGAGAAAGAGATGGGAAACCACGCTGCGTCCGCTTTTTAGGTCTTGTAACTCAGTTGGTTAGAGTGCGTCGCTCATAACGATGAAGTCGGGGGTTCGAGTCCCTCCTGGACCACGTTTGTGTAAAAGAACATCATAGTTCTTTATGAGAGGAATATCTTCGGGTATTCCTCTTTTTTAGTTAAACCATTTTTTATATAATCATATAAATAGTATGAAGAAATTTAAGACATACAATCAATTGATGAGCGACTATACAGACAATGTACGCATTGAAGTTCCTCCTTTTTCCAAAGTTGTGGATGTAAATATACTAGATGGAACTTTTTTAGTGATAGTCGAAATAGACACAATGTATGAATATGATGAAGAAAAGAAGTCTTTCTTTTTTCAGATAAAAAAAGAAATGGAGTTTGAAACCATACTTCCTATTGGATACGAATTTCTAAAGACGATTATAATAGACAATCCAATAATATCTTCTACATCGAACGGATATGCAGGGCCGACCACAAACATATCACTCAACATAATAAACGAGAAAAAGATATATCGAATATTCGTACAAGAAATAAAAACTTTGGCAGAGGACAGAGATTCAAAGCTTGATAACCTATTAGAAGAATCTATATGAGTACATACGGAAAGAAAGCAATGACGTATTGGGAATATGAAGGTAAGAATACACAAGAAGAGCTGTATAGATTCAATCATACAACACACAACATACAGGAAGAGATACTCAAAAGATGGTATCCTATAGGAATGACATGCGAGAAGACAAGTAAAGGAGCAACAGAATACTACGGCAAATACGTAGTGTCTGGATATATAAAGTATGCGTATGGGTGGAGGTTAAACATAACAGACAACAAAAACTATACGACAACTCTTCATCCAGGAACAGTTCGACCAGATGAACAATGGAGAAGAGATAAAAAACTAGAGAAATTAGGAATATGATAAGAGTCGCAGAACTGTTCGCCGGTGTTGGTGGGTTCAGAGTTGGATTAGAAAGAGCCGGAGGATATAAAGTAGTCTTCAGCAACCAATGGGAACCAAGTACTAAAAAACAATGGGCTTCTGAAGTTTATGAAGCAAGATTTGGATCTGATGGACATACAAACATAGATGTAAATGATGTTGATGTAAGTAAGATGCCAGACTTTGATTTATTAGTTGGTGGATTTCCATGTCAAGATTATTCTGTTGCAAGTACATCACAAAATTCAAAAGGACTTATCGGAAAGAAAGGTGTTCTTTGGTGGTCTATTCATAAAATACTAAGAGACAAAGAAGTAAAACCTAAATACGTTCTTTTAGAAAATGTAGATAGAATATTAAAATCACCAACAGCACAAAGAGGAAGAGACTTTGCAGTTATTTTAAAAAGTTTAGAAGAACTTGGATATGCGGTAGAGTGGAGGGTAATCAATGCAGCGGACTATGGAATGCCACAAAGAAGAAAAAGAGTTTTCATAATGGGATTCTTAAAAGGAACCGACATCTACGAAACAATAAAAGAAGGTCAAGCTACTTGGCTTATTGATAATGGAATATCTACAAGATCATTCTCTACAGTAAAAGACGAAAGTTTGTTCACTTCATTTAAGATAGAAGGAGATATTCTTTCAGTGTCTTCAGACTTCAATAGGGGAAAGAAAACATCACCTTTTGAAAACTCTGGAGTTATGATAGATGGTATGGTAATCACTAAGAAAGTAACTGCTGATTATAGTGGACCAAGAACTGTATTAGGAGATATTCTTGAGACCGGAACAATAGATAAAGAATTTTTTGTTGATGATTTAACAAAATGGGAATACTTAAAAGGTGCTAAGAAAGAAAAAAGAACAACTACTGACGGATTCGAATATTTTTATTCTGAAGGTGGAATGACATTTCCAGATTCGATTGACAAACCTTCAAGAACAATCATTACTGGTGAAGGTGGTAAATCCGCCTCAAGGTTCAAACATGTTATTAAAGTAGAAGATACACATAGAAGACTAACACCTTTAGAACTTGAAAGACTAAATATGTTTCCTGATAATCATACTTATATAAATGGTGTGACTTCAACAAAAAGAGCTTTCTTTATGGGTAACGCTCTAGTGGTTGGTATAATAGAACAATTAGGTAAAGAACTTGTCTCCAGAACTAAAATATATGATAAAAATTTAAATAATCAACAAAATAGCTTGTTTTTTTAATATATACGAGACAAAAAACAAACTAAATAGATGACACAAGAACCATTTGGACCACATATCACGATTGACCTTAAAGGTTGCCCGAAAGAGATATTAGCAGATTACGAATTACATTTTAATTTTTTGAAAAGCTTGCCTGAGATGATTGGAATGACACCAATCACTCAACCTTACGTATTTCCGTATTCTGGATTGGTTCCAGAAGACAGAGGAATAACAGGTATTCTTATCATTGCAGAAAGTCATCTTTCTGTTCACTCGTTCGAAGAAAAGGGTTATTGTTTTGTAGACATATTTTCTTGCAAACCATTTGACTATGAATTGGCTATCCAAAAAACATTGGAGATATTTAAACCAAACAGTCATGAAATTAATGTTGTACAAAGAGGTAAGGACTTTCCAAGATAAACCAAATTATAGTATTAAGTATATCATGATGTTACATGAAATTAAATCCACTTTTTTTAGTGGATTTTCTTTTTTATCAAAATAAGTTCCGTATATTTGTTTAATAAATCTAAAATTTAAAATATGTTAACGGAAAAAACTGCTACATTAATAGTAAGAAAGAAAACAAACATTACTCATTTTGAATCTAATGATGGTGAGAAAAAAACAAAAATATTAGTTGAAGTTGGTAATCAAGGTCCTGGTGATGCTTGGGAAGATTGTACTTGTTTTTTAGAGGTAGTAAATGACGAATTGGTTATTTATCCAAATGATAAACATATGCAAGAATATTTTGAAGATTTTAATTTTACCAAATTAATCCAAGACTTCATAAACGATAAGAACTTAGGACAAGAAGTTTATGATCATGAATTGAAAAAGGAATTCTTACCGGTTAGTAAAGAAGAAGAATCAACTGAAGAAGTTGAAGAAGTTAAAGAAATTATCATTGGTGATTTCAAGCCAAAAAGAAAGTTCCTAAGCTTCGTATCGGCGGTAAACGGCGCTAAGATTCGATATATCAGAGATATCGCTTTTGTTAAAGGTGAGAAGCTTTCTGGTATGTTAGAAGGTGCTATCTTTAAGATTACAATCTGTGACGAAGGAACTATTAAGTTTGAAGAGCAAGAAGGAACAAACTTTTCCGACGCGGCAATGATACAACGATTGATTGACGAGATTGATGAAACAGACGTTACTGGGTATGCACAAAAGTTTGTAGTAGCTAACTTAGAGTTTGCAGACATCGATGGAAAACGATGCTACTTAGAAGTAGAAAACGAAAAACCGATTGATAAACTAAGATCAATATTTGAAGAAGAAGATAAAAAGATGGAAGAAATCAAAGAATTATCTGACAAAGGATTGTCAGTATTAGATATGTTGTTTGGCGACTCAGATGATACAGAAACAACAGACGAAGTGGTTGAAGAAATCGTAGTAGTTGAAGAACCAGTACAAGAAGAAAAATCACATACACTTTCTTTTATGGAAGAGTCTTTCCGTAAGATGAACGAAGACAAAGTCAACGAACTTAAATCTCGTATCGAAGACCATCAGAAAGAGATTAATAAACATAAAATGGACATCAAGCATGCTGATTCTAAGATTGTTGAGAACAAAGAAAAACTTGGTATTCTTGAGACTAGACTTGATACGATGCAACCTAATGAACCATCTAATGGTTATGTATTCTTTGTATCAGAAGAAAAGAAACACGACACTGGATTAGACGAATCGTCTCGACATATCGCTGACAAAATTGCTGACATCATGAAGCTTAAAAAAGATGTTCTCTTTAATATGCTTACTGAAGGATACAATGTGATTAAGATTGCTAAGAAAGGTTCTGACTACTCTAAAGATTATTTGAATAAAAGCACCGAAGAACTTACTGAAGAAGAGTTGTATCAAATCAAAAAAGACTATATTGATCAAAGTTCTATGCAGAAATCCATTAAGTCAATCGACATTGATGGTAATTTTAACTTAAACGACGAAGGAGATATTACATATAGTGGAACTTTGAACTGGCACCAGCTTGTTGCTAAGATGATTAAGAAAGGATTCGAGCAAGATCCTGATTTTGACCAAGCAGCTGGTTCTAACTCTTATGAGAAAGAATCTACTGAAGAAGTTACAGATGAAGACTTCAAAGGTTTAGATGAATTATCGAAAGAAGATAAATAAAAAAAAGCGTATCATTTAGATACGCTTTTTTTTTGAAATACCGTCAATCCATCCAAATCAATAGGTGATATATCTTCGGATATAGTAGAAAGAATCTCACCTTCTCCTAAACCCCAATTTTTATTTTCTATTAAAATAGATCCTTCAGACATTTCAGATATTACTTTAAGATAGAACTGTCTTAGCTTTTCAACATCCTTAAAGGGTGTATAACTATAGACAATATCAAAATTGTCATATCTTTGATACATTAAATCCCCTAATATTATTTCCAAATCATCATTCCAAAATGACAAAAGTTCTTTAATAAGATAGTCTACGTATTTTGATTGTTTTTCTATTCCTACGAAGGAGTATTTTTTTCCAAGGTCTTTAGACTGTAAATAGATGTCAAATATCGCTGTTCCCAGTCCAATTCCACAATCACATATCTTTCCAGAATCTGGAATCAATCCAAGATTTTCTAATTTCTTTAGTAAGAATATGTTTTGGTCTATGTTACTTTGTATATAAAGCCATTCATCACCATCTACCTTACTAACCAACATCTCTCTCATTTCAAATTCCTTTGCTTTTTGGTAATATTCCACAAGAGTCGAATTTGGTTCAACTATAATAAGCGGTGATAATCCAAGTGTTTTTCTTTCACTCATACGTATTTTCTTCTTTTTTTTGGACTAAACGTGATTCCTATTTTTTCACGAGAAGCTTTTTTTCTAGCAATTGACATCTTTTTCCTCATTCTCTTACCTTCTTTCAAAACGGTGTTCATACGTTGTTCTCCATTTCTATTGTTGCTATAGTTAGGTCCTTTGGCTGCACATGAGAAAAGAAGTAATAAGCCAAAAATAATTTTATTCATAGAATATATATATAAAAAAGAACTATCTTTGGTGAAAATATGATAGAAATACTCAAAGACGGAACGATAGTAATCTCGCTGGGAATAGCAGGGTTTCTTTTCATTTTGTACATTATATTAGAAGCTATTTCCATAAAATGGAAGGGTATCTCTTTTCTACATAGTATCATAATATATCTGATATACCTTCCGCGGTTCAGGAAGACGATACCGGTTGGTTGGATCAACAAGACAAAGATATACGACTTTGGATCAATCAGAAAATATAAACACAATAAAGGATATACTATGATTCAACATCTCGACAGTGAGATAGAGGAAAAGAGGATATATACGTTCATACATATAGACTGGTTAGGAAGGATTATCGAAAATGATCTTCCGGAAGTTTGTAAAAAAATTGAAGAAACAATGGATCAAGCAAAAATAAAATCGTTTAAAAGAGAAAAATCTCTAAAAGATTTGGGCATCTAAAAAAGATTCGTATATTTGTAAAACAAAACTTAGATTTATGAATGTTTATAAAATATCAACTAATTTAACGGAATCTGAAGCTTATAAAATATACAATAGTTTCACTATAGAAGATAAGAAAAAAATATCTGATTTTAATGATGATGGTGTATTAAATAGTGATATTATTGATGAATTTGGTCATATGACTAGTTATATGATTTGTGATAAAGAAGTAGTAGATTTTATAGTTAATCTTTTTCATAAGAATAAGGTTAAGTATAAAGTTGAAGATATAACAAAATTGTTTTTATATGGTCAAGTAAAAATAGAAGATAAAGACTTTAAAATTTTCTTAAAAGAAAATCTAGATATAGATACTATCTTAGATAAAATAAATGAAATAGGTATAAATTCATTGACTGATTTAGATAAACAAATATTATCAAAATAAAAAAGAGAGCTATTTGCTCTCTTTTTTATTTTTATTATTATATTCAGTTAGTATTTAGTAAGATCTACCAGGTGTGTATCCACTACCTACTGAGCTAGCATCTTCCCATTCACCTTTTTCGTTTTTGATTACAGTTCTACATCTATTAATATGAACTTTTGCAAATTCTTCTTCTTTAACATCTTCAGCTTTACCATCTTTGTAAAGATAATTGTAAACTGAAGGCGCAAGTCTAGAAGCATAGTTGATTGCATTTTGAGCATCCCATCCAAAACTTTCACCATATTCAACAAATTTTTTTTCTAAAGAAGTTTTTGAAAGTTTACCATCTTTAAGTAACTTGAAATTCTTTTCAATATTCCAGGTCCACTCGCCATCTTTTGGTTTACCAAAACCAAAAAGTTCTTCTTTTATAATTTCATTTTCACTATAAGAAAATGATTCAAATGTTTTAATATGTTTCATATTATTGTTTTTTTTATAATGTATATATTTAGTTTTAAAACCCGTTTTTTAACTTTTTTTGTATATTTTTAGTTAAAAAAATTTTTAATTTTTTGTATCCATCCAGGATTTGATTTCTTACTTTTTGTTTCTAAATCTTGTTTAAATTTTCCAACAATATAAGAAATTTGCCATCCACCTTCTTTTCCAGGCATAAGACCAGATGGATCCATACCATCAATTAGTCGCCATTCAGATTCACTTTTTATTCTTTCTTGGGCTATATCAATTTTAATATCATTGTTATATAGTTTTTCAATTATATCAACTGGTACATCTACTTCCATTCTCCATTCATGTCCTTTATAGTGATTTGAAGATTTTTTAATAATAGACTCATCTTCTGTCCAGAATTCATAATTATAAGAAACGTTTTTATCACCTGGTTTATAAGTAACAAAAAAATCATTAGCTTGTGGATTTAATCCTTTGAGTTTTTTTCCACTTTCCACTGAAATATTAACCATATCAAAAATTAAATTCAATACCAATGACTTTTCTTTATTCTCAGTTGAGAAAAAGAATATCTCTTCATCTATATCAGAATCATATGATGATTCAGGTAATTTCTTATAATCAACTGACTCATTAATTTTATAGTACTTAAATTTTTTAATATTTTTCATTAAATATATATTAAAAATAAATAATGATATTTGAAAAAATGTATTATATTTGTATAAATAAATAATAAACAAAAAATCTACTACATATGAAAAATTTTAATGAAATTAAATCAGTATTTGAACAAAAAGATTACAACAGAAAAGACTTAAATAATGGAATTTTCTTATTTTCTATTTTTAAAATGTTTCTTTCAAAAATCTCAATCTTAATATTCTCTACAATTCCATTTTTTATTGGATTGTCTTTGGTGGGATTCTCAACAATTACTTGTTTATTCTATCTTTTTACCCACTTAGCTTTTTATCATTTTTATGTTCAGAAAGTTTATAAAAATGAGTTAGAACCAATTCATGTTGAATTAGACTTAATGGTAACAGCTCTTAAAGAAATTAAATCTGGAAAATAAAAAAAACCCACTCAATTTGAGTGGGTTTTTAATTTTGTATATTTTAGAATCCTGTTCCGAATTTTTGACTTCTTTCCATATTTTCTCCTTTAGATTGAATTATCGATCCGGCAATAAGGGAAACCACGAAGCCAACAATAGCTACTACATAAAGTGTTGCTTGTGTACCTCTATCGAATTCACCAATATTTGTTAATTCTCTCATATAAAGAGCAAGTGACTCTCTTTCAGGTTGACCTATAATAACAGCAGTTATAATCGTAGCAAAACTAGTAATAGCACCGCCCCAAGTTATGATTTTACCCAAAGATTTCAAAATAATAGAATACTTAGACTTAACATAATTCCAAACATCACCAAAAATACCTTCTTCAACAATGTTTTCCAAATTTGAATCTTCAACTTTATCAGTCATAAGTTTAACAGCAAATTCAGGATTTGCCAATTCTTCAACTGAAACTCCAAATTTATTTGCTAAAGCTTGAACTTCACTTTTTAGTTTCTCTTGTTGATCAGCTGGTAATTTTGACAATTCAATAGAAATCATATCTTCAAACCCAGATGTACCTGAAGATTCGAAGCTTTCAAATGTTTTAATATATTTCATATTATACTTTTTATTTTTTTATATTGTATATATTTACTTTTAAAACCCGTTTTTCAACTTTTTAAACATATTTAATATAAAAAATATGGCAATACATTTAAATCCATATTACAATAGCAACTCTACCACGATTAGTAGTGGATTACAAGGAACTAGTTTCAATACTACTATAGCTAAAACAAAGTACCACATATTGGGAGAAGATGTAGAAGTATCTGGTTATATAGACGGAACAACAGCTATGATGATATCAACACTCAATATACTAGGAAAACCTTACTACGACGAGCTGAAGAAGAACAATGTAAGCTTCAGTAATGAGATTGAAGATTTTCTGAAACAGAAATTCAAAATATTAGAAAGAGATACTAAAATAGATTCTATTTTAGAATAAAAAATCGATAGAACATTCAACTTTTTAATAAAATAAAATAAAATAAATATGATGATAGAAACTATAATGGAAAACTGGCAAAAGATGGCCGAGATTCAAAAAGAAACTTTGACAAATGTCTATAAAGACATGTCTGAGAAATCCAAATCCAATTTGGATACAAACGAGCTTGTAAAGAACATGTTCACTAATCCTTTTGAAGTATTCAATACTTTCACCAAAGGAACTGAATCTACTCTTAAAAACTCGAAAGAGATATTGGAAAACAACATGAAGTATCACAAAGCTTTTATCGCTTATCACGAAGCAATGAAAGACATGATGGACGCAGTTACAACCAATGTCAAGATTATTACTGGAGATAAGAAATAATCTTTTTTAGTATTTTTTTTAAATGCCGATATTTTATATCGGCATTTTTTGTATATTTGTAGAAAGAAAAAAGATATGATAACAGATACTAAGATAAACAAAGTACAAGCGAAGATACAAGCTGCAATTGCTCAAATCGAAAAAGAAGAAGGTGTATCCATATCTTTTGGATCTATAAAATACAACAGTGCCTACTATTCAGCGACAATGAAAGTTTCGACTACCGAAAAAAGTGAGAAAGTAGATTCTATCTATGAAGGTATATGCCGAAGATTGGGATTCACTCAAAATGTAATCGGTTTGTCTTTTAATGCAAACATGGGAGAGATGATCATCACAGACATCAAAACAAAGAATAGAAAATACCCGGTCATTGCACAAGCACCAAACGGAACATCATACAAATATTCAGTAGATCATATCAAAAAACTTGTTGGTGGAGACAATATTATAAACAGAAACGCAAACCTTACAAAACTTTTAGGAAATGACTAATATAATAATGCTTGTTTTAACATCTCTTACTTTAATATCTATCGTATTTGCTATGATTTTATTTACCAAAGTGATAGAACTGAACAAAGAGTTAGACAAAGCAAAATTGGATCTAAACAAAACCAAGGAAGACGCACAAGAACTGGTCGAGATAGAAGTTGGTGATAACGCGATTGTTCCAAACTACGGATTATCGACCAAAGGAGATAAGCCAGTTACTTTTGAAGTAACATACGAAGTTGAGATTTTAGAAGTATCTGTGGATAGTGTAAAGGTAAAAGCATTCGACTATAGATCACACGACAGCTACGCCAACGATCCTACAAATAAACAAGCCATATTAAACTTCATAAACGGTTCTTGGCTTAAAAGACATAATGTAGAGATACTTATGGATGAAAAGAAAAAAAGAAGTATAAAATTAAATCAATTAGGAATATGAAAGCATATGTTATTTTAAGAAAAGGATTCGAATACGACGACAACATCTATTCGGAGTTTGATGGTGGCGGTGGAACACCGGATACCATAGTCTTCTCGAAAGAAGATGCCATCAAAAAAGTCGAGGATCTGAACATAGAAGAGTTCAAGACCGAAAACATCGCAAACTACTCATACGATATGGAAGAAATTTTGACAGTTGATATCGATACCTATGAAGACTTCAACAAAAAACTTGTTGAGAAATATGGTATGATTGAGAAGAAAGATATCTGGTCATCCTATGAAAATGTCTTACATCCTAAGGCGAGTAAAGAAGAAGCTCAACAATATGATAAGATGGTCAATTTAACATTTTTTGAGTTTAAAGAAACAAATATGGACATGCAATCATTCAGAGAACAACGAATAAACGAAACACTTAAATAAAATGGAATTTAAAAGACGAAGAAATTCTTACATAGCAGGAGTCTGTGGAGGATTGGAAGATTCAACGAATATTCCAGCAATTGCTTGGAGAATAGGATTTATATTCATACCATCCGCATTTTGGATTTACGTAATAATGTGGGCATTCACTAAAGAGAAATAAAAAAAAGAGAGCATTAGCTCTCTTTTTTGTTTATAATATTTTGTATCTTCTTATCTCTCAAATCAATCTTCACACGCTTGTATTCATTTTGATGTATACAGAAAGTCATATCAGAATCACCGTTTTCAAACTTTATGAAATAAGTATCTCCGATAAGTTCTTCCCTTAATATACTAAGTCCTTCAAAAAAAGACAAAGGCATATCGGTCATTTCACTACCAAACCCAACAATATATTTATCCATAAAAATTATATAGAAAATATACTATTAGTTTTTCACTGGACCTTGAGCAGCGTCGTATGTAGTCGATGCTGTAGCAATTACTAAAAGAGCATTTAATGCATCCGCATAAGTTGAACCTGTTGCAGAAATTCTTATTTCGGGCATAGTTGCTACGAACCATCCACCTGAAGTAACTGGTAATGTTTCCCATAGTCCACTAGCAGACATTGTTCCTATTGATCCACTTCTATAAGGATTAGAATAGTGTATATTCACTAAGTACTTAGGATTTTCCATAATTTAAATATTTTTTTTATACTCTATATATTATTTTTTAATATAGATTTTTTTATATATATGTTATGATATCAAGATATAACACATTTTTAGGTGAAAGATTGTTTGAGAACGTAGTAAATGAATCAATGATTTATTATACAAAAGAGTTCAAAGATTCTTTATACAAACTTAGTTTAAAAAATAAGATTGCAAAAGACTTAATAGATGTCGAATATACAGACGTAAAACCAGATATGACTTTTATTGGTATGTCTGATAAAGAAGGATACTTTTCATTTACACAAATAAAAAAAGCAGTCAATTCTTTAAAGAAATCAATTGAAGAGTTTACAAAAACACATGGTGTCGGACTAGATGCGCTCAGTAAAATACATACAAAAATAGAAGACGGAACGATATCACAAAGCGACGTGAACTACATATACAACAGCGAACCCTGGAGTCTTAAAGACAAGGCAAGAAGTGATGCAAAGATTGCAAAACTTGTAAATCAAATTTTTCCTGATAAATACAATAACAAAGAAGTAGAAGAGTTTACAAACCTTTTCAAAAAGATTGGAGATACAGATTCGGAATTCGTTTTGGTAGAAGGTAATGAAATAAAACATTGGTATAACGAAAAGCAATATGAGTCAGATAATGGTGAGCTTGGAAACTCTTGTATGAGATATCCAAGATGTGGTCAATACTTAAACATCTACTCTGAAAATCCAGAAGTTTGTAGACTATTGATACTAAAAAGTGAAGATGGTGAAGAAATAAAAGGAAGAGTTCTAATCTGGAAAATAAAAGAGATTAACATAGATAATGTTGAATACTACATGGATAGAATCTATGCCATAGATGATGCAACAAAATTGATGTTTCAACAATACGCAGACAAGCAAGGATGGCTTAAAAGACTTACATCACAATACGGAGCAAGCAAAGACTTCAAGCTAGGTGATGAAGAATACTTCGGCTTGAGAGCAACCGTAGAGTTAAAAATCCACGACTTCGATATGTATCCTTATATGGACACATTCAAAAGGCTTTTGAGATCCAAAAATCTTTTAATAAACGACGATGACGAAGACTACGAAGGTTGCTACATAATGACACACACCGACGGATCATACGAAGACACTTCAGGAAAATGGTCTGACTACTTCGACTGTAGAATACCAGAAAGCGAAGCAATCTATTCAGATCCTTTGAGAGACTGGATATACAGAGAGGACGCAATGCACGTCGAGTACGGATCAAATAGAGGATGGTATCCAGATGAGTATAGTTCTATAATAAGAGACTGTGTAACCGGAAACTGGATACACGAAGACGATTCCGTTTATTCTGAATGGTACGACGACAACTTTTTGGAGGATGACCAAATGCAGTGTATAAACTGGATAGAAGAAGATTCGGACCTACAAGAATGTAGAACAGGAACCGAAACTCTTTCAGACCAAGACAAAGACATGATTGGTTTTGAAAAGATGGACTGCGGAGAATACCTTAAAAAGTTCAATCACGACAGCGACTATATTGCGGGCGGTGTACTCAGCAAAGGAGAAAACGGAAAATACTACTTCAACGACCATGGTGTAAAAGTCTTTAAAACTGAAAAAGGAAACTTTATATCAGAAGATTGTCAAGCACTTGGACTTAAAGCAAACGATAAGAGCTTCTATTGGACTGACAGGTTCGCGTACAACTACAAAATGGATGCAATGACTAAGCAAACAATACTTAAAGCTTTAAAAGAGAAGATAAACCAGATAGAAAACATGGAAGGAGTA
>Ga0209596_1002764_pt1 | contig 14302 bp, 11 predicted proteins | sample M_130807_MF_Meta_FD_187314 | JGI IMG/M metagenome (GOLD analysis project Ga0209596, IMG submission 187314) | Freshwater microbial communities from Lake Montjoie, Canada to study carbon cycling - M_130807_MF_MetaG (SPAdes) (version 2) | ecosystem: Environmental > Aquatic > Freshwater > Lake... | reverse complement strand
AGCGCCCGACGGCTCGGGGCGCTTCGAGAGGCCCGAATATTTGTTGCCCGGATTCGGCTGCCACGAATGCACCGCCTTGATTTTTCCGATCACGCCACCGTGGATCAGTTTCACGCCGGTGCGGTACGTCTCGTGGCTGTGGATCTGGTTCCCCATCTGCGTGATCACCTTCGAGATCTCCGCTTGCCGGCGCATCTGCCGCACCTCCCACACCGTGTGCGCGAGCGGCTTCTGGCAATACACATGCTTGCGCATTTTCATCGCCGCCATCGCCACGGGCGCGTGCCAGTGGTCGGGCGTCGAGATCGTCACCGCATCAAATTGGCCGCTCAATTTCGCGAACATCTCGCGCCAGTCCTGATAGTGCGGCGTGCCGGGGAATATATTGTCCACCTCGTGGAAGCGGTTCGTGTCCACATCGCAGAATGCGACGAACTTCGCCTTCGGATGCGACCCCGTTTCCGCGATGTCACTCAGCCCCTTGCCCATGCAGCCGACGGCGACGATCTGCAGATTCGAGTTCGGACTCGCACATCGCACGACTGCGGGAAACGAAAGTGCGGCTGCGGCTGCGGACGTGCGGTGGAGAAAAGTGCGGCGTGTGATCATGGTGAGGATTTTGTAGGGACGCGGAGATGACCTCCGGGCGATGCTGCTCTTAGCGTGGGAGAAAATGCGGCGGCGACGGCATCGGAGATCGGTGCTTTTTTTCCTGCCAAGATCACCGCCATCACTTCCCCTGGTGCTCCGGAAAATCCTTCGCGTAACGCGATAGCAGCGCGGCCACGTCGTTCGGTGTGATGTAGATTTTCCCGCGGATTTTTTTCGTCTCGCCCGGCTTCAGTCCGCCGATGCGGAAGTCGGAATGCACACAGCGGGCGACGCCCTGGAACAGCTCCTGATACGGCTCGAATGCCACGCTGAAGATCATCTTTTCGTCCCCGCTGAAGCAGCCGATGAGGCCGTTGCTCGGCACCAGCGGGCTGAGCGGGCGCGGGTTCACATCGGTGCGCGGCACGTCTTTCGGGCACCAGACCTGGCCGGGGATGTAGCGCGCTTCCTTGGCCCACGGCTTGATGTCGCTCATGCGCGCGAGTTTGCCGTCGAGAAAGATGAAACCCTTCGGCAGGTAGTCATCGAGGTCCTTGCCCTTGTTGTCGTAGCCGGTGAAATCGCCGAGCCGGATGCACGGCTGCGCCCAGTGCGCGCCGGATTCCTGCGCGGTCGGATTGTGCGCGGTGATCGCGAAGGTCACATCATCCGTGCCCGCGGTGATCGTGTGCTCGACGACGATGCCGTCCTTCACCGCGCAGCGCAGCTTCATCGTCTTCGCGTCGTCGCTGAGCAAAATGAGTTCCGTCGTGTGGCCGATGGTCGTGTCGTGCCAGTCTGCGGTCGTCGAGCCCGTGCGGCAATATGCCTCAAGGTAGTTGATGCGGATCTCGCCCTTCGGCAGATGCGCGCCGCGGATGACGAGCCAGTTTTTGTCGCGGGCGAGCGTGAGGTCCGGCGACTGCGCCATGCACGGCGCGGCGGCGAGGAAAAGGAACGCGAGTCCCGTGACGAGGTGCATGCGTTTGCAGGGAGGGGGAGTTTTCAGCATGGTAGCCAAACAATACCGGCGCGGCGCGAATCTTGGCAACTGCGCTCTGAAATGAAACGCGCAGTGGGATGCTGACATGCAGCCCGCCGTGTGGAGACTGCGCGCTTCGCGGCTGCAAAAGTCCGCGTGCCGATGAACCCGCTCAACTTTCCATTTTCCCTCGTCGGACAAAAACTCACAGGCCGCAGCGGCATCCTTGAGCTCATGGACGATCTCGGCCGCGCCATGACCATCGAGCCGGATATGCGCATGCTCGGCGGTGGCAATCCCGCGGCGGTGCCGGAGATGCAGGCGCTCCTGCGCGAGCGGATGCGCGCACTCGTCGCCGACGGCCCCGCGCTGGATCGGATGCTCGGCAACTACGATCCGCCGCAGGGAAATCCGCGCTTCCTCGCCGCGCTCGCATCGCTGCTGAAGCGCACTTTTGGCTGGGACATCGGGCCGGAGAATCTCGCGATCACGAATGGCGGGCAGAGCGCGTTTTTCTATCTCTTCAATCTCCTCGGAGGCCGCTTCGAGGGCGGACGCCGCCGCAAGGTGCTGCTCCCGCTCGCGCCGGAATACATCGGCTACGCGGACCAGGGCATCGAAGGCGAACTCTTCGTCGCGTGTCGTCCGCACATCACGTGGCCGCAGGGCGAAGGCGCCCGCATTTTCAAATACACGATTGATTTCGCCGCCGTGGAGGACGCACTGCGCCGCGAGGACATCGCGTGCATCGCCGTGTCGCGTCCCACAAACCCGACCGGCAACGTGCTCACCGACGAAGAGGTCGCGCGCCTCTCCGCGCTCGCCGCGCAGCACGGCATCCCGCTCATCCTCGACAACGCGTACGGCGCGCCGTTTCCGAATGTCATCTTCACCGCCGCGCAGCCGCACTGGGCACCGCACACGATACTCACGCTCAGCCTCTCGAAGCTCGGCCTGCCCGGCACGCGCACGGCCATCGTCGTCGCACCGGAAAAAATCGCATCGGCCCTCGCGGCAATGACCGCCATAGCCGGGCTCGCGAATGGAAACGTGGGTCAGCAGCTCGCGCTGCCGTGGGTCGAGAGCGGCGAGATTTTGGAATTCGGCCCGCGCATCCTGCGTCCATTTTACGAGGAGAAAAGCCACGCCGCCGCTGCGTGGACGCGCGAATTTTTCGACGCAGCACATGTGGACTGGGCGCTGCACGCGAGCGAAGGCGCATTCTTCCACTGGCTCTGGCTGCGCAGACTGCGCATCCCCACGCGCGAACTCTACGAGCGGTTGAAAGCGCGCAAAGTCCTCGTCGTCCCAGGCGAATATTTTTTCTTTGGCCTGCGCGAAGACTGGCAGCACTCCCGCGAATGCCTGCGGCTGAATTTTTCCCAGCCTGCGGAGGTTGTCCGCGAAGGATTGCAGATCATCGCAGAGGAAGCGGCGAAGGCGTCCACTTGAAGAAAACCGTCGCGTGCCGTGATCTTCACGACGGCGGGAACAAACCGAAGCTCCGCTCCGCATCCCGGATCAGGAGCCGCCGCGATTGATTGAATTGCAGTGCATCGAGCGTAGCCCTGCCAATCGCCGTCTTCCCTCCGACTCGCACGCCCCTCCATTCAAAGTGCTCGTGCCACGCCGATTTTCGCGGGTGAAAAAGCGGGACACTTTCACCCGTCAGCGCATCGTCGGCATGGGTGCGATCCCCCTTGTGCAAATTGCAGCCGGGACATGCGAGCGCGAGATTCTCAAAAGCCGTGTGACCTCCACGCGCCTTCGGAATGATGTGCTCGATGTGAAAGGTTGCGCCCTGCAGAATCTGGCTCAGGCGGCAGTATTCGTAACGGTTGCCCGCCCTGCGGCGCACACGCGCGCCCAGTGCCGCGGGGACACTCATGCCGCCTGCCTGCCGAGCAACCGCAGCGCTTGCGCGCGGAGCAGCGAGACGTTCTCGCTCCACTCGACGAGCGCAGCCAGCTCCCTGCGTTCGGCGGCGCTCAGGCGGCCTTCGTTATTGGCGTCCATGAGCGCCTGCAGACGCTTGTCGGCGTTTTTCGGCAATGCCAGCCGGCCCACGGATGCGACCCATGACTTCGGTGCTGAGATGACTGCGGCCATGTCGTGACTGTTCTTCGCTGCGGCGGTGCTTGTCAATTGAAGCATCGGCGACCTATCGCGCCATCAGCCCCTCGATCTCGTCGGCTTCGATGGGAATGTCGGCCATCAGATTGATCGGCTCGCCGTCGGTGACGACGACGGTGTTCTCCAGACGCACGGCAAGTTTTTCTTCGGGAATGTAGATGCCCGGCTCGACGGTCATCACCCAGCCGGCCTGCATGGGCTTCGTGGTGTCGCCGACATCGTGAACGTCGAGACCGATGGGGTGACCGAGACCGTGCATGAAATACTTCTTCACGGCGGGCCAGTCAGGATCCTGGTTCTTCACGTCGCGTGGCTTGAGCAGGCCGAGTTCGAGCAGTTCCTGGGTCATGTGCGCCTCGGCTTCCTTCTGCCAGGACTTGGGGAGCAGGCCGGGGCGCAGCGAATTCGTGCTCGCGCGCAGCACGCGCAGCACGGCGTCGTAGATCTGCCGCTGGCGGCGGGAAAATTTTCCGCTCACGGGAATCGTGCGCGTCATGTCGGAGTTGTAGTTTGCGTAGGACGCACCGACATCGAGCAGCAGAAGCTGGCCGGCTTTCAGCTCGGCGGCATTTTCCTGGTAGTGCAGGCAGCACGCATTTTTTCCACCCGCGACGATCGGCTCATACGCGAAGCGCCCGCGTCCGCGGATGAACTCGTGCGCGAACTCCGCCTCCACGTCCGTCTCAGTCTTGCCAGGCTTCGTGAACCGCAGCACGCGGCGGAACGCCTTTTCCGTGAGCTTGCACGCACGCGCGATGACAGCGATCTCGCGCTCACTTTTCACGAGCCGGAGCTGGTGCATGAGCGGCGCGAGGCGGCGCAGATCGTGCACCGGGAAGCGGTGCCGCACCTCGTGCACGAAGCGGTCGTCGCGCGTCTCCACCTCGGCGGTCGCGCGCTTGTGCTCGTTCGTGTTCAGGAAAATGTGCTCCGCCTCGCACGCGAGCCTGCGGAATGTCGGCCAGAAATCCTGCGTCCACTTCACGGCCTTGATGCCAGTGAGCTTCTGCGCCTCGTCCTTGCTCAGCTTGTGGCCTTCCCACAGTTCGTTCTGCGCGTTCGGCTCGCGGACGAAGAGCACCTCGCGCAGCTTCTCGTCGTCGGCGTCGGGGAAAATGACGAGCAGCGTCTCCTCCTGCTCGACCCCGGTGAGGTAGAAGAGATCGCTATTCGCGCGCATGAGCAGCGAGCCGTCGGCGTTCGTCGGCAGGATGTCGTTCGCGTTCAGCACCGCGACGGATTTCGGCGGCAGCAGCTTTGCGAGGCGCGAGCGGTTTTCGGTGAAGAGCTTGGGGTCGAGCGGTTCGTGGCGCATGGCCGAGGAGTTCAAAGAGCAAAGGCCAAAGCTCAAAGCTCAAAATGCAATCGGCGCAGGATTCAGCCGGAACGTTGCAGTCCGTGCGGTGAATTTGAAACGCAAAGACGCACAAGGAGGAGGAGAGGATCGCAGAGGGCGTGCATAAAACTGCATGCACCGATCGCGACGGAAATCCCCCCTCTGCGGAACTCTCCAATCCCTCCGTGCCTTTGCGTTTGAAACGTGCCGTGTGAATTCCAACTGCATCATTCCGGCGCGGAGAGTCCGACGACTGCGCCCGCGTAGCCGGTGAGTTCGAGATAGCCGTGCCCGTTCACTGCGCGTCCGTCGCGGGTGCCGCGCACGTCAATCATCCCTTCCCAGTATGCCACGGGATCGAGTGCAAGCTCCTGCGCCTCGACGGGCGTTGTCACATCGAGCGCGAGCGAAAGCGACGGCACTTCGATGCGCCACGCGATCGGATATTTGCCGCGCGTCTTCGTGCTCTGCCAAAACCGCACCGGCGTGAGTTTCAATTCATCGAGCCGCAGATGCCGCACGCTGCCATCCTTCGCGATGAACGATCCCGCCGATGCTCTATCCACGCTGCCGTCCTTGCGTCGCAGCCGGTAGATCATCAGCTCTGTGCCGTCGTCGAGCTGCACGCTGAACCAGTCCCAGCCCGATTGCCCCGGTGCAAGTTGGTTCGTCGCCCACTCGTGGTCGAACCAGCTCTCGCCCTCCACGGTGAGCATGGCGCCGTTTTTCAAAGTGCCGCTGGAGCGCATCCGCGTGCCGGAAAAATACTGCGACGCGTGGCCCGGCACATCGGCCTTTCTGCTGAGACCGCCGTCGCCGTGCAGCGCCCACGGCTTCGTGCTCACCAGCCGCAGGTCCAGCGAGCGCGCACCGTCGCTCGCGTGGAGCAGCATCGCGCCGTCCGCGTCCAGGGTGAGAGACCAGTCGCCGAGCCACGCAAGTTTTGTGATTGGCGGATCATTTTTCAAATCGCCGAAGCCCGCCTCGCCGAACGCCCCGCGCCGGAGCTGCTGCGAAAAATGAAACTGCTTCGCGCCGACATCCGTGATCGTGAAATGGCCGAACTTCAAATCGTCCACCACGAAGCGCGATTTCGCCGGCGCGCGCATTCCCGGCGCGCCCATGCCCGGCGCGCGCACACCCTGCCGGAAAAACGTGACCTGATACCCGAAGCGCCGCCCGTCCGTCGCGCGCAAGTTTCCCGTGAAATACCACCACTCCGTCTTGAAATCCGGATGCGCCGCGTGATCGCGCGGCCACTCGAATTTCCAGCCGGGCTCCGCGCGTAGCCAGCCGGCTGCATCTTCGCCGGCAGCGCCGAGGATCAGTCCGGACAAAATCGTGAGGAGCAAGGCGTGTCTCATTCTTCGTGCAGAGCCGCCGCGATTTCCTCCCGGCACGCCAGCCGCGCGGGCCACCACGCGGCGATGAGCGCCGCGGCGAGAATCCACACCGGTGTCCACGCGAGCGCGGCCCACGGTATGTCGAGGTGGATCGTCCAGCCGAAGAACGCCGGGTTCACGACCCACGTGAGCACCATCGCGAGCGGCACGCCCGCCTCCACGCCGAGCAGTGCGGCGAGCACGCCGAGCAGGCCCGCCTCCGCCAGCACGAGCCCGCGCACCCAGCGCGGTGTCGCGCCGAGGGCGCGCAGCAGTGCGAGTTCGCGGCGGCGCTCGGTGACCATCGTCGTCATCGTGAGGAAGACGCCCGCGATCGCGACGAGAATCGCCACGGTGCGCAGGACGTGCGTGACGGCGAACGTCTGATCGAACACGCGCAGGATCCGCGCGCGCAGCGTGCGCGTAGTGTTGACGGCAAATGTCCCGCGCTCCGAGAAGGCCGAGCGGAACGCATCGCTGAACGCCTCCGCATTTGCGCCCGGCCGCAGATACACCGCGACGGAATTCACGCGCGCATCATCCCAGTGCCGGCGGAACAGCGCGCTGCCCATCACCACCGCGCCCTGGTCGCGGCTGTAGTCGGCATACACGCCGGCGATCTCCGCATCGAGCTGCCCGCGCGGCGTCGCGAGGCGCACGCGGCCGCCGGCGTGGATGCGATGCTTGCGCGCGAACGGCTCCGTGATCACCACGGCTTCTCCGGAAAAAACACGCGCCATCGCAGCCGCACCGTCGCCCTCGATGAAAGTGAGATTGTCGCGCCACGCGCCGTCGAGCACGACAAGCGGCGCGCTGCCGCCGTCGCCGGGCGCGAGCATCGGCACGGTCAGCTCGCGATACGTGTCCGCCGCCGCGATTTCCGGACGCGCGCGCAGCCAGTCCACGGCGGCCTGCGGGAGGAAGGACGTCATCCCGAGCGAGTCGTTCGCCGCGGGCGTGATGAAAAGATCCGCGACGATGCCGCGTCCGATCCACGCATCGAGGCTGTGGCGGAAGGAATGCGTCATCACCACGAGCGCCACGTACATCGCGACGGCCGCCGCGAGCGCCGCGACCGTGATCGCATTGCGCCGCAGTCCGCGCGTGAGACGCCGCGCAGCGAGAATCATCGCCGCCTCGCCGCTGCTCTTCACGCCGCCTGCCGACGCGGAGAGCTTCACCCACACCCGCGAAACTTCCGCCGCACCCGAGAGCGCGAGCGGCGCGAAGAGCGAGCCCGCTAGCAGGACAAAAAACGCCGCGCCAAATGCCACCCACGCCGGCCCCGCCGTGAGCGCGCGCCATGAGCACAGCGCGGCGATCCCGCACGCCGCGAGGCCCCAGATCCACCAGCCGCGTGCGCGCTCGCTGTCACGCTTCTTTTCAACGCCGCGCCGCAGCGCATCCACGGGATCGACGCGCGATGCCTCCGCCGCCGGCCCCCACGCGCCGAAGAGCGCCGCGCCGACTCCGTAGATCGCCGCGACTGAAAATTGCCGCCAGTCGAGCCACAGACGGTCCACATTCACGAGCGCGTAGAGCGATGTGACCGTCTGCTGCACCGCGCCGCTGAGCTTTTGCGCCAGCAGCACACCGCCGACCGTCCCGAGCAGCACGCCCGGCAGCGCGTAGAGCAGCGCTTCGCCGAGGAAAATGCAGCGCACGCGCCACGCCGGGAGTCCGATGGCGCGCAGGATGCCGATCTGCACGCGACGGCGCGCGACCGAGGTCCACATGGTGTTGTGAATGAGAAATACGCCGACGAGCAACGACACCATGCTGAGCGCGGTGAGATTGAGCTGGAATGCCGCGATCATTTTTCCCACCTGCTCGCTGCGCTGCCGCGGCGGGCCGACCTGCAATCCCGGTGCGAGCGCGGCGATTTGCGCCGTGACGACGGCGGGGTGCAGCGGATCTGCGAGCAGCACTTGCAGCGAATTCACGCGGCCCGGACGATCGAGGAGCTCCTGCGCCCAGCCGATGTCCATCGCGGCGAAGCGCGAATCCGCGATGGGCACATCGCCCGCATCAATCAGCGCGAGCACCTTCAGCGTGACCGTGCGTCCGTCCACTTCCGCGCGCAGCTCCGAGCCTTCGCGCAAGCCGCGGCGCGCGGCGAATTCGCGCGTGATCGCCACACCGCCCGGCGTGCTCATCCATTTGCCCACATCAAATCGTCCCGCACCCGCGCGCAGTTCGAACGTCCGGAACGCCGCGCCGCTGATCGCCTCGATGCCCGTGAGCCGCAGGTATTCGCCCGGCCAGTCCGGCAGCACCGCGATCGCCTCGGTGAGGCCGGTCACTGCCGACACGCCCGGCACGCGCGCGATCTCGGGCCACAGCCGCTCGTCCACATCGCCGCGGATTTCGAGGTGCGATTTTCCCGCGACGAGATCCACGCCCGCGGCGAAGGCTTTCGTCGCGCTCTCATTCGCGATACGGATCGCAAGATACACCGCGATGCCGAGCGCGATGCTCAGCACATTGAAGAGCGCAAGCATCCGGTGCCGCCGCACGTAGCGGGCGACGCTCCACCAGAAGATGCGCAGGAAAGGCGGCATTGCACCTTCGTAGCCGACGACGTGAGGAGACGGGCACTTCTTTTTTCGTGTGCCGGGAAACGATCAGCCCGCAGTGTCCTCGTTCAACCACAGAGGTTCACAGAGGGATTCACAGAGGAGCGCAGAGAAGAGTGCAGAATTTTCGTCTGTGCACCTCTGTGAAGCCCTCTGTGTTCTCTGTGGTTGTTCTCCACGAGGGGCTATCAAATCAGGACACGGCCCGGCGGCTACGAATGTTGCCAACCGCGCGCGCTTCCCGCATCGTCCGCCGTTCCATGTCGAAGCCCTTTTTCATCACCACCGCCATTGATTACACCAACGGCGCGCCGCACATCGGCCACGCTTACGAAAAGGTGCTCGCCGACGTGCTCGCGCGCTATCACCGGCTGAAGGGCGACGCGGAGAATCCGCAGGAGGTCTTCTACCTCACCGGCGTGGACCAGCACGGGCAGAAGGTGCAGCAGAGCGCGGAGAAGGCGGGCCTCGAACCGCAGGCGTATGTGGACGGCATTACCGCGAAATTCACCGCGCTGTGGGAGAAGCTCGACGTGAAATACAGCGCTTGGGCCGCGACGACCGACCCGCTCCACAAGGAATGCGTGCGCGCAAATCTGCAAAAGCTCTGGGACGATAAGGATCCCGCGACAGGCGAGAGCCGGTGGATTTACAAGAAGACGCAGCGCGGATTTTACAGCGTGCGGCAGGAGCAGTTCCTCACCGACAAGGAGCGCGGCCCCGACGGGCAATTCGGCCCCGAGTGGGGTGTCGTCGAGGAGCGCGACGAGGAGAACTTCTACTTCCGCCTCACTCAGGATCCCACAACCGGCCTGCCCGGCTGCGACCCGAAGCAGTGGCTGCTCGATTTCATTGATAAGCGCACCGCCGACGGAAATCCCTTCGTCGTCCCCGACTTCCGCGTCGCCGAACTGCGCAACGCCGTGGAGAAACTCGAAGGCGACCTCTGCATCTCCCGCCCCGCCTCGCGGCTGAAGTGGGGCATCCCGTTCCCCGAGAGCTTCGGCGCGGGCTTCGTCACCTACGTGTGGTTCGACGCGCTCGTAAACTACATCACCTACGCCCCCGGCCACGACCCACACTACAGTGAACGAACCGCGAAGCAGCGAAGCGGCGAAGAGGGAAGCGGAGCAACTTCGCCTGCCGCAGACGCTGCCAACAATGAGCCTGCCTCGTCCCTTCGCTCCTTCGCTCCTTCGCGGTTCAATGACTTCTGGCCGCCGCTCCACGTCATCGGCAAGGACATCCTCATCCCCGCGCACGGCGTCTATTGGCCCATCATGCTGAAGGCGCTCGGCTTCACCGATGAGGAAATGCCCACGTTGCTCGTCCACGGCTGGTGGAACATCGCCGGCGCGAAAATGAGCAAGAGCCTCGGCAACATCGTGGACCCCGACCTCCTCGCCGACAAATACGGCCCCGAAGCGCTGCGCTACTACCTCATGAGCGACATCACGACGGGCAAGGATGCGGACTTCAGCGAGGAAAGGCTCGTTCAGTGTTACAACGCCGACCTCGCGAACAACCTTGGCAATCTGCTCAACCGTTCGCTGAACATGGCGGCGAAGTATCGGGAGGCTAAAGTCCGCGCGCCTAGTGTTTCAGTTCTCCAGAATGCCGAGGATCCGCACAGAGCGTTTGGCAATGTGGTCGAGTCATGGGTTCGTTCCTATCGCAGCCGGGTGGAAATGCCGCCCAAAAGTGACAGCCCGATCCCTCAAATCATCGAGCCATTTATGATTCACACCGCGTTGAATGACGCGATGGACATTGCAATTTACTGCAATGCCCTAATTCAACAGAGACAGCCTTGGACTCTCGCCAAGGCAGAGAAGGCTGGCGATGCAAACGCCCTTCAGGAACTCGACACCGTCCTCTACAATCTGGCCGAATCCCTCCGCATCATCGCCATCCTGATCTGGCCGGTGCTGCCGGATGCGGCGCATGGGATTTTTGACCAGCTCGCCTGGAAGCTCGACGAAGGCGGCAAGGACACGCGTTTCCGCCTCGCGGATGCCGTCTGGGGCGGCCTGCCCGACGGTCATGTGCTCGGCAGACCCGTCCCCCTCTTCCCCCGCATCGAGGCCCCGGCGGCGGAGGCAAAGTAGGCGAGGTTTGCAACCTCGCGCGGGCGATCTTCTCCCGGGTGGAGCACCCGACCCGGGTGCCGTCTGTGGCCACAGGCCGCAGACACCCGACGCTCGTGTATTCGTGAATGGCATACAGATCTGGAGATGCACAGAATTGGAAGTCCTGCGTGGTTGCCCATGCGCCACGAGATGTTTCCGGCGGGTCGCCGGAAACAGCACGCGAGTCGCGTGCTCCATCCGGGAGCTGCCGCCTGCCCGTGACGCGTCCGATTTGTTGTTAATTTTTTAACATCCCATGTTGACAGTCCGGTGCGGTAGATGTTAAAAATTTAACATGCCGTCCGACACCCAGCACCTCACCCGCCGCGAGCGGCAGATCATGGACACCGTCTTCGCCCGCGGCGAAGCCACCGCCGCCGAGGTCGTTGCCGCGCTGCCCGGCGAGCCGAACCTGTCCACGGTCCGCACGCTGCTGCGCATCATGGAGGAGAAGGGCCACCTGAAGCACCGCGAGGACGGCCCGCGCTTCGTGTACCTGCCCGTGCGCACGCGCGCCGCGGAGAGCAAGTCCGCGCTGAAGCGCGTGGTGAAGACGCTCTTCGGGGGATCGTATGCCGACGCGATTGCCGCGCTCGTGGATGCGGCGGACGGCAAGTTGCCACCCGCTGATCTGAAGCGCATCGAAGCCGTCATCAGGAAAGCGAAGGCCAGATAACTCCCGCGCCCATAAACACCGAAACTGACTTTGCGCCGCTGCCCGGCCCGGCAGTGAAAAGCGCCGCGCACGTCCTCATCCGCACAGCGCTGCTCGCTGCGGAGCCTTGCCGTGGCTGCAGAAACTTCCCGCGAGCAATGAGCGCGATGCAGCCGTGACCGCGTATGCAAACACGGTGACGCCCCGCGATCCCGAAGGCGCGGCAACGTGGCCTGCGACGGTCGGCGACGAGAACAAGCGCGAGAACGCCGTGCGCGCCGTGTATCAGCAATGGAAGCGGAACGATGAGTCGGCGGCGAACCGCTGGCTCGCGGGTTCAGCCGCGCTTTCGGACGATGCAAAAAAGCGGATCGGCGGGAAGTGAGGGTGCGGTGTCCCATTCACGCTCTCCAGTCGCGCGTGTGATCGTGGTGTGGGTGAGAGCGTGCCGAACTCGGATTCAAACGCAGAGGTGCGGAGGTGGAAGGAGAGGCCCGCAGAGGAAGACTTGAAATCATCCCTCTGCGCACCTCCCTGTTTTCCTCTGCTCCTCTGCGTTTGAAAATGGAGCGACGGCACGCTTTCCGAGACCCGCGTAAGATTCCACGGGTGACAGGGAGGAGGAACCACGGATTTCACGGATGGCACGGATGAAAGAATTTCGCTCTGAAAACCATCCGCGCCATCCGTGAAATCCGTGGTGAACTTTTTTCCGGTCCAAGCGGCCGGATTTTTCGCCGGGGTTCGAGATCCATGTGATGCTCGATTTTCGCTGGGGATATCCGTAGGTTGCGCGGTGTGCTTCCCCGCTTGATCCGTTTTGCCGTCGTCGTTTCGCTCACGTTCGTGTGCCGCGTGGCGTTTGCGCAGCGCCTCAGTCCGCTCACGTCGGCACCGGATTGGGCGAGGCTGGAAGCGTTTCAGAACACGATCACGCGGGCGGAATTCCTGCGGCTGCTTGACAAGGTGTATGCGCCGGGCGGCGCGGCTGCGGGGGTGATCGAGGTGCGGGAAAATGAGGCGGTGATCCTGAAGACGCTCACGCCGCCGGAGATGTTCGTGCTGCGGTTTGCGAAGGCCGCGAAGTCGGCAAAAGCACCTCCGCGGAACTGGCGCGCGGCGTCGGCGCTACCGCGCGCGAAGGCGAACCGTCCGCTCGAAGGTGTGAAGCTCGCGCTTGATCCGGGGCACATCGGTGGCGACTGGGCGCTGCTGGAAGGGCGCTCATTCCAGCGCGGAAAGGACACGCCGGTGCGCGAGGGCGAGATGACCTTGCTCGTGGCAAAGCTCGTCGCGCCGAAGCTGCGCGCGCTCGGCGCGGAGGTGTCGTTTGTGCGCGATGGGAACGTGCCCGCGTCGCCCTTCACAGTGGACGCGCTGCGGCCCGCGGCGCGGAAGGAAATGCAGATCCTCGGCATCGCGGCGTCGCGCGAGAACTATGACGGCGTTCACGATCCGCAGAAGGGCGACACGGTGCAGTGGCAGGCCGAGCGCCTCTTTTACCGCGTCGCGGAAATCCACGAACGTGCGCGCAGAGTGCGGGAAAAGATCCGGCCCGATCTCACGGTGTGCATCCATTTCAACGGGACCGACTGGCGCGATCCGGAGAATCCCGACTTTGCGGAAAAGGAGGATCTGCATGTGATGGTGAACGGCTGTTTCAGCGCCGATGAGTTGCGCTTCGACGACCAGCGTTTCGAGATGCTCCTGCGTCTGCTCACGCGCAGCCACTCGGAGGAGCTTGCCGCCGCCGCGCCGATGGCCAAGGCGCTCGCGGCTGCGACGGGGCTGCCGCCTTTCACCTACTTCGGCGGCAACGCGGTGCGCGCGGGTTCGGACACGTACGTGTGGGCGCGGAATCTTCTCGCGAACCGGATCTTCGAGTGCCCGGTAGTGTATCTCGAGCCGTATTGCATGAACACCGAGCTGACCTATGCGCGCATCCAGGCCGGCGACTACGAGGGCGAACGCGAGGTCGCGGGCAAGATGCGCCGGAGCATTTTCCGCGAATATGCGGATGGGATCGTGGCGGGATTGCGCGACCACTACCGGACGACGCGTAGTGCGAAAAAGTAGGCGGGATTTGAAACCTCTCGCGGGCGAGCGCAGCGAGGTGGCGGGGAGTGGGACGCCCGTCCCGCTCCACACCGCTGCGCTCACCCCGGCAGCGTGCCGAAGTAGCGGTCGCCTGCGTCGCCGAGGCCGGGGAAGATGTACGCGCGCTCGTCCAGCCGCTCATCCACGGCGCTCGTGAAAATGGCGACGTCGGGGTGCTGTGCGCAGAGGTGCGCGATGCCCTCCGGTGCAGCGAGGAAGCAGATGAAGCGGATGCGCTTCGCACCTTCGTATTTGAGCTTCGTGATCGCATCCGCGCTGCTGTGCCCGGTCGCGAGCATCGGGTCCACGACGAGCACGTCGGCCTCGGCGAGCTGCGCGGGCGCGTTGAAATAATATGAGGTAGGCAGATGCGTCGCCTCGTCGCGTCGCATCCCGATGTGGCCGACGGCAGCGTCGCCGA
>Ga0209596_1002763_pt1 | contig 14304 bp, 11 predicted proteins | sample M_130807_MF_Meta_FD_187314 | JGI IMG/M metagenome (GOLD analysis project Ga0209596, IMG submission 187314) | Freshwater microbial communities from Lake Montjoie, Canada to study carbon cycling - M_130807_MF_MetaG (SPAdes) (version 2) | ecosystem: Environmental > Aquatic > Freshwater > Lake... | reverse complement strand
CACCCTTCTTTTCTAGGACATCTTTGACTACACGCTCACGCTGCGACTTGGATAATCCCTCAAGTTGCTCAGTGAGTTCCTTAATACGCTTCTCATCGTTACGCTTGGCTTTCCGCAATTTTTTAAGTAAATCGCTTCCGTCCATCTGTGTCTCGTTGTCGGTATCTTGGTCGTCTTCGTCTTCATCCCAGTAGTTGTTGCTCATAGCAACCCACCCTTCTATTCGTTGTAGTCGCAAGCCTCAGGTTCCAATCGGGGAATCGGGCTGGATCTTGCTACCAGTCTTTTACGCTGTGTGGGCTGGTTGGTCACACAGGATTCTATATTTGTCCGCTAGGTGTAGATGAAAGAGATGTTTTGAATGTTCCAGATTTACTAGAAAACGATCCTATTTCTCTTTCAGAAAGCGCCTTGCGTTTACGTTGCGCAGATGCTAAAGTATTAAATACTTCTTGCTCTGCTTCTGCTTGTCTATATCCATCTAATGTTGTTCCGTAGATACTGCTTAATTTTTCTGAGGTAGGTAGGATATCCGCAATAGTTGCATATCCTTTTTGTGCCTCTGCCTGAGTAATACCTTGTGCTGCAAGTTGCTCTGATACAGATACACCAGCCTGAAGTCCTTGAACTCTTGCTGCTGCACCAATTTCTGCTGCTGCAACTTGACGTTGAATTTGAGGTAGTTTCTGATTAGGATCAAGAACATATGCAACCATATCAAGATCGCCAATACCATAATAGTCGCGTAATGTTCTAGCAATTAATGGATCAGCATTTTGAACTCTTTGAACTGCTGTAACTACACGAGTAGATAATTCAGATGGCGATATATCGTTAGCAATAAACTGACGAACATATGCATCATTATCAAATTGTGTTAAACCGTATGCACGCAATGTTTGACGATAACCATCCTCTACGCTTAAGTATTCTGCTGGACTGAGGACCGCTAAGTTCTTCTTTACTCTTTCAGCGTTAGCCGCAAATCTAGTTTTATACTCATCTGTATTTTGTAATTCTAAAGTAATCGTAGACTCAGTATAGCCTTTACGAGCAAGTTCTAAAACCTTAACTCCAAGTGATGCTAGTCCATATTGAGCAAATCTATCTGATACAATCTTGCCTATAGACTCACGTTGTGCTGCAACTTTCTCTGCCTCTGCTGCTGCAGTTGCTGCTGCAGTTGCTGCGGTATTTTGTGCTGCGGTTGCTGCCGTAGTTGTTGCTAAACTTATTGCTGCATTTGCTGCTGCTTGGGCCGCTGCTAATGCTGCTTGGGCCGCTGCTAATGCTCTTGCATTATTTGCTCCTGCCGCTGCATCCGCATCTGCTTTGGCTTTTGCAAGGGCATCTTGTGCAGCCTTTGCTTTTGCTGCGGCTTCTGCCGCTGCTGTTGCATCTGCTTCTGCTTTCTGATTAGCATAGTAATCATAGGCTAGTCCAGTATATCGGGCTGATGATGCTGCATTTGCTTGAGTTCCACCCTGAGCAAGTACTGATTGGAGTGCTGCTTCTGCAGCCGCCGCACCGCTTCCTGCAGATAATAATGCTGTTGGATCATATGGTTTAGGAGCAGTAACTGCTTGGGCAGCAGCCAATTCAGCAGGTGTAGGGCCAGTAGGCGCTACGTTTGGTACATCATATTCTCTTGGTCGTGCCATTATGCTACTCCCATATCCCTGAGAACTTTAAGTGACAACGAATCAACAGTAGATCTAGCATTATCTGTTTTATCCCAACGAGGATCTTGACGTAATTCTGCTTCAAATTGCCATATAGGTTTAATTGCTGGCTTACCATCTGCTCCTATATACTGTAATGCTCTACGAAATGTAGGGTCAGTATAGGATATAGTATCTGCATCAATCTCTAATATGTTTGCCATAGAAGACTTATACGCAGATGCAAGTGCATCAACGCTAGTTCCTTTATTAATATCATCTGCAAAAACAGGATATGCACTAGCGGAATCTTTACGAATCTTTTCTTGAATATCTGCTAAGGTATTAGTTCCCGAGAATATACCTTGTGACCAGGAATCTAGGGTAGTTCTAGTATAACTCATACCAAAAGTATCAGCGTATTCTTCGAGTGATTGTACCTTGCTTAAGGTATCTCCACCTAAAGTACCCTTAAACTTACTTAATGCTTGTAGGTCTACCTGAGCATCATCAAGACCCTTGTCATATGCATCTTGAATTACTGAGTTAAATGTTGTTTCATCTAGATTAATGCCTTTAGCAATAAGACGTCTACGTTGTTCTACCTTATATGTCTCTAATCCTTGGGCATATATACCAGGTTGAGATGCCTTTTGACCAGCCCTATTCTTAGATGTAACGGTAAGACCTCTATAATATCCAGTCTTATAGTATTCTAATTCAGCCTGTGTTAGGTCTCCTGCTACATATAAATCATATACTCTTTGTAGTTCAGGGAATGCTTTAATTAGATCAGAAGTAATGCCATATGCTGTTGTTGCTGATTCCGCCATATTAGCCCTTCAACTTTGCAAGGAAGTCACCAAAATCTAAACTTTGTTTTTCTTGAAAGTCTTGAGGTGAATTTGTTTTAACTTTTTCTGTAATGAGTGCCTGTGCTTTTTCCTTAGAGTATCCAGGCTTTGTCTCAGATATAGTTTTTCCACCGACTCTTCTAGTGGTGGTAACAGTACCTTCGTCAATCATTTTTTGAATAGCGGTATAGAATTCTTTTGTCTCACTTGGGGTAGCCTTGCGATTAAGTGATGTCTTCAGTGTATCATCTATTAATGATTGAATCTCTTCAGGTTGAAATAGATATTTCGACACACTTACTGAAGGTTGTCCTGAACCAGATATACCCGAATCCTTAGCATACCATTGTAAGTACTGTTCAGGTGTTATCTTTCTAGTGCCACCAGATTGTTGATACCATTTACCAGCCTCATCAACAGCCAATTCATATAAAACTTTTGCTTTTGCTGGGCTTACATCAGTATATCCATTTTTCTTAAGGGTAACTAACCAGCCTGATTCAACTTTAGGGTCTTCTAGATATCTTTTTTTAGCGCTAAAGGTAGTCATTGCATCTGATAAGGTAGTTACCATACCAACACCTGAGACATTTGTTTGCTGTGTACCTACTCCGCCACCAATATATACTTGGCCAACAACACTGCTACCAGTAGTTGCACTACCAGACTTTAATTTATCTAAAGCACCACCAGCCATTATAAGCCCTTCGTAAGATCGTCTTTTTCAAGTATTCTTGAATACACTCTACTAAAAGAAATGTATTCATCTAGCAAAGAACTGGTAAATGTATCCCACATTTCCTTTAAGTCCGCATTATCTTTAGCATCAATTGACTTGCTGCTTCTCTCTGCAAGAAGTTGGCGAACATAATCTCTACCATCTATATAATCGGCAACTGCTTTTATGTCAGGTCTATTCTTAGTTCTAGGATCTAAGGTCAACTCTTGAGAGAATCTTAAAAAGTTGACAATCTTGTTAGTGTCAATCTTTCCACGAACTTTAGCCCACTCAGGATTCTCTACTTCAAGATCAGCAATAAATTGTTGTTTACGTTCTTTCAAGTCTTGGGCATCTGAAACATTTAGACTAGTTAAACCTCTTGCGATGCGCTCTGACTCTATAATATCAATACCCTTGTTGTAAACAATCCAACCTTTTTCTACCTGGGTAGAGGCTACTGCCTCATAGGGATCTTGAGACTCTCGAAACTTCTTTGTGCTACCAGGAGCAACTGGAGTATTTCTTTGGCTCTGATATACAGTAGGTGAAAACTCTCCAGCATTAACATCTCCTACTACAAACCATCCATACTCTGGACTTTTTGCAATTATATCGGATAGTTCTCTAGAACGTTTCTCTGCATCTACAGTTGCTGCGATACCAGTATTGTTCTTTGACAAACTAGTAGTGAATAAGAAGTAATCTTCTCCATATGTATCATAAAATTTTTCTGATGCATCTTGTGGATTCTCTTCTCGCAATCTTTGCCATTCATCAATATAGAATTGATAAGGGGAACGCAAGTTTGTAGCAAATGGAAGGACTGCTCTTGCTGCTACTTCTAGTGCAAGAATATTCTTAACCTTATTGTCAATCTCTTTTGCTGTTGGAGCAGATGAGCGTAGACCGCTATCATACTTTTGATTTTCTTCCATTGCAATAAGAACCGTAAGGTTACGACGTGTTGGATCGTTCTCATCGAATCTAGCCCACGCTTTACGCAGTGCTTGGTTCTGAATAAGTAGATCTTTAGTGAACTCTGCTGGGCTTGTACCAGTTGGACCATAAGGTAATATTGTTTTCATTAACTTGTTGCGCTCTAAATCGGGTATAGCATTAATTAATTGAGATGCACCAATCTGAACAAACCATCCAGCGCCAGGATTCCACCAAGAGTTACCTTGGAATAAAAGATCAAGGCTTGTTTTAGGGATGGCTATTGGTCTATCTACTAAACCAAATGAACCACGCTTTACCCATTCACCAGGAACATTGATGTATGTCTTACCATCACGCTCTTCAGTAATACCTACACGGTTTGGAGAATTATACACAGTTTGTAGTTTACCGAATACTGATGGATCATTGACTACGATACGACTCCACTTTTCAGCCACATCTGTGAATGCTCCAAAGAATGGGAAGGCATAACGCATTGTATAGGCAGCATCTACTCGCTCAGATGTATCATAAAGAGAACGACGAAGTTCTGCTCTAGCCCATTGACGTGCATTAGATTCTAGTTTACGGATATATTCTGGTGGAATAGCATCACCAGGATAAGTATCAATAGCATTTCTAATTGTTGAGTCCATACGTTTACGATATAGATCAACAAACAATGGGTGGCGAACAAGATTAGACTCTGGTATTTCTCCAAAGTTCTTATAAAATTTATCTCTAATAGACGATAGCATTCTTACGGCTGGATGAGATCCATTAGCCGCACCAACTTGAGCAGCATTGACTGCTGGATAGTTTAAAGTATCTGTGCCAAATGCCTTTATAATATCATCTGATGTAATCTTGCGAGTCTTGGCAATTTCTTTTAATCCAGTTGCAAAGGCTGGGAACAACTCGTCAATGTTATCCATATTGGCTTCAACAATTGAACGAGCATCTCTACCCATACCAAGAACCTTTAATATGTCTCGGCCTTCTTTAGTCTGTAATAAAAAGTATTCGGCCTCATCAATAACTTGCTCTCTTGGCTTGCTTTGTAAAAGAATCTGCGTAATTTTAGAGTTACGAACTTGGCGATTTATTACTCTCTCGTAAGCCTGAGCCCAATTAGGATCATCACCTTTAACGACTACGAAATCACCAGTAGTTTCAAAGACATTGTTTAGTTTATTTCTACTGCTTGACAAATGAGCATCAACAATCTTTGCAGATTCAGATATAAATCTATTCTTAATAAATTCAGCACGCTCAGGTGTTGCACCTAGCGCATCTTCATATGTTATGCCATCTACTTCACGTAGACCTAGTCCAAACTTATCTTGTACTTTAATGGTTCCATCTAACATACCATCAATCTCTTTAATCTGAGAAGCGATCAAGTCAGGATCATCAGCAATATCACGCATAGCATCTAGTTCGTCGCGGTATGTTTGTAACTTTACATCATCAGACCAACGATAAATGTCATCTAGTGATGCACCAGAAAATCTATTTGTAATTAACTTGCGACTAGATTCTTTCAAGCCAGCAACAATAGCCAAAGGGCCAGTTGTGGTAAGGATACGCATAATTCCCTCTGATACGTTACGTACAGGGTAACCGATACGAGCAAGAACCTCAAATTTAATTAATGAATCTAGACCATCAATAAGATCTGTTGCCCCACCCTTGCTTCTATAGTAGACACCAGCCGCATCTGAACGACGTGCTCTAGTTAAGCGAGTTAAAGCATTATACATTGTGTCAATATCAAGAACTGGCAACTGTTTTACTAGTTGAGTTTCATTTAATGGCAGCGGAATAATATATTTTAAGTCTTCTGACCCAAGAATAGGCGTTGCTTTAGAACCTACTGGTACAACTCGGCCGTCTGGTAGAGTTTTTGTGGCACCAGTGTATGCTCTTTCACGAATAATGTTGTGTGCTTTGGCACGGCCACCTGAAAACAGGGACCAAGCCTGGCGAATATCGCCTTCATCAAATCCAAATTGTTTAGCAACTGTATCAAACAGTTCTTGTTCAATTTTTTGGAAAGCATTTGCACGTTCTGCTGCATTTGTAGCAGCAGCATATTCATTAAACAAAGCATTTTTGCGTTCAGTTGTAAATGAAGCCTTCTTTAGATCATCTTCAAGGCCGCTGATTTTAGTCTTAAGTAATTTTACCTCTGTTGGTGCAAGAGTTTGTGTGTTAAGTCTATTCTTTAGAGAGTTAATCTCTACTACGTAAGACTTTTCTTGCTTATCGGCTACACCACGCACACGACTCAATAGGTTATCTACAGTCTGAACTGATTGATTATCTGTAAAATCAATCCAACCCCTAGGACGCTTGTAGAAAAATCCAGTTAAAACACGAACTGGAGCACCTGCGGCACCAGCACGAAGGTCAATAAACTTTTGACTTCCAGAAATAGCATTACGAATACCAGACACTTTGTTAAACTCTGGTATTCTTGTAGGATCTAAGATAGCCTCAGCATTTAATTTTTGAGTTAACTCAGCCAATTCATCTTCATATAGAAGTATGTTCTCTGTGGCTTTTTCTAAATCGGTTCCCTTATTAACTAAGTCAAATGTAAGTTGTCCACTTGCTTTATCTAATCCAGCACCTAGATACTTTGCACCAGTAACTTCGTCCTGTAAGTTACCAATCTTTACGGCAAGGGTGCGATTAGTTGCTAGCAATCTAGTTGCAGCATCGGCATCGCCCATTGCCATTTTAATAATATCTGCCTTGGCTGTATGGCGAAGTGCGATGTCTTCAATTTTATTTGCATCTGCAAGTATATCTGCAAAGGATGCAGGATTTGCAGACTCTCTAATAGCCTTGACTCTAAACAACTCAATGGCATCCATACCATCTGTTTTTTCAATAAAGTCATTAAAGGTTGCTTTTACTTTATTGGCTCTGACTCCAACTTTTTCTCCAGTAAGAATAGCATTTAACTCTTTAACACCTTTAACAGTGTAGTTTAAAGCCTTATATCCTTTGACTAGTTTACCACCAATAATGGTAGGGTCAAGAACAAATCTAGATACCACATCCGTTCCGAATGAAGTAAAGCGTCCAATATTTTGCTCACGAAATGCTTCTTCGCTTTGCTTCTTATTAAAGATATCAAAGTCATTGGCAGCAAATAATACGTGCTCTTGCAAGAACTTGTCAGCACCAGATAGTTTACCAAAACTTACAGTCTTTGCTATACCACTAAAGATTCCCTCTAATTCATCTAGTGGTCTACCCACAACAGTTCTCATAATAGAACGACCAGCAGATATATCTCTAGATTTGTCCCAGGCTTCTTTAACTTTATCTATTGAAAATTCATCTTTCCATATAGGATTATTTTTTTCAGGCAACGTCAAACCAAAAGATACTGTTTGAGTTGTAAAGTTATAGGCTTTTTCTATTCCTATAAATGCTCTCTGCCACCAAGTTTTATTATCACCTGTAACTGGAGTTTTAGACTGATTAAATTGAGCGGTAGCCTCTGCTCTATTTGTTGCAGGAACATATCTTCCCATATCCAGCGCTAGAGACTTGGAAGAGTCAACATTCCATCCAGCATAATAATTATTAAATGCACCCATAGTATCAAAGGCAGAAGGATTCTTTGACTTCTGCATATCTTGATACGCTCTTTGTGCGGCTTCTCTATCACTCATAGAAGATTAGCCCTTAGAATTCTCACGTAATTACGAAATGCTTGTGAAGAATTTGGGCTTTGTGCTGCTGCCTCCAAGGCTGGTAAGTAAGATAGTAGTCTCTGTTTTTCAACATCATTATCTTGCTCTTTTGGTAACATCAATGCTTCAGCACCAGCGCCAGCACCTATTGCTGCTCCATCGGTAACTGGAACGTTAGGCATTGTTGATGGTTCAGAAAATGGTGTTGCTTGAGGAAAGGAATCTATAGGATTCATTAATGGTGCAGTAGTAGTTCCAGCCATAGGTGCAGCGCGTTGACTTTCTAACATTGCTTGACCTTGTCCATAAGGCAATCCTGAATAATATTTTGCTGCCTGTGTTCCAGATTGTCCCTTACCACCAGTTCCAGAAACATTCATTGGGTTATATTGTGGTCCGCCGTTAGCACCGCCACTTTTTCCTTTAACTCCAGCCATTGTTCCTCCTACTTAGTAAATTGAGTTTTGATATTAACTGTCCCACCACACCAAATGTTATACTGAATTGCTACGTTAATTGCTTTCTTAGCCGCTGATGTTGCCTTAGCGTGTGTTTTAGTTTCAATCTCCATTGATACTAATGCACCAAGGGCTAATGCTCCACCAGAACCTATTCCGTAAAATCCTCTATCATCTCGCATATATCCATAGTCATCACTAACTTGATATAACTTTCCATTAAAACAAACTAAAGCATCCCACCCAGAATCATCATCATTTTTATTCTTTGGTGCTGGGTCATACCCTGCCTCAGTTAGAGTTTGCTTTATAGATGGCAATACTCTAATCATCATAAAACGATCTGGATCTTGAGTTTTAATTACCTTAGGCGGTTGCCATAAGTTATTAAGAATATCTCCTGCTATAGCATCACCTGCTACTGCAATCAGATACTCACCAATTTTAACTATCTTGTCACAACCTTTAGCAAGGTATGGTCTATCTGTATATGTAGTCATTGAGTCTGCCGCTAAGACAGCCCAACCTTTACCCTGTACACCAACTATTGCTGTCATTGTCCCCTACTTAATTATCTTCGGCGAATAGTTCTCACACTTGAATTTGCTGCACCACTTGATGTTAGGCTAGATAAAAGACTTTGTATGTCTGGTACTTGCTGTTGTTGTGGTGGTAATTGTGGTCCACCCTGTTCAGGAGATGGAGAGCCTCCTACTGGAGCACCAGCGGGAGCAGGGGACGTTTGCTCAACCGAAGGATTAGAGGCACCAGCAGGAGGAACCTGTTGCTGTGGCGCAAAGGTTGCCTCAATGGCATCTTCTAATGCCTGTCCCTTTTGGCGTGCCTTGATTACCGCAGCAATTTTTCTTACTACATCAGATGCATCTTGTCCTTGTGTAGCCATTTGTGGTATTGCTTGTGTATATGCTGTTAGTGAACCTAGTAAAGCAGTTCGCATATCTTCAATTTCAATTTTTTCTAATTCTTGAGTTACGTTAACGGTAAATGGCAACTCACGCATAGCCATATCTTTGGATATTAATTTACCACCAAGGGCCTGTAGCATAAAGATAAGACCCTGTGCTGGGTTAAGACCAGCAAGCATACCGTATCTAACATCGGCTGAGTAATCATTCTTAATGTCTTTGCTTGGTTTGTAGGTAATCTCATATGGGGAACCTGAGTCCACACCACGAATTGTTTTTTCTTCAGGGTAAAGTACTTCATCAACTTCAAAACAAAGACCAATTACATCACGAAGTGCTGCAGCAAAGATTGCTTGTGCTGATTTAACTTGTGTATCAAAGGCACCCATAAGAGCCTGTACACCCTGACCAGTAACAACAGAGGCGCTTACATTTCCAGTTCTTGATTCTGGATAACGAGTTCCTACTCTTAACTCTTGGTTAAGTAAGGTTTGCTCAGTGAATGCACCTTGTGGTAATGTAAGTTCTACTCTTCGAACACCTGCTGGATTAGATGTACGAATAACCGCATCTCCACCAAGTTGTAGTTCTTGTACATCGTTAGGAAGTACAATTGGTGCTTGAACAGATTTCTCTGCAGCCTCCATAGCAAGTAAAGCAAAACGATTACGTAGTAACTGAATTCCTAATACATCATCAAACTGTCCACGTAACTCACCATCAATAGATGGCTTGCGGGCAACAATAACCATTAATTTACCTAGTGGGTTAGTAGCCTGAGATAGTATTAAATTTTGTCTTGCTGGTACATAGATGACTGATTGGTCTTTATCGTAATAACGAATCATCTCTATCTGTGAATTTAAATCTTGGGTATAACCTTGTTGACCTAATAGTTCTCTTTCAAACTCAGGAAACTGACTTACTAACTCACCTAGGGTAAGTACATAGCGTTTAGCAAAAGCAACACAACGACCATAGCGGTCAAACTCTGGATAAGATCCTATTGGATTCTCTAAACGAATACGAGGTAGTTTTGCATCTTCATCTAATTCAATAATAAACGGAACAAAGCCGTAGGTTATATACCAGTCAGCGCCTGAGTACATCTGTACTGATAGGTCAGAGTTTGAGAAATAGTTACTAGCAATACGAGTACGCTTATCAGCAAAGACTCTAGCACGATCAGATACCTGATTAGCAGCAGAGCAGTTAACTGCAGGTAGTGGAGCCATAACCTCAGAAAGATCACGGGCTACTATGTCAATAAAGTTTGCTACTACGTTAGCGTCTACGCCCTCTGGAAAAAAGTTAGGATATACCTCAGCAATTTTACCTCTACGCACAGCAAGAACGTCAAGGTTGCGACCATCGCGCTCTGTGCTTCTATAGCGTAAGGATTGAACCCGTGCTGCTACTTGCTCAATTGATAAAGCCATTGTGTCCTATCAGTTATATGTTTCAGCCCATTGCTCTGCAAAGGCTTCGTCTAAATTAATTCCGTATCTTTTTTCTTTTTGTGCTCTAGTTGCCCAACGGTTATTAGCAAACTTAGTAGCATAAGATGACTTCTGCATAAGTTCACGGACCTTGATAATGGCAAACCATAAAGCCATTACACAGTCGGTAGGATTCTTGGTATCAGGTTTCCAAGTAATCAATTGCTGTACTAAGGACTTCAAGCCCTCAGAGCCTTCATTAGAAGGAAGTTCAATCAGATTATTATCTTGGAAACGAGAATCTCTTGTGGTCCCAAACAATGCAGCCATAGAGGCTACACCGAATCCTGTATCCCATTTGTTCTTACCTGTGAAGTGAGAGTTAAGGGTACAGCCATACTGAGCCAACCAGTTGCGTAGATCATCATCTAAGGCGTAAGCCTTCTGGTGGGCGTTAATTTCTATTCGGATCTCCTGGGGTTTGTATTTGATAACCCATTCTTCTATCAGATCTCGAATTCTTTGCGGTGTTGTGTCAGTCATATTAACACAATCTAAAACATAAACCTTACCATCAGCACGGTTGTAGGTTACTACAACTATTCCTGTGGCTCCTGCCATAGCAGGGTCGAGGCCGATAACGGTATAAGAGCCATCAATGTGTTTTGGATGGCCAGGTACTCCAGCCTTGAGAGGTCCCCTCTTTCGCATTCCATTGACACATCCTGCAACACTGGTAGGTGAGAAGATGGAGTCGTGTGTGACATCCTCTTGTTGGTAGACCATAGCCCAGACCGACGGAGCAACTTCAGACCTTCTAGTAAATAGTGAGGGTCCATCCCATTTTGTGTATAATCCGTTTTCGTCTGCCTCATCTTGTTCCCCCTCGGGCCTATCTGTCTGTGGCCATAAGGTTTTCCAATTACCAGGTGACTCATCAAATTCTAATACTGCTGGTTGACTAAAGTAAGTGAACGGGGATTTACCACCAGTCCATTGACCTGGGTCTCTAATCATCTTATAGAGATCTATAGGTGCGACACGGGTTCCTACAATAAGTAATTTTCCGTGCCGACCCAGTCGGGTGATAACTTCTTTTTGAAGCCATTCAATTTGCTTCTCCCACTCGTGGGCATTTGCGTTCATCACCACATCGTCTAGGATAATCAAGTCGGCTCTTGCGCCATAGATCTGAGATCCAAAACCTAATGCTTGTACTGTAGGGTCCTTCTCGCCAGAGTCGCGTCCAGTACCTAAGTAAATCATATCAGCAGACCAAGTTTGTGAATCTGCCTTATAGCCACCATTAGGTCCAAAACTCATTTGTAGTTTAGTCCAGTTAGGGTGACTCATTCTTGTTTTGATAGCAGATAAAAATTTTCTAGCCATACCCTGGGTTTTAGAAACTATAATGATTCTAACATTGGGGTCAGTGGCTATACGATAGGTCACATAGTTGATTGTGATAACTGTGGACTTAGCGTGTTCGGGTGGTACGTTAATAAGAACTCGGTTATTGGCCGCAGGTTCATAAGTCATAGAAGGGTGTACCCACCTAGGCTCTCGGCCCTCAACTAGATCTACCCAGTCTTTATGATGTTCAAAAAGTTTTGTGTCTAAGAACTGCTCACAGAAATCCTCAAAGGAGATATCCTTTAGGTTAGCCATATCAGTCTTGATACCTTTACCAGCAAGGCGTGCCTTGTCAGCCTCAGCCTTGAAGTCAGGGTCCTGCATTGACCATTGACGGAAGGTAACCTCATTGCGACCTACGGATAGCATAGCGTCGGTAATGGTGGAACCTTGAGATAAGATTTCTAAGACTTGCTTTTGTGCTACATCTTTAGGTATTGATTGTACCCCTGGCTTGCGTCCCATAGCACCCCTATAAACGGTTATTAAACGGTAAGGTTAAACGGACAGAACTTACCCATTATATATATTATTATAATAATTGTTATATTATGAGTTGGCGGAATAAAAGGGAGCCAACTCCCTATATATGTATTTACTATTACATATATAGATAACCTGTGAATAACTGAAAAGCGAACAACTTAGGGTGATATATTTTTTATAATGTCCGATTTATCCTAGTTTGTATGTATATTACTGGGCCAATATAACAGAAAATTATTACCTAATACTATATATGCCCCCCACAAGCGAATTAACACACCCCACCCCAAATATCGACATATCGACTTATAGACTTATCGACATATAATACCACCTATACTATATGTCCAATTAGTCCTTATTGTCCTATATGGTGTAGTTTATACCCTTATGGGTTAAATGCGGGGTTGATGACTATCTGCCCTAATATATCCCATATATCCTAATTGCCCCTATTGTCCTATTCCCCCTATATTACCCGCCAGTAATAGAACATATGTTCGTGTGATGTAGTTCACATAATATAGTCGGCGTGTCGTATTGACTTTATTCTTATGATGGTATAAGGTTGTCTTATCAGGTTAGGAATAGCCCGATAACAATTAAATATAGAACTTAAAATATATTTACCACTTACGGCGTGTCGAGTTGATATTACGGCGGTGATGGTATAAGATAAGTTCTACAAGGTTAGAATAGTTAGTAAGTAGGTGGGTGAGTTCGCCCCCTCGTAGTATCGGCGGGTGCGCTGGTCGGGGCTCTTAGCCACTTACTCACTAACTATTCTAGCCCCTAGTGAAAGGTAATGATAGTGTCCTATAATCCCTTCGGGGTTATGGGTAGCGTAATCATACCACCACATAAGGTAAAGGCTAGTAAGGCGTGGCGCAGACAATATCCGCGCAAACCTTACTTTACTAACCTAGTGGTGCGTGATAAGGCGGGCAATATAATCGTGGCTATCGAAGATAGTCAAGCGGTTAAATTGGCAAGGCGAACTATTAAGAACGCCAAGCCTAAGCCCCTACCTGCTACCCTTAAACCCTTAACCGAGTTAGAATTACGCAAGATTAAGGCGCAAGAACGCTTAGAGGTTATGGCTAAGTTATTGGCTAAACCTGCCGAGCAGTATAATTAGATAGGATAGTCCTAGCCGATAGGTTCGGTATGCTTAGGGTTCGATACCCTACTAGGACACGCCATAAGTTAAGATGATTTGACTTATAGCCCTGAGTATGCTATACTTAGGTATAACTTAATAAAGGAGAACTAATGCCTATGCTAAGGGATATGGTAAGGTTTAGTATTAGAGAACTTAAACTCTCCGATATAACACCTACTAATGAAAGAGAGTGGCAGATAGTAAATAACTATTTGCTAGAGAAGTGTAAGGGGAACTAATGGCAGATACATTAGGCTTTGATAAGGCGATAGAACTTGACCATCTTACTGATGAGCAGGTTGATTTAGTAGCAGATATACTGAAAGATTTTAAGTAGTGGCTTGACTATCCTTTAAGGGTATGGTATCCTTAGAGGGTAGCCTAATCACTAATGATTAGGGGAGATGAGAAGTATGTATCTAGAACTAACAGATACTCTAGCGATTATTATTGCGCTATCTACTAGCACTACGCTAGTAATTACTACCGCAATAAAGAACGCTAGACTAGTGCGTGAGATACGCAAGTTAAG
>Ga0209596_1002760_pt1 | contig 14319 bp, 9 predicted proteins | sample M_130807_MF_Meta_FD_187314 | JGI IMG/M metagenome (GOLD analysis project Ga0209596, IMG submission 187314) | Freshwater microbial communities from Lake Montjoie, Canada to study carbon cycling - M_130807_MF_MetaG (SPAdes) (version 2) | ecosystem: Environmental > Aquatic > Freshwater > Lake... | reverse complement strand
CTCCAATTACAAGTTCTGGATACTTTGCAGTAATTTGTGTACCAAGTTCTTCAACTACTCCAGCTAATCTTTGATCTAAGATTTTAGCTACAATAAGTTCTGTATATGCTTTCTGTCCAAATAGATTTGCTAAACCTCTTGGCTTTAAGAATGATGTATCCTTCTTTAATCCTTCAACCATCCTGTCAAGAAGATCTATTGTATAAGATCTTTTACCTGTTGAAAATATTGCTGCATCAATAATGCCATTTTCGTCACCAAGAGGTTTTAGTACATCATCAATAACTGTATCAATAGTTCTTGCAATATCTTCTGCTGATGCAGAGATACCAAAAAAGCGTGTTAATAAATCCCTATAGATTGATTTTAATTTTTCAACTGTAGTTGTACCTTCAACTATAGCTTCACCAAATAATTCAGTTACAATCTTTTCATTTAGAGCTTCTGTTCCAGACATTCCAGATTTTATTAAAGCACGCATTTCCTCAGTAAATGCTTGGAGTAGTCCATTCACTTTTACTTGGGATTGTCTAACAAGATTGACAATTGGAAGTGGTGCTTTAGAACCTTCAATGATTTCTGCAATAGTTCTTGTACCAAATACTTTCTTTGAAACATTTGATATTGCTGCACCAATTGTATTGTTGGATATTTTTTGAATAGGAATTCTGAGCATATCTTCTGTAAGTCTTGCTAGAGGAATTCTTCTATTTAGTGGTACAGCAGAACGTTCAGTTAATTTAGATGCTGAAGCTGGAGTTACAACTTCTCCACCCTTAAGCATACGTCTAGCTGTTTTTGTGCGAAGTAAATCAACAGCATCATTAAACTCATCAACAGATAATGCAGTTCCTTCCTCAAGTTTTGTAGCAAGTTCGGACCAATACTTTGCTCTTCCAACTTTAGCTGGACCTAATTCACTTTGTAGTGCATCCAACAAAAAATATCTTCCACCATCTGGTACGGTAACCAATCCATTAGCAACTGCTTTGGTTGCATCTTCGGTTCCCCATATAGAAGATTTTACAGCAGCATCTACTTTTGGTCCTAATCTTTCCCAAGTAGAAGCCTTTACTATTGCTGTAGGAGATATGAATAACCAATTATTATAATCTGTCTTTGCAAGGTCTTCTAATAGTCTTCCTCTTATAACTGTATCACTAACAAGATCAGTCAATACTTTTGTATCTGGAGTAGCTATAACGTATGCTTCTGCAAGATTTTGCATTAACTCGTTTGATACTTTTCCAGTAGATGAAATTGAAGTAGCTACAGCTTTATATGCATCAACTAAACCCTGTGCCTCATCACTAAGTTCAATTCCAGAAGCTAGCGTACCTTCAACTAAAATTTTACTGTCAGCTATTAGAGCACCAGTAACTATTTTACCCATAGATGTTTCAGCCCATCTATTTGCTATACCAGTTAACTTTGTTATATCTCTTGAACCAGCAAGACCAAGTATATCTCTAGAAGAAAGTTTAAGAAGATTAAGCTCAGCAAGTTCTGCTGGAATTGCTTCTCCAGCCACTTCAAGTTCATTTAAACGCTTTGTAATTTGAGGTGCTAAAGTCTCAGCTACATATTCAGCAACTGGTTTTGTACCAGCAATTGCTTTAATCATTGATGGCCTAGGAGCACCAACTAATTCAGCAATCTTAGCAGCTTGAGAAGTTCTATACATCTCTCCTATCATCGGAGCTATGCCTGCTGATATTGGAGAAGCAATCTTTTGTCCAAGTTTTTCTAGAGTTACCGCTGAAGGTGTATTGCCATACTTTGAAACATAACCAGCAAGAGATGCATCTCCTTTTAAAAAACGTGATGACATTCCTAATCTTGCTATATTAAAGTCTAACTTTGCTCCACCAACTACTGCTCCTAAAGGCTCAAGAGGATTAATAGGTAGAGCAATTTCTACACCAAGACCAGCATAGAAAGGAACCATGCTGTCTTTACCATAAACATATTGTGCAGCAGGTAGATCTGAGAAGTCATCTCCCAAAGATCTTCCGACAGCAATACCATATGCAACGTCATTCAAATAATTACCAGAAGATAATTCAGTTTTCTTTGTTATGCCTGAACCAACTTCTCTTGCACCACCGACAACATAAGCAAGAGGATTATATTTCTGTAGATAATCTGCGGCAGTACCTTCTCCCTTGTTAATTGCTATGTAGGCTTCTTTCATTCCCTTATCAACAAGATAATTTGTATCGTTAGGATCTACTGGAGTTCCATCTGCTTTGATATCGTAAGTTAATGATCTTATTAGTGGCTGAGTTACAAACCTCCAAGCTCCACCAAGAGAACGCATGAATGCGCCAGTTCTACTTTCCATCAACTGTCCGCTTGGAGCAGTATCAGTCATTACATATTCAAGACCTTTCTGCATAAGTCCAGCCTCAGGCTTTGGTGGTTCTCCTCTAAGTTCTCCTTCCCAAAGATCTGCAATTGCTTTAGCCTGATCTTGAGCAGCAGTAAACTCAGGAGATCCTGGCTTTACTTCTACACCAGTAGCTCTTGCATTCATAAGAAGTAAGGAAGCAACTTCACTTTCAATTGCTTGTTTGTGTTCACTAACCTTTCTTCTTCTAATATCATTCCTTGCCTGTGTTCTTTGAGCTTCATCTAAGAAAGCCCAACCAGCTAACTCACGATTGACTTCATCATCAATCTGTGCATTTAGTTCTGCTGTTCTAGCTTCGCGTGACTTTCTAATCTTTAATGCGCCAGGACTTTCAAGAGGCTTTCTTTCCATAGCAGCACCAAAGCCATATTCTCCAGTTGCATACTTCTCTGCATCTACAGTTGTATCTGCTTCTTGAATAGCTGAGTAGTCAGAAAAATCTCTAGGAATTCTGACGATAGCATTTGTAAGTTGCTGCGCTCTTGACTGAGCTTCTGCTGTAGAGGCACCTTGATCAACCATTTGCTGAAGAAAAGTATCGTAGGCTTTTCTTTCTTCATCTGTTAGCTTTGCCTTATATTCATTTATAGGTGCAGCAACAGTAATGCCAGTTATATCTTCTGGTGCTTTCTCTACAATTGGAGTTCCAATAGGAGCAGCCTTAACAGTTGTAGCTGTAGCAGGAACATATCTTTCTTGTTGTGCTACACCTTCAGGGGTTACTGGAGGAAGACCTGCTTCTTCTGGTGGAGGTTCAGAAGTAAAGCGTTCATTAAAAATATCCTGACGGATTTTGTCAGCTTCTCTTTTTAATCTTTCGCTTTCAGTCTCATAACCAGATGAGATAAAAGGTTCATCAGATACAGGAAGTTCTCCAGAAGAATAAGAAGTTGGAGGTGGAGGTGGAGGAGATACTATTGTAGGAGTGGCAGTAGCTGCTGCTACCGCTTTCTCTCTAACAATTTCGCCAGTTCTTCTTGCAAGAAACTCTTCAGCTACTCTTGGAGATCTTACTGCTAACTTTTTATAACGCTCAAGATCATATCCTGAGAGTAGCTCTTCTGGTTTCGCCATTCTTTATTCCTCTATATATTGAGTTTTATTTTGGCCCCTCTAACTCCTGTCCAGTGTAAGGACCAGCAGACATTGTACCAGTTTCAGTTGGAGGCTTAGCAGCTACAGGTGCTTCTGGCATATTAGTTAAAAACTTTTCATATGCTCCACCAAGAACATTATAAAGAACTTTTCTTTTTGTTTCTTTAGCAGCTTCAGGTCCACCAAGAGTTGCGGTCATATCAGCAGAGTTAGTTGTTGCTCCAGAAACTTCTCTGTAAAGATCATCAAATTTTAGTTCGCCTCTTTCATATCTTCCTTTGATATCATTATATACTTCATTAGCTGGACCTGCTAAAGTTTCTGGTGCAAATCTTCCACCATTAGCTTTTATAGCTTCGCTTGCTGCTCTGGTATATGACATCATTTCGTCGGCTGTAGCGTAGTGTGGAGCCATTGCAGGAGACATCCTACCCGCAGTACCACCTCTTGCTCCAAAGCGTCCCTCTGGGCCTACAGGAGTGTCGTATGCCCTTGCTGTTCCAAGCTCTGGTGCATTCATAGGTGCGCCTTGTTCAAATGCTCTACGAGCCTTTGCAGTTTCAGGAGCATAGAATGGAGCAACCTGTCCAAAACCTCTTTGGGTTCTTTCGGGATAATAAAGTTCTGCACCTTTACGCATAATGTCCTGTGCAGTTGGAGCAGCAATTTGTACAGGAGGAGTATAAGGTCCAAGTGCTGTTTTACGTTGTTGTAACTCACCTTCTCTTATATATGTTTGAAGAATAGGATCATCTACATTTGAAAGAGCATAGTTTTCTATAGCAGATTTAGATGGATCAAGAAATCCAAGTTTGGTTGCCATTACTTTTTTAGCAGTTTCAAATTCAGGTGTACCTTCTTCTGCTCCAGTAATTTCTTTTATCTTATTATTTATAAGACTTTCTGCTTTTAACTTTTCATCATCAGAGACAATACCATCATTCTTATAAGCATCAATTGCAAGTGCTCTAAGTCCAATCTCAGTTTCAGAAGCTATTCTGTCAGCTTCAGTTGGACCAGTTCCTAATGCTCCAAGTTGTGCTTCAATATATTTTAAAGCATCCTTAGCAGCCTGTAATGATGTACCAGCTTTAGCCATAACATCATCTTGGAATGCTTTCTTATCTTCTTCAAGAACTGTGCTATCTTGTTCTTCAACTCTGATACCAAACTTATCAGCAATGCCTTGTTTAATCTTTGCAGACTGAGCAGCAGTCATAGGAATGCCCTGTTGTACAACTCCAATTTGCTGCTCCATTTCTCTGTAAGCATGGATAGCAAGAGCTTGCTTTTGTCCCTGAGATAATCCACCAAATGCTGTTGCAAGTTCTGGTGAACTAATATAAGCATCAATACCAGCATCAATTGTTTGAGGAGAAGAAACTGCTCCTCTTGTTTGTGCAGCTTTAGTTGCTTGATCAAGAGCGCCTGGAGGTGGAGTAAATGTATCTTGAACAGTCTTTAAAAGATCAGCTTTAATTGCAGATACTTTAGTAGTTTCTGCTGCAATATCTCCAGCTAACTTTGTACGTTCCTGAAGAAGAGTTGTTCTCCAGTCATATTCAGTTTTTCCACCTTTTGTTCCTTTGGCAACTTCAGCAGCAAAAGCTTCACGCTCCTTACGAAGTGCTGTTAGCTCAGCTTCAACTCCAGCAAAGGCAGCTTCCTTATCTTTCTGATAAGCAACATCTGAAGCATACTTTTGCTTTAATTCAGTTTCTGCCCACTGAAGTCTTTGCTTTAGTATCTCCTGTTTGCTTTTTAAATATGTAGCTGCATAACCACTACCAGCGGAAACTGCCATTGGTAATGGATTAGCTAAAGCTCTAATAGCCATTAGTATCCTCCATAACGTTGTACTCTAATAAAGTTATAATATTCTTGTGTCTTTGCTTGCTCTTCTGGAGTTAATTGGCCAGATTGCATTTGCTGAAGAAGAGCATTCTCCTGTTCAGCATAAACATCTTGAGTAGCTTTCTGTGCATAACCTTCTTGAACTTGTCCAGCAACCTGACCAAGAGCTTGAGCAGATTGAATATTTGCTTCTCTTGCAGCGTCAGCTCTCTTCTGCTCTTCTCCAAGAAGCTCATAGATACGAGCTTCATCTTTTGCTTTTTCAGCTAAGTTTGTAGCTTCAATCTTATTTCTTGCGTCTTGTTCTTGTGAAGCAACTCTTTGCTCTTGTCCAATACCCATTTTATAAAAAGATCCTGCACCAAGGTCTGCACCCTGTAATGCCTGTTGGAATTGTAGTTGCTGTTCTCTACGAGAAGTTCTCATTGGATCAATAAGCTCAGCTTCTAATTGTGCTCTTTCTGCTTCTGTTAATCCAAGAGTACCCATTTCCTGTCTACGTTGTAGGGCAGCAAGCTCTTCCATCTGGGCTTTCTGAAGTTCGTCTTGTTTGTAACTTGCAGCACCAGCTATACCACCACCAAGGGCACCAACACCAGCACCGATAAGAGTTCCAATTCCAGGATATATAGCAGAACCAACGCTGGCACCAACTCCTGCTCCTTGTGCTGCACCTTGCAAACCAGCAGCGGTTCTTTGCTTCTTCATTGCTTGTTCGTATGGATTACTACTTGCCATTTTTGATCCTCATATTAAGTCTTATTTTTTTAGTTTTAGCCAACTGTTCCAGCGGCTAAGGTATTATCATCATGCCAACATTCCAATGTAAAGCCCCAGTTAATTAAGAATACATTGTTAGCTCTAGTATATCCTTCAAGGCCAATATGATGCCAGCCCTGAGAAAGTTTTACCATCTGAAATCCTGTAAAGAATTCACGCTGTCTCATTGCTGTAGGAAAAGCATACCATTCTTCATGTGTCCAACTTCTACTGTCAACATAAGTAGATCCATCAATAGATATATTTATTGTTGCTTCATTTTCATTTGCTACAGTCATCGTATGTAGAACATCAAAGTTTTGCATTATTGGACATGCAAAAAACTGAAAGAGAACTAAGCTGTCACGCTCTACATAAAATGAAACTGAAGTATTTGGATAATATTTTTTTACAGCATTACCACCAACAGGTTGTGTTGTAGCTCCTGCTAGCCAAGATAACTTTTCTTCAATAGTTGTAAATACTTGAGAACCACAAACTCCAGATACAAAATTAAATGTATTTGGAAGAGGCTCATATGAACCTTTCATTATATGGTGTTTTTGGAATGGACCAGTTATATCTCCCTGAACAACGCCACCATTTATATATACTTGAAGTTTATCGAAGGCATCTTTAAAATCTGTAGCAAGAACTGGATTACCAGCAATTACTGGTGTAAAAGTATATGCCATTATCTAGCTCCTTTTCTTAGAACCATCGCACCAATGTTCATTCTTTCCATCTTTAATTGCAATGGATAGGTTGGAGTTAGATCTACAGAGTTTTCTACAAATGCTCTTGTATCATAACCTGGAGCAACAAAGTGTACCATTCTCATGATACCAGTTGTTGCTATTCCTATTTCTCTTATTACTAATGGTGTAGCATCTTGATGTACATAATTTAGACAACCATGTAATCTTCTAATTGCTTTTGTTTCTCTATTGGCAACAAGCTCTTCTGCAGCTAAATCATAAACACAGATACCATCGTCAAGTAATCTTTCTGCAGCATTTATTGATGCTGATGGAGGATCTGTTTGAGGTATTGACATTGGATCTACAATTCCATAGTTATACCAAACACATCTTCCAGGAAATATCTTCATATTGTCTGAATTTCTTGGAGCAGCTACATCCCAGAAGACTGGAAAGAATATCATACAGTTAGCATTATCATATCCTGTTCCTGGAGCTATTGGAAATGCTGCATTAATAGCATTAAGTCTAACTCCATACATATTGGCTGAGTAATGTATGCGAAGTAAATCGCCCTTATTTAAAACTAAATATGGTGCTACATCCCAAGATACTTTTGCATTTGCGCCAATACCCCAGTTTAATGCGTAACCTGCCCTACCATTTAATGTATTATCTTTTAAAGATCCACCAGCACCAGTTCCTATTGTAAAAGTATTTGTAGTTCCATTATCCCACTTATTATATTGATATCTTGCATCACGCATAATTGGAGATGAAGTTGGTAACTGACGAATATCTATTCCTTCAGAACGAACGTTCTCTTTATTGATTGCTGCAGTTGCTGTTGCAATTGCAGTAAACTTTGCGTTAACATCTGTGGCTACAACATTAGTTGGAGCTGCTGGTGGAATTGGTGCTACATTAGTTGTAAGTATTTTTGACATATTATCTGTACCTATTGATGGCTAAAAGATTTCCACCAGAATAATAAAACATTTGTCTGTCTGTAGTCGATGAAGAATTTCTTGATGGTAATTTAAATCCAATCTTTATTTCTGCATTACCAGTTGCGACAGGAACAGCGCCAACAATATGTATAGTTCCCCATCTCTGATATAGAAAGTGAGTTTCAGCTATAACGTTATTATTTAAAATAATTTGACATTGAACCCAGTCACCAGATACGTTACCTGTAATTGCATTTGGATCAAACCAATACCAGCAGTTAAATTCTATATGAAGTATTCCTTCAACAAGTTCTACTGACTTGGCATAATATTCATTGTATTCATATCCACCAACATAATCATTATATATTAGACCATCAATAGTTGTATTTGGAATTACTGCATTGTATTTAGTAATCCTACTTTCAGGCATTTTAACATATGATTGCCAGTATTGATGGAATGCGTAATCTTCAAATTTATCATAGGTTATAGATTTATCTGGAAGATTTTCTCTATCCATACCATTGTTTAGAATTGAAGTAGATCCATTATAGATCGTATCGAACTCTTGTCCGTCTATAATATTTAATGGTCTTACTTCTCCTTGCTTAGCTAATATAGGCATTCATTCTCCTTAGTATGCAGATTTAGGTCTTGCTGCTTTTGTTTCTGTTCCGCTTGTATTAAACTCTAGAGAATAATCAATTAGGATAAAGTCATTGCTTGTCTGTAGTCCAACAGAAAATGTTGATGCTGCCATATTTGCAATTGGAAATTTAAGCTGAGTATAGAAAGGTATTTCCCATTTGGCTGAAACTTTATCAATAGATGATGGAGGATAATAAACAAACTTTCCAGTAGATGCATCATAGAAGTTTTGTTCTACATATTCTGGACGTTGACCTAAACCATAGTTTGATTGTGTATAGTTATAATCCCAATCTTTATTATAGAATACGTTATATGTATTAGAGCCTTCGGTAAAACAATTTAAATAAACTTGCTTAACATGTTTTTTGATTTGCCCAATTCCAAAGTTTTGATTTGCACTAATCCAAGTAGAAGTGAGCGGACCTTTTTCTTCTATTGTGTAATAAGCTGGATTTTGTCCTACTGGTGCATGATAAGTAAATCCATGACCAGCATTTCTACAACGAGAGATAAAAAATAATCCAGTTTCTGCTGGTTTTAATCCAGTCATAAGTGGTGGTGTAGCTTCTGTTTGACCTATATTATGTCCGAAGATAAGTTCTCCTCTGGCATCTAAGGTCAAGCATCCGACAGGAAAGCCTTCTCTTATTGACCAGGACTTCTTTTCCATATGAAATACAAGACCAAGATTATTTACTGGAGATCCATCAACAGAGAAATAAAGATGATATTCTCTCCACTTTTCTGAGTATGCACCACATGCTCTACCTATCATTGACTTCGATATTCTTGCAATAGTATTTACGATTGGACCAGATATCTTTGTACAAGACATTTCAGATCCACCATCAAGACCACCAGCAATTAGAAATATTCCATCAGGAGAAAGAAATACAACGCCACCTTCTGGAATAAGAGCAACAGAATGTATGGCTCTTGTTCCTATTCCTTGTACGAATGGAGAAATTGTAAATCCATTTATAACATCCCCTCTGATTAAATCTATTGAGTTCTCTCTAAATACAAGCAAGTTATTATAATATGTAAATAATCCTGTTACATCTCCGCCAGCACGAGAGCCTACGTCGAAGAAATCGAGTGCTCTATATTGGTCTGGCTTGAGTGGTTGACTGTAATAGATCCTTGTCGGATCTGTCTGACCACCATCAAGAAATAAACAGTTCTTAAAAGTGGCAGAGAAACGTGTGGAAGGAGCAGGAAAAAGAACAGAGGCATCATCGTCTGGAGCTACTGATCCAAGTCTTGTATCTTTTGTATAGTCAACATAATTAGTCTCATAGTTATTTGTGATTGTATCTACATAATAGTAAATCTCTTCAATGGTATCTCCATCAGTTAGATTTTTTGTTCTATATATTTTTCTAGCAATACAACCATCTGGACCAATTGGAACATTCTCTAAATATATAGCAACTCTACGATCATTAAAGTCTGCATAAGCAGGAGCAGCATTGCTAAATGTTTCCCAATAAGTATGTATTGATGGAGATGAAAGAGGACTTTCAGATCCATTTTCCATTATAAAAGATACCTTATAACGATAACGATTTTCATCATAAGCAGTAGTTGATCCTACACCATAACTTTTATCCATATTAAATGAATGTGGAGTAATTGGCATAACAGTCTGATCTGCTATAGCTGCATTTAAAATATCACCATTTACATACCAAGGGATTGGTGGATTTGGTGCCTCAAGAAATCCTAATGTTACAGCTTTAACTCCATCAAATTTAATTGGTCTTCCATTACCTGATAAGATAATTAGATTTTTTCCAATTGGATTATAGTGAGTATAGATTTCATCATTAGCTGGAACAGAACGTTGCTTGTCAACTACAACATTATTAAGTGTATTTCCTTTCCAATAATGCAAAGTCATATTTGCATTAGCATCTGTTGGAAAGGCCTTTGCAATTGAACTGGCAAAGGCTTGTTCATATAGTAGCCAAGACTTAGCGCCTTGATGTGTATTCCAAAAATAAACAGAATTTACTGGACCACCATTTTGAAATCCAGCCCAGTTAGTTCTTGTTTCTACACTTGGAACAAGGCTCTCGTAACCAATACGATTATCCCAACCTCTTGATTTTACATCAACAGTCCAATTGATAAGTTTATAACTTGAGTTTTCAATAGGTACGATGCCTTCATCAATACCAAGTATCTCTTTATATTGTGGCTTGTTGTCTGTTTGCATTTATCCTACCTTTGTAAGTTTGGATGCGTAGCGATAATCGAATAGAGATTTTCCAGGACCAAAGGGTTTCTTAACATTAATTGAGTTTGCTTCTGACAGCCAACGGTTCTCAAGATTGAGTAATTCTTTATCAGCTTTTTCTTTGTACATCTTTGCTTGATTTAGATTGTTATGTTTTATAAATGCTTCTTCGCAAGTTCTATACACAAGATACTTATGACCAGAAGCAGGTACGTCAGGACAATCTTGATCATCTACCATTCTTTGTGGACGATAAAGGTAACGAAGAGTGACTATATAATTTGCATTTTGTCTTGGGTAAAGACGAATGCGCTGATAAACACCACCATTTTCAGGAAGTGGTTTGGCATTAGTAAGCATTTCTTTGTAAAGATAAATACCTCTGTTAGTTACGGTATTTCCAAATGGCTCATCTTCAGTTGCATAAAAGCGATCAGAATTTGGAACACGAATATAATAACGCTTATATAAACCATCATATATATCTGATGTCTGCATGTTGGTTATATTAATTCCATCAAGAGCTACTGTATTTGGAACCACTTCATCTGAAATTGGAGATGGTGCGCTTTCCCAAGGAATAAGTGATTGACGTTCTCCAGGTCCAACATTTTGAATAGGATTTTGTGCTTGAACAAATGTATAGCAGACCTGATACTTACCAGCAAATGGTGCTCTTAAACCATCAATGACAGGTCCAGCAGCAACGGTTGCAACTGGTTCAATCATTGGGGGTTTTACATAATAATCTGCTTCAGGAATATAATCTGTAGGTCTTCCTATCTCGTCCATATTCACAGCCCATTGTTCATCGATATACTTAGACATTGGATCAAATGGTCTTAAATCTGCTTGAGCGTTTGTACCTACAGTCTCCCTAAGGCCAATACCTAGAATGGCTACACAGTCCTGTGGAAGCGTAATGTAGCGGTGTTTAAATGTGCACTTGATATCAGCGTTGGAGTTTCCAATGCGAGGAGTACGTTCGTAGATAGAATTTAATCTTTGTTGATCTTTATCCATACGCTGGAAGTAGACACGGCACTTTGTATTATTATCACCATCAAGAGTTATATTAGTAATCCAATAATCTGCTGGAACATTTGGCAGAGGATTAGATCCAACTAATGTAGTGCCAGATTTAATTGAGATTATACATCCAGCAGAAAGCCAGTAAGGTACATCAGCTTGAGGACAAACTACATAAGCATAATATCCACCAGTACCTGTGCCTATAGGACCGTTGAAGTCATTGAATAAGGTAATCTGAGATCCAACAAGACCATTTACAGGAAGATTAACGTCACTAAAAACATTAAGCTTTAATTCTTTCTGAGCCCACTTCCATTTGCGATCTTCAAACAGGGACAGGTAGATATCATTAAGAATAGATCTTATTTGCTCACGATATTCTGGCACATCAGGATTATAATCTAGGATGTTGCCTACTTCATCAATTAGCTTGCCTAAGTTCATTCGTATAGTTCCTCTATATTAAGCTTTTTATTTTCTTTAATGGGCCAACAAGAGAAGACACACATTTACTTTCCTGTTGGCCTTCCCTTGTTGGAACTTTAACTTTACTTTAACTGAGCGAAGCTCCTTGGGGGCGTAGCCCCGTGTAGCCTGCTACACAGTATAATACATATGAGTGTGGCGATTTGTCCAGTCATCCATAAAATAAAAAAAGAAAAACCCCACCAAAGACTTTTACATCCTTGATGGGGTTTTATTTAACTGACTTAGAACTGTTTGTAGACCCAAACTGTAGCAGTATTTGAAGCTGAAGCGTCTTCAAGAAGTACGCCACAAGGAGCTGCATTGGTATGAGTACCTGATGCGTACTTGAGAGCACGACCAGCAGTTACGCCAGAGGTTGTAACACTTTCGCCTTTTAGAACACCGTTTACAACGGCAGCACCTTCGACGTAGCCAGAAACAACAACTTCAACTTTATCTCCAGAAGCGGCTGCACGAAGTGCAACACCAACTACGTTAGATTGTCCAGCAGTAGCTGTAGTTTTGATTACGGTTACAACGCGAGTAGCTCCTGACTTAGAAGTATCGAAAGAAACCCAGTCGCCAGCAGCTATTGCAGCTCCAGCGAAAAAGATTTCAGTCTGTCTACGGTTTGCAGGAGTAGCGCCAACAGCGCCACCAGCACTGTCCTTAGTATCCAAGGATTGAATGAGAGTAGAAGTAGCCATGTTATTATGCCTCCCCGTTTACGAGCAGACCCTGGCAGGCGAGATGGTCGACTACAAGCTGTGCTCTGGTTATGATTTGTGCGGAACGTGAAGCGTAACCACTTACATGTTCAAAGTCTGAAAGCTCGAAGTTTGCGTCTTTGTCAACGACAAGCTTGAGGTAATCAGTGTTGAGGAAGTAAGCAGAAACCTTGTCAGGAACTGCGGAGATTGTGACTGGTAGGAATGGATCAACGTACATCATAGCGCCGTTGAAAGCAAGAGCCAAACGTCCACCGTCGAGTACAGTTTCTTTCATGTAAAGCTCCTGAGCGAAGAGGAGTTTCTTGTAAGCCTTGTACATGTTAGGTGAAGAAAGGATCAAGTTAGGAGCAGATGTTGGGCTGAAGATTTGGCACTGGATATAAAGATCGGTAAGATCTCCGATATCTAGAACACCGCCTGCGTCAGTACGTTGGTTCTGATAAGAAGCTGGGAAAGCTGCCTTGGAAATTCCACCAACAGTATTGGTGCCAGATCCGAAGACCTGATTTTCAAAGAAGCCAAGTGCGGAACCTATACCACCGAATACAGTACCGTTTAGGGTGCTCATGTCGGTTAGAATTGCAGAAGAACCTGCTACAGCTTGCTTCTCAAACTCACGCTTGAGAGTGCCCATTACGGACTTTAGACGAGCTTCAGCAATTTTTACAATGGCGCGGTCGCCTTTGTTTGCTAGCTCTTCCTTGCGGGTGATGACGATAGGAGCAACGAAGTCACAGAAGTTGTAGCTTGCGTTTCTCATTGCGTCAGCAACGGCGAGGGATACAGGCTCATAGCCTGTGGAAAGCTGAGTAATGCTAGAGTGCTCAGCGAGGATTAGGGGTCTGTCAACGGTGGAACCACCGTCTACTTCCTCAACTCCACCCTTTGCGCGGATCTGCTCAAGAAGAGGAGTAGACTTGAATAAGTTGTCTACTTCCTGATCCTTCACAATGCGAAGGGTCGAAGAGAGGATATCATTTGAAATTGCCATATGAATATCTCCTTGATTAAATTGTTAACTAACTGGTTTGGTTGAATTGGTTTATAAAGTTTGGGTTATCCTTGCGGGTCCGTTTGTTTAGAAATTTATTCCTACTAAACCAAATAGGAGATCTCTATATAATGTTTTTTCTTTTTTTTTCTTTAGCCTTTTGATGCCTTTATGTATTCATAAATTGCATATGAGCCTTGCTTCTTGACATGATCAGGAATGTTAGAGCCAGAGCCACGATTAGCTCCGCCTACTTTTAATCCATAATCCTGAGCAGCCTTTTTATATTGAGCTAGTTCCTGGGTAACTTGCTTGCTAACCTCAGTTGTCTTTTGGCCCTTGACCATCCAATATGCTTTTTCTAATGTAAGAGTTTTATCCCTCATTAGTTCTCTAGCAATATCAACTTTATAAGTTTCGATATCTGGA
>Ga0209596_1002758_pt1 | contig 14322 bp, 11 predicted proteins | sample M_130807_MF_Meta_FD_187314 | JGI IMG/M metagenome (GOLD analysis project Ga0209596, IMG submission 187314) | Freshwater microbial communities from Lake Montjoie, Canada to study carbon cycling - M_130807_MF_MetaG (SPAdes) (version 2) | ecosystem: Environmental > Aquatic > Freshwater > Lake... | reverse complement strand
AAAAAATCATCGCTTCCTGTCAATGTCATTCATACGGAAGACTTAGTGGAACAAGCCAATACCAATCTTATACAAGCTGTAGCTAAAGTGGCTGGGGTAAGTAGTATAAACACTGGGCCTGCTATTTCAAAACCCATTATTCGTGGCTTGGGCTATAACAGAATAATAGTGATGAGCAATGGTATTCGGCAAGAGGGTCAGCAATGGGGCGATGAGCATGGTATTGAAGTAGACGAAAATACTGCGGGCAGAATTGAAGTACTAAAAGGTCCTGCTTCCCTGTTATATGGTAGCGATGGTATAGCTGGCGTTATCAATATTCAATCGCCAAGTATTGCTGCCGCAAATTCTATTTCTGGAAAAATAAATGCCAACTACCAAAGCAATAATAGAATGATAAATATAGGTGGTCATATTGCTGGCAACCAGCATGGTTTTATTTGGAATATTGGAGCTACACACAAGCAAGCTAGCGACTATCAAAATAAATACGATGGCTATGTATTTAATTCTCGATTTAAAGAAAATGATTTGTATGCTCGTATAGGTTTTTCCAAAAAATGGGGGCACACGCATCTAAGTATAAGTTCATTTAATCAAACCCTTGGCTTGGTAGAAGGCGATAGAGATTCTCTTGGAAATTTTATTAAATTAGTGAAACTAAATGATAGCACTTCAAGCGAAGAACTTGCTAATAGCGCAGATTTTAAAAGCTATACAAATGCAACGCCGCATCAACATATTATACATACGAAAGTGGTTCTAGATAATGCATTTAATTTACGACATGATGCCTTGCTGCAAATTATATTAGGTTTTCAAAATAGCCGAAGAAGTGAGTTTGGTGATGTACTGAAGCCTACGCAAGCTGGTCTTGATTTGGATTTACATACATTTTCTTACGACATCAAATATCATTTTCCTCTTATGCATAAATGGAATATCAGCCTGGGCATTGGTGGTATGCAACAACAAAATAAAAATACAGGTATTGAATTTTTAATACCGGATTATACTTTATTCAGTAGCGGCATTTTTCTGTATGGCAAAAAAGAAATCAGCGAAAAGCTAACTTTCAATGCGGGTACTCGTATTGACTTTCAATCCTTACATGCCGACGAAAAATGGATAAATAATTACAACTTATTTAAGCCAATATCTGAAAATTATATTGGTGTATCTGCGAGCATCGGTCTTGCTTATGCAGCCAATGCCAATCATACTTTTAGATTCAATTTGGGTAAAGGTTTTCGTAATCCGAATATTGCCGAGCTTTCACTCAATGGCGTACATGAAGGTACTTTGCGCTATGAATATGGCAATGCAAACAGTACTTCCGAAAATAGTTTTGAAGCCGATTTAGGTTACCAGTATGATGGAAGTCATGTGTCTATCACTGCCAATGTATTTGCCAATTATATTCATGATTTTATTTTCATTCGCAAACTAAAAAATGCCATTGGCAATGATTCTATTCCAACAGAAAATAACGACAATAAACTAAGTGCATTTTATTACGACAAAACCGATGCTATACTTACGGGCGCTGAATTTTCTATGGACATCCATCCACATCCGTTGGACGGCTTGCATATCGAAAACACGATTAGCTATGTACGTGGCATTACTACTTTTACAGGCGACAGTTTACATTACTTACCATCTATACCGCCACTGCGTTGGAATGTAGATGTTCGTTGGAATTTTAAAACCATCAATCACAAACTAAAAGATGCTTATGCAAAAGCCGAATGGAATATTTTTGCAGCACAAAAAAATATCTTCTCTGCCTACCAAACAGAAACGGCAAGCAAAGGTTACTCTTTATTAAATGTTGGAATTGGTAGTTCTATTTTGTATAAAAAACATACATCCTGTTCATTACATATTGCTGTAAATAATGTATTGAATACTGCCTATCAAAACCATTTAAGCCGACTAAAATATGTACCCGAAAATTTTAGTACCGGCCGTTTAGGCGTATTTGATATGGGACGAAATATGAGTGTGAAATTGCTTATTCCTTTTGGGGTGAAATAATGTTTCAATCATTATTTATTATATAAGCTTTATGTTTATCCAAACTTGAAGTTTTAGCTAAAAATATTGGAACAAACTCTTTAAGGTCTTCTATTTTACTTGAAGGGCAATTTAGTATGACTATCGTTAAAGGATACTTTTCAAGATTTTGTTGGTACTGTAAATTTTTATCTATAGTTAATAGAATTTCGAAATTATTTTCTACGCATTGCGCCATTAATTTTCCATTTTTTAACCCGCTCCAATCCATTTCTCGAACTGTAAATACTTCATGGTTTAATAAAAACGGTTTTAAATGTTTTGTAACACATTCATCAAGCAAAATTTTCATGTAAAATATTTGCAGATGATTCAATAAGGTTTTTCGACATCTCTAAAAGTTTAATTACTTGTTCTTTCTGTACACCGCTAAAGTCATCAAGGAAAAAATCTATGGATTCACCAGATTCTAGATAATCAAATAAGTTCTTGATTGGCACTCGTGTTCCATAAAATACCGGTGTTCCACCTAGAATTTCGGAATCGATATTAATAATTTGATCTTTCATGATTTTTCAATTTACAATTTCAAAGATAAAAATTTATTGCTGCATTCTAAAGGTATAGTTTTTTAGTTCGCTGGAGGTAAATAAGGTTGCCAACATATTAGGCCTTAAAATAGTTTTAGAAGTGTACAATATTTTTCAGGAATATCTAAGCAGCAAATAATCTTTAATAGCCTTGGATTGGAAATCTAATATTATCTAAGTATTTGATATGGGCCGAAATAGGTGTGTAAAATTGTTTATTCCTTTTGGGGTGAAATAGTAAATATTGGATTGGGGAAAGGTAGTTATTATAGGAAATTTATTTTCATCATCTTTTGCCAACAACAATAAAAAATCCCACCTAAGCCTCTACACTACATCCATGTACAGCTTGTGCTATTTCTTTTATTAAGCTTGCATCTTTCTCTATTGCATTACCAACTACAATTACATCTGCACCGGCTTTACAATTAAGATATGCTTTTTCTGCATCGGTTATACCACCACCTATTATTAATGGAATATTGGTTTGCGATGCTACTCGATGTATCATGCTTTCACTAATAGGTCTTATTGCGCCACTGCCTGCATCCATATACAATACATGTTTGCCTTGCATTTCACCCGCCATTGCAGTACACAATGCAATATCTTCTTTATTGTGCGGTATAGGTGCACTGTGGCTCATATACGAAACCGTTGTAGCTGCTCCACCATCTATTACCATATAACCTGTCGAAATTATTTCCAAGCCGCTTGCCCTTACCATTGGTGCAGATACTACATGTGCGCCTATCAACAACTCTGGATTACGACCGGATATTAAAGTTAAATAAAATAAAGCATCAGCTTGTTTACTCACTTGAGATGGACTACCTGGAAATAAAATAACGGATATATCACTATGCTTTTTAAAGGTATGAATGATATCGTCCAAATGCTGAGTTACCATTAAACTTCCACCAACAAAAAGAAAATCAACTTTGGCTTCATTACATAATTTAGCCAAGGTACTTATTTGAGTAGTACTCACTTTATCAGGATCTATCAAAACTGCAAATGCTTTTTTGCCTTGCTTTCGCAATTGTTGCAATCGTTGATATACATTGAGGTTTGCCATGTTCGGGGCAAAGATATATTTTTATTGCTAAAATCTTTCTGCATTTCCATAGTAAACATGCAACCTATTATCTGTTACAAAACACTTCTAAAATAGGTACTTACCAATTTTGTACCTATATTTTATTTTACAATCGTTAAACAAAACAAATGCTGCATAAAACTCTAATTCCAAAAAAGAAACTATATTTGATTTCTCAATTAATTAATTCATATGAAAAAAATAACCTTTCTTTTTATCGCTTTGTTGAGTTTCTCCTTTGCGAATGCGCAATACCAAAATACAAAAATGGAAGTAGGGCAAAAAGCGCCAGACTTAGAATACAATAACCCTAAAGGTGAAAAAATAAAATTATCTACGATTAACGACAAAAGAGTTATTCTACTTGATTTCTGGGCTAGTTGGTGTGGACCTTGCAGAGCAGCAAATCCTAGCTTAGTTGAATTTTATAAAAAATACAGCGCTAAAAAATTCATGAAAGCGAAAAATGGTTTCACTATTGTTAGTGTTTCTTTAGATAGAAATGCAGAACCTTGGATTCAAGCTATTGAAAAAGACAAATTAGAATGGCCTTATCATATGAGCGATTTAGGTGGATGGCAAAGTAAAGCCGCTGCTGAATATGGTGTTATGTTTGTACCACAATGTTTTTTAATCGATGCTAATGGTGTTATCATTGGTAAATACCAACGCGCCGAAGACTGTATTAAAGATTTAGATAAATTGCTTGCTAAATAAGCATGAATGAAATTGAGGCTCAAAAATTAATTATTATTACAGCACCTTCTGGTTCTGGAAAAACAACTATCGTTCATCATTTACTGGCTCAAATTCCTTCGCTTCGATTTAGCGTAAGTGCTTGTACTCGTTCCCCACGACTGAATGAAATAGATGGGGTCAATTACCATTTTATTACTGTTGAGAATTTTACACGCAAAATTGCAAACCACGAATTTGCAGAATTTGAAATGGTGTATGAAGGTAAATATTATGGCACCTTAAAAGCTGAATTGCAACGTATTTGGGACGATCAAAAATATCCATTAACCGATATTGATGTGCAAGGCGCTCTTCGATTAATGAAACATTATGGCAAGCAAGCGATCAGTTTATTTATTAAAGCGCCTTCCATAGAAGAATTAAAAAACCGTTTGATTATGCGTGGTACGGAAACGCCAGAATCGCTAAAAGAGCGTATAGATAAGGCAGCTGAAGAATTAAAATATGCACAACAATTTGACCATGTTATTATCAATGATCAATTAGAAATTGCTTGCCAAAAGGCTAAAACGATTATTGAAAACTTTATCCTTTAATTAAGGCACTCTATTATCTTTTGCTTTCCTTTAATTGAAAAATACTATCCTTGCGACTTTTCCGCGAGTGTTTTGTTGTAGTTGCGCTTTTTGCAAAGCATACATCAATTAAAAATTGTTTGCTAAAAAACTAAAACGATTATTGGAAACTTTATCCATTAAAACCGATAGCACTATTGTCTTCTATTTTTGATTTAATCTTAAATAGGTAAGACATTATTTGTGCAACTTAGTCGCTAATGTTTGGTTGTAATTGCGCATTTTGCAGTGCATATCATCATATAGAAGTTACTAGATAAAAAAGCTAAAACAATAATTGGAAACTTTTTCCTTTAGAAAAAGGTAGCTCTATTGTCTTCTATTTTTGCTTTCTTCTTTAATACGTAAGGCACTATCTGTGCAGCTTGACCGCTAGTGTTTTGTTGTAGTTGCGCTTTTTGCATTTCATACATCATGTTTTTAGGATCTGCTGCAACGCCATCAACCATACTTTTTACAGTAATAAAAAATACACCTTGATCACCTTGAATTGGCGGAGAAACTTTATTAATCAAAGCTTTATTAAATGAAGCGCCAATTACTTTTGGTTCATAACCAATTTCATTATTACCACCACCCATCATTAATACCGTATCTGCTGCTTTCACTGTTGTAGCACCTAATGCCGCAAGTTCATCTAAAGTAGTTTTACCCTTCGCTTTAGCAATTAAGGCTTCTGCTTTTTTATCCTTCTTTAATATATTTTCAATTTGTGGTTTTACAGTCTCTATAGAAGGTAATGTTCCCTTTTCTTGTCTGCCAACTAATAATGCTATTACACATTTATTTTCTAAATTATAGATTGGAGATACAGCACCAATTTTTGCTTCAAAAGCCCAACGAGATAAATCACGTGCACTGCCTAAACCTGGAATTTGTTGTTGTGACTTAGTCATATTGTCTGCTACTCTTTTATCTTTACCCATTGATTTTGCTGCATCTGTAAATGATTTAGCATCTTTGGCTTTTGCAATAAATGTATTCGCTTTTGCAAATGCAGCTTGTATAGTTGGATTTCCAGCTTGCAATTCTTTGCTCACAATTGCCAATTTTACGGAAGGTTGAAAATTCTTTTGATCCGTTATTTTAATTAATTGATAGCCATACTCTGATTTAATTACTTTTACATCTCCTACTTTTCCATTAAAGCAAGCATTCTTGAATTCAACATCACTTGCTGCCATTTCTTGGGTAATATAACCAATATCACCGCCTTTTTTGGCACTGGCTTTGTCATCAGAACGTGTAGCAGCCAATTGTGCAATATCCATTCCAGACAATACCATTTTTTCCATACTATCAATGGAAGCTTTTGCATCCTCTTCTTTTCGTTGTTCTGTAAATGCAACAACAACACGTGATACTTTAACACTATCTGGCATTGATTTCTTATCAATCACTTTTACCATTTTAAACATTTGATCTATATAAAATGGTCCAGTTACAGTACCTATTTCAGTTCCAACAATTTCAGCTGGATTTGGAGCAACTAAAGTTTTTTCTGTATAATACATGTCTCTAATTACATCTTCTGAATTTTTAGTTATAAAAGCTTCATTGTCTGTTGTTTTTGTAAATGTATCTTTCAATCCATTCAATACACCTAAACTAGCTGCAGTATCATCACTTGAAGGAATAATATCAAAAGCAACATATTCTGTTTTTGCCGTAGCTTCTTGTGATTTAAACATTTCTTCATGTTTGTCAATATATTTTTTTACATCTTCGTCTGTAACCTTAACCTCATTATCTCCTATCATTGTATATGGCAGACTTACAAAATTAATCGACGATTTTGCCGTTAGTTGTTTAGAAGCATCATCCATCATAAATTTAGGAATATAAATTCCTTTAGCTATTAAATCGGTATACTTACTTTGTTTTCTGTTTCTAATTAATTGCTCTTCAAAGTTTTTCCATAATATTTTTTGTTGACCAGTTTTATCTTGATCAATAGCGGCAATATTTTGACTTACTATACTTGGGTCAAATATTCCAGTATCTGGATTTTTAAAACTTTGTTGTACTAATGGATCTGCATAAGGTCCAGTTAACATATCTTGAAGTTCTTTATCTCCAATTTCGGTCATCCCTAATTTTTCTAGTTCCTCGCCAATCAAGGTTTCATTTACGATATCACTCCAAGCTTGTTCTTGCACAGAACTACGTTCCTGTTCTGTCAAGGTTCCGTCCTTACTGCGTGATTTCATATTGTCTTCATACTGGCTTCTTTTACTTTCAAAATCTTTATACTCAATACGAGTGCCATTTATACTAGCTAATAGACCTTTGTCTCCACTAAATATATTACGTACATTACTTTGCATGGCATCCATGACTAAGAAACCAACAAGGGCTACAATAATAGCTCCAACAACTAAACCAATATATTTATCTCTGATGTTTTGAATTACCGACATATTATCAACATTTTTTTAAGGAGCGCAAAAATAGGAGTTTTGCTTTGGTAATTCAAAGTTTTTTTAGACTCATTTTACTTTTTTACTTTATTTCTTTGATTTATTCCATTTTTAGTGTGGAATAATTTGTGTTTAATCTGTACTTTATCCAATTAGCTTTTTAATCTCCTCACCATTTTGTTGAAAGAATCCTTTTTTTACTGTTTATTTCCAAAGCATATCCACTTCCCACATTCAATTTATTTTCTACATACGATTAATCCACATCAAATAAATTTTTCAATAATTAAACTGTATTTCTTACCCATTTATTTAATTTTCTCCATAGCTTCTTTATCTAAAAACTAGGATGATTACACATTTCTTATCTTTGACTAGTAACTTCATGTATACCTATGAATACCATTTTATAACATCATTGAATTGTTGATATTAAAATAAATAATGTGAATTGATTCTGTATAAACAAAATAGTATCACATTTGCATCGTGTATAACTCTTTTTTATACACTAATTCACAGCCCTAATAGCAATTGTAAATTTTCTTTTTATTTAAAAAAAATATATTATTAATACTATGATTCAAGATGTGCACAACATACAAAAAATGGGTTATGTAAATATAGACATTGATCCAACTTTAGATTTGTTCGTTGAAATTGAGAAGTTAAAAATAGAAAAAAATGCAATTATTCTAGCGCATTATTATCAAGATGCGGATATACAAGATATAGCAGACTATATTGGTGATAGTCTAGGATTGGCTAGGCAAGCACAAGCTACAAATGCGGATATGATTGTATTTGCAGGAGTTCACTTTATGGCAGAAACTGCAAAAATTTTAAATCCAACTAAGAAAGTAGTATTACCAGATCTAAATGCAGGTTGTTCATTAAGTGATAGTTGCCCACCTTTTTTGTTTGAAAAATTTATTGTACAGCATCCAAATCATGTAGTTATATCTTATATTAATTGCAGTGCAGGTATTAAAGCTTTAAGTGATATAATTTGTACATCTAGTAATGCACAAGCCATAGTTGAAAGTCTACCAAAAGAAAAAAATATAATATTTGCACCGGATAGAAATTTAGGAGCTTATATTAATAAACATACAGGTAGAAATATGGTATTGTGGAATGGTGCCTGTATGGTGCACGAAATTTTTAGTTTAGAAAAAATTATTAAACTAAAAGTTAGACATCCTGAAGCAAAAGTAATTGCCCATCCTGAATGTGAAGAAGCTGTATTAGCAATAGCTGACTTTATTGGATCTACTTCACAAATGTTATCTTTTACACAAAAGGATAATTGTTCCGAATTCATAGTTGCTACTGAAACAGGTATTATTCACCAAATGATAAAAAATTCACCAGGTAAACATTTTATTCCAGCACCACCAACAAATGCTTGTGCTTGTAATGATTGTCCACATATGAAATTGAATACGCTGGAGAAATTGTATTTATGCATGAAATATGAGTTACCTGAATTATGGATGGATGAAACATTGCGATTAGCAGCAAAAAAACCAATGGATAGGATGTTAGCATTAAGTAAAGAACTGGGTATTCAATAGATTTTTTGGTACTTGATGGAGTATAGATAATTATGTAAAAAATACACATAACTATTTTACATTTGTTGCATCATTTAAATTTACACTTTATGAAAAAGATTTTAACAGCAATTTTTTTGATTAGCAGTCTGCATTCATTTTCACAAGGTAATATTACTGGTGATTTAATGATGAATATGAATTTTTTCCAACGGGATACTAGTATAAAAGCTGCAGATAATCAATTATATGATAATTTATTGAGTGGTGGAGAAGGTTGGTTTGGTCTTCGCTATTCTGGATATGGATTTACAGGAACAGTTCGTTTTGATGCATTTCAAAATTCAAATTTACAAAATCCACAAAGTGCACTGACCAAAGCTGGTTTAGGTATGTTTAGTTTAAGTAAAGAAGTAAATAATTTAACTATAACTGCTGGTCATGTATATGATCAAATAGGCAGTGGTATTATTTTTCGGGCATATGAGGATCGTGGTTTATTGATTGATAATGCTTTATTTGGTCTGCATTTAAAATATAAATTGAATAATAATTTAACTGTTAAAGCATTTTCGGGGCAAACTAAAATTTTATTTGAACGTTATAATCCTATTATTAAAGGCTTTGCAGCGGAAGGAGATTTGGATATTGGCAAAAATGCACACATGACGCCAGGTATTGGTATCGTAAATAGAACAATGGATAAAAATAGTATGGACGCTATCGTTTCTACAGTAAATAGCTATCCTATTGAAAAACGATTCACACCAGTTTATAATTCATTTGCCACTACGATATATAATACTTTAAATGCTGGTGATTTTACTTGGTATGTGGAAGGTGCACTAAAATCATCGGAGGCGATTGCTACTGCAAAGGAAGGTTTACAAAAATTAAGCGGTAATGTTATTTATTCAACATTAGGATTTGCAAAATCTAAATTTGGTATAAATGCCTCTTTTAAAAGAACTCAAAACTTTGTGATGCGTAGTTCACCCAATGAAAGTTTATTGCGCGGTATTTATAATTGGCAACCTATTATTGCTCAAATTCGTCCGCAAAGATTAATTGCTCGCTATACACCGCCTTCACAAGATTTATCCGAAATTGGAGGTTCAGTAAGCACTTACATTTCGCCAAATGACAATTTAAATTTAACTTTTTCCTACACACATATTAATACTTTACATAGTGATCCTTTGTACAGAGAAGCTTTTGGTGAATATGAAGTTAGATATGGTATGAATATGATTTTTCATTTCGGTACACAATATTTAATTTACAATCAAGTATTGTATCAAAGTAAAGAAAAAGCGCAATATCCTACTATACATGCTGTTACTCCTTTTGTTGAAGTAGTTTATAAATTAAATGAAAAGAAATCTATACGTACTGAAATACAATATATGAATACTAAACAAGATTTTGGTTCTTGGGCTTTTGCCTTGTTTGAATTTAATATTGCGCCAAAATGGAGCTTAGCAATGTCAGATATGTATAATATTAAACCAAATAAAGTACATGTAGAAAAAGCACTCCACTATCCAAATTTATTTATGGCGTATACAAAAGGTCCAAATCGTTTTACAGCACAATATGTAAAACAAGTAGAAGGTATTAATTGTACTGGAGGTGTTTGTCGATATGAACCAGCATTTAGTGGATTTAAAATGGGCGTAACTTCAACCTTTTAATTTAAATTATTAATTATAAATATGAAAAAGATACTATTCTATATTACCCCTTTTGCACTTTTTCTTTTTGCATGTAAAGAACAAATTCCAGTGGGTTTAGATTTGAATGGGAATACAAGCAGCGTAGACACTACCTATTTAGCAGCTCCTGAAACGCCACTATTAAAAAAGGTTTGTATTGAAGAATCTACTGGAAATAAATGTACTAACTGCCCAAATGCCACTATTCAAATTGAGGATATGATAACCAACCATCCTGATCGAATTATAAGTATGGCAATACATCATGGTTTAGAAGAGGACATCCCATCACAAGGTTATTTTAGTTTAGAAAATCAAGATGCAGTTGATTTAATTGATTTTATTGGACAGCCTGCAGGTCAACCAGCTGCAACATTTGATAGAACTATAGTGGGTGGATTAGCGATGATTTTAAGAGCCGATGGTGGTCCTTGGAATGCGGCAATTACTACTCAACTTGCCAAGGTTTCGCCGATTAATATTCATCTGACTTCAAGTTATGATGCTGGCCAAAATAAGGTAAGTACTACTGTAAAAATAGCATGTACAGATACTACTTCTAACAACTTAATGCTTTCACTTTTTGTTGTAGAAAATGGATTGATAGGGGCGCAATTAGATAATGGAGTAAAAGTACCAGATTATGAATTTAACCATGTATTGCGTAAAGCGATTACACCTGTAATTGGTATGCCATTATTAAATACTTTGGTGTTGAAGGAGAAGGGACGTGTAATACAAAAGGTAATATCTTTTACACCTGATATTATTTGGAATAAAGATAAATGCCAAATTATTGCTATTGTTCATCGTAATGATAATGGTGGAACAATAAAGGAAATTCTTCAAGCTGAAGAAGTGAACATGAAATAATTTTACAGGATATACTTTATTCAATTGGCTAATCTTTTTGGTTGCCCGTTTTTATTTATCTAATTTTGAGTTTCTTCAATATTTCTTTTTATGTTTCAAAAAATCATCGCAAGCATTATTATTTTTTGCTCTCTTTTTCTTTTTTCCTGCCATGATGATAGCAATGAAGTTTCTTTAGCACCGCAACTAGTAGAAAATAAAGTTGTTTCTGCAACAGCTCCTGATTTTAATGCAGACAATGCTTATGAATTAATTAAACAACAGGTTGCATTTGGTCCCAGAGTTCCTGGTTCTGTAGCACATAAAAAATGTGCTGAATGGATACAAAAGGAAATAAAGAAGTATGTTGATACTGTTTACGAACAAAAGACAACTGTAATACAACCAATATCTAATGTAAAATACCCATGTAATAATATCATTGGTAGTATTAATCCAACACTAAGTAAACGAATTTTATTATTATGTCATTGGGATAGTCGTCCTTGGGCTGATGAAGATGTAGTAAATCAAGATAAGCCAATTGACGCAGCAGATGATGCAGGAAGTGGAGTGGCTATATTGTTAGAAATTGCAGCAAAATTGAAAACAACAAAACCAGATATTGGTGTAGACTTTTTATTCGTTGATGTAGAAGATGTAGGTAAAAGTGAATTGGAAAACCCTTCAAATGATATCACCACCTTTTGTTTGGGTACTACGTATTGGGCTTTGCATCCACATGTTCCTAATTATACTGCAGATTTTGGTATTTGTTTGGATATGGTTGGTGCTAAAGGAGCTCAATTTCCTTTAGAAGGGTATTCTGCACACAATGCTGGAGATTATCAAAAGCGTATTTGGGATATTGCTAATCGAATTGGTTATTCCTCTTATTTTAGTTATTTAGCTGGTGGAATGATTACCGATGATCATGTAGAAGTCATGCGGAATATACATATCCCAACCGTTGATATCATTAATTTACAACCAAGTGGTGGCTTTGGAAAACATTGGCATACACATCAAGATAATATGTCTATTATTGATAAAGCAACTTTAAAAGCAGTTGGTCAAACAGTGATGCAAGTATTATTCGAAAACTAATTTAGGATTTCAAAATTAAATCTTGAATTATTCTGTTTTCATCTTTTTTAGCATATTTGTCGTAAGATAGATCAGTATTAATGCTATGATTGCCAACCCTATCCAAACATAAAGTACACTATTATCATTGGTGTATTCGTCTGCAATTTTTGATTCTTTTGGTACTACTGGACCTATTGTTATGGCGTCAATCTCAGTTGATATTTTATTTTGAAAATAAGGTAAATCATAATTGGGTGACTGTAATAAACTATCCCCAAAATAAAGAAAATAGGACTTGTCTTTGTCTAGTGATGCAGTAAGGGTTGTTGTTAATTGAAAAGCGGAGATGCTGTCTATTTGAAGTGCTTCATTATCTTGATTATTAATTTCAATTGTAAAACTATCCGTTTTATTATTGCTTAGGATATTTTCTGTTTGGATAATAGCTTTCACTTCTGAATTAAATTCAAAATCTGTTGAAGGAAGGCTTTCTGGGCTCCGTTTATATAATTTTGAGGAAGAACCTAAAGGTCTTATTGTGTAATCTTCTTTTATTTTTTCATTCTCGGTGTTGTTCGTTATTTTACCTAGTCGTTTATACATTGTGGGTGATGAAATATAAAATTTCAATCGATCTATTCTATTAGCTGGTGAACATACACAGGTAATATAAGTTTTTTTATTAGACGTTCTGATTTTATAGCTAAGGCCTGATATGGTGAGAAAAGAAGGTATCTGTATCGTGTTAGTATAATGACCTACACTTAGTATGTTAATTGGATTTTTATCCTTATTTTTAATGTCAATTTTATAATAGAAGTAATCACTACTAGGAAATGCTATTTCTTTTTGAATGTTACTCGTATTTTCATTGTTATAGGATGTAAAGTAAAAGTTGTCTCTAACAACGAACCATTTTTTCTTGTCATTACTACCGCTCATTTGCAGAATTCGATTGGCATCTGAATTTTTCATTTCTAAAATGAATTTATTTATTTTATCCTTATTCGGATTCTCAATGATTATTGTTTGCCATTGATTATCATTTTTATTCTCTAGAATGGTATATTGTATAAAATTACTTTTTGAACCATAAGAAGATTCTTTTGTAAGTAAATAGGGTATTTCTTTTCCTTTATTGTCAATTATGCGTAGATCTTCTAAATGATTGGAACTGTGCGCGCTTAATTCACTGCTTAATAGTACCTTATAAAAAGCATTTTTAGCAATCGAATTTATTTTAGATTTATAGGTAAAGTTTTGAGCGAATCCAACTTGACCATAAACTATGAATAAAACCAGAAGAAGGCGTTTAGTAGTTGTTCGTTTATTTTTCATTTAAAGTTTGATTTGTATCATCTATAAATAAGCCTTTAATTTTTTGATATAAAAAGGAAACAGTTAATAAGATTATACCAAGGAGTATAAAGGCTACAATTTTTGCACCTTGTCCCATTGTAGAAATATCATATAAAAAGAGCTTCAGGATGGTAATTGTGAACACACATAAAGCAATGATTCTTAACAGTTTAATTTTTTTACGCATACCTAACAGCATGATTATCAAGGAGAAAAGACTCCAACAGATAGGTAAAGCTACTTTAATCGCTTTGATTCTGTATGCATCAATGGAGAATCCTGTAGCAAA
>Ga0209596_1002757_pt1 | contig 14324 bp, 14 predicted proteins | sample M_130807_MF_Meta_FD_187314 | JGI IMG/M metagenome (GOLD analysis project Ga0209596, IMG submission 187314) | Freshwater microbial communities from Lake Montjoie, Canada to study carbon cycling - M_130807_MF_MetaG (SPAdes) (version 2) | ecosystem: Environmental > Aquatic > Freshwater > Lake... | reverse complement strand
AAAACACTATTTAAGTACGAGTGGGTACAAACAAAGAGCCCAGCGGGTGCAACTCAGTGGATTCCTTCTGATGAATCAGCACAGAAGGCTGTGCCAGATGCACACATCGCTGGCAAGACTCATGCACCAGTTATGTTCACAACAGATCTTGCACTTCGCACAGATCCTGCATATGAAAAGATTTCTCGTCGCTTCTTAGCAAATCCAGATGAGTTTGCTGATGCATTTGCACGTGCGTGGTTTAAGTTAACGCACCGCGACATGGGTCCAATCACTCGCTACCAAGGTGCATTAGTTCCAAAAGAGCAGTTGATTTGGCAAGATCCACTTCCAAAGGCAACAGGAAAAATTAGTGCAAAGCAGATTGCTCAACTGAAGAAACTAATCCTTGCTTCAGGATTGAGTACTTCTCAATTAGTTTCAACTGCGTGGGCTTCTGCTTCAACATTTAGAGGAACCGATAAGCGCGGCGGTGCAAATGGCGCTCGAATTCGTTTGAAGCCACAACGTGATTGGGCAGTTAATTCTCCTAAAGAACTAGATGGCGTATTGAAAAAGTTTGAAAAGATTCAAAAAACTTTCAATGCTAAGAACAAAAAATCCCCTGTATCAATGGCTGATCTGATTGTTCTTGGCGGCTGCGTTGCTATTGAAGAGGCTGCAAAGAAGGCTGGTCACAAAGTATCTGTGCCATTTAAACCAGGGCGCACAGATGCCACAGAGAAACAGACAGATGCAAAGTCATTTGCTGTTCTTGAACCACTTTCAGATGGTTTCCGTAACTTCGAAGGCAAAGGCAATACGCAACCTCTTGAGTACTTACTCGTAGATCGCGCGGCGCTGCTAACTCTTACAGCACCAGAAATGACTGTGCTCGTTGGTGGACTGCGCGTACTGGGTGCAAACACTGACGGCTCTGCACACGGTGTATTAACTAAGAAAAAGTCTGCACTGACAAATGATTTCTTCGTTAATTTGCTCGATTCAAATATTTCTTGGACACCTGATGCAGGTTCAATTACATTTAAGGGTCTAGATAACAAGAGTGGAAAAGTTCAATGGAGTGCCACTCGCGTTGATTTAATCTTTGGATCTAATTCAGTACTTCGTGCGCTCTCTGAGGTTTACGCCAGCCGTGATGCAGACAAGAAGTTCGTTAATGACTTTGTTGCTGCGTGGAACAAAGTGATGGAGCTCGACCGCTTCTAGTTTGTGCTTTGAATCTGTTCGAGTACCTTCGCAACAGATAAAGAAGTTTCCAGCGGGAGCACCCAGCTATCGTGACCCTGAATTCTTTTTCCAAAGTTTTCAATCATGAGCCTGTAAGGGTCGACTGCTTCGAACTCTTCAGTGTGCTCACCTAATCGCAGAGTGCTCACTTCGTGCCATGAAGTAAATGCCTGCGTTCCAACTAACTCCACAGATCCTTTTTCGCCGCGCACGATCAGGTTCTGATTCTCTGGCATTTCAAATGATGCCAAACCGTTGGCAGTAATTGATCCATTGATACGCATCTGCCACTTAGTTGTTAGGTCAACTCCTGTTGGTCCAACACTTACATCACACTTTTCAATTTCTACTCGTGCGTTATCTCCGACGAGTGCTGCCATAGCGTGCAGTGGATAAACACCGACATCAAAGAGTGCGCCGCCACCCATAGCTGGCTCCGCACGATAATTTCCATCAATTGACCCTGGAAAAGTAAATGAAGATTCGATGCTAATTACTTCACCAATGTTTCCAGCTTTCACATAATCAACCATTCGAATCATTCGCGGATGCCAACGTGACCACACTGCTTCGACCAATAGGCGATCATTCTTTCGGGCTGCTTCAACCATTAATTCAATTTCGGCCACATTCATTGCAAATGGTTTTTCACACAAGACATGCTTGCCGGAATTAAGGGCTGCCACCGTCCACTGGCAGTGCAAGTGATTGGGAAGGCTTATATAAACAGCATCTACTGATGGATCGTTAATTAGATCTTCATAACTCTGGTGAACTGTTATGGGATTTAGTGCTTGTGCACGTTCTGTATCTCGGCTGGCAACGGCTTGAACAATGGTGTTGGTGGCTGCATGCATGGCTGGTGCAATTGTTCTAGTTGCAATCCAACCCGCACCGATTAAGCCCCAACGAGTGCTCTTCATGAAAGAAGCGCCGGTTCTACTGAGCGACCATTAGCTCTGGCAGATTCCTCTGCTGCTTGCATAATCGCAACAACATCACGAGATTGTTCTGTAGTCACAGACATCGGGATTTTATTGTTGATGAAATCGGCGACGCTTTGATGAAAGGAATAAGGAATAATAGGGGAGTTTGGGATTACTTCATGAGTTCCATCGGAGCGGTGCACAGTCAAAATCGCTGGTAAATCAGCAGGTGCACTGCCGGCGGCAGGATCCCAATTACCGATGATCGCACCCGTTGTGCCAAGTACATAGAATTTTGGTTTACGGGCCGCTGCAAGATCTGAATTAGTAAATGTCGCACGAGCACCATTTGAAAAAGTGATTGCTACATCCGCGTGATCTGCATTTGTAACGTGGTTCCAGAGTCTTTTTTGATTGATTCCGGTGACCGCGTCCACCTTGCTTGGAATGATTGCAAGGATTTGGTCAATGAAGTGGCTACCCCAGTCAAAGATTGCGCCGCCAGAGACTTCAACATCTGAGTGCCAATAGTCGCAAGGTTTTGAATAACCGCCGACAAAGCTTTCGTATGAAAATACTTCGCCGATAACTCCATCATCAATTAACTTTTTCATGGTCACAAAATCAGCATCAAAGCGACGATTTTGATAGACAACAAGTAGAAGATTTTTTGATGCGGCAAGTGCCATTAATTCATCACAATGTTCGACAGATAGCGCCATTGGTTTTTCTAGAATCACATGGATACCGCGGTTAAGGGATTCTTTTGCCCACAGGTAATGACTATTTGGAGGCGTTGAAATAACAACAAGATCAATTAATCCAGAATCTAACATCTGAGTTGAATCATTAAAGGTAGTTACATCAGGCACTATTTCTTTTGCCGCAGCTAATCTCTCTGGATTTGTGTCTGCAACGGCGGTCAGGCGCATTGCCTGTGTCGCACCAATTGCCTTGTTGTGTTCATCGCCGATTGCACCGTATGCGAGCAGGCCAACACGTATTTCTTTCACACTCTCAGACAACGCCGACCCCTTTATATTTCTAAATTTATGATGTGCACAATTCTAGTCAATAGGTGCAATTTACGTAGTGTGGAACGGATCAGGCTCGAACCGAGGACTTTATTGGGCAACTATTCCTTAAATCAATATTTAACGCTTCATAAGATGCATTGAAATCGCGAGCTGGGCCCGATGAAGTCTTGTAACGAGTTCAGATTGTCTGATTCCAAGATCCTGAGATACATCTGAAAAAGTCCGCTTTTGATAGAAAATTCCCATCGCTACATCTTTGAGTGATTCAGGAAGTGTCTCGATTGCAGATAGAAGAGCTTTAGCAGGTATTTTTGAAAGATCTGCATCGTCATCTTCTTCAAAAGAAATATCTAAATCAAAAAAATTACTCATAAGTAAATCTCATTTCTTAATTTATTCAGTTCCCGCCTTAGACCGATTCCTGCCGCTCCAACCAATTTACCTTGACGGCGATAACTAAAAATAAAGTCCGCATCGAGACTCCCTTCTAGAAGTCCTACTTCATCAGCGATTTTAGGTTCTCCATAACTAAGGATGCTCATGTTGTATTGATCGCTCCAGAAAGAAGGTAATGGATTGAATTCTTCCCTAGGATCGAAATCACTAACAGAACCAGGATTGGCGGCATTGGCGATCTCTCGACCTACTCGCTTTCCACCTTCAATCGGGATATTCCAATGCTCAATTCGTCGAGCGGGAAGTTGTTGATTTACATAGGGGAAGCGAGCAATATCTCCGACCACAAAGAAATTTTCGATTAACCCACCATCTAACTTAACTGCTCGAAGTGTCTTGTCCGTAAGCACTCCATTTGAATTGTCTAAACCACTTCCTTCAAGCCACTCAGTATTTGGTAATGAACCGACAGCTTCAATGAAAATATCACACTCGAGTGATATTCCGTCGCCGAGAATGACGCCGGTTACGAATGCTTCACCGATCAAATCCTTAACGGAATTATTCATATGAAAGTGCACGCCTTCAGCTTCATGTCTATTCTGAATCTCTTTACCGAATAACTCGCCAATTATTGGCGCTAGTGGAGTGGTTTCCATAGCAACTACATAAACTGAACAACCTAACTTCTTGAGAGTGGCTGCAAGCTCTAATCCAATAAATCCAGCACCAAGAATTACGACATTCTTGCCAGGGGCAACAGCAGAACGAATTCTTTTGGCATCGTCAAATGTTCGAAGTGAAAAGCGGCCAGATTCGACTCGATTTTGAAAATCCATTTTTCTAGAGCGCAAGCCGGTTGCAGCAACGAGAAAGTCATATGAAAGTTTCTCGTTGGAACTGAGTACAACCACTTTGTTGTCTATGTCGACAGATTGAGCAGGATTACCGAGAACAAAATCAGCCTTCAATTCCTCTGTATTTATCTTAAAGGCCACCGAATCAAACTCTTTATCTTCAGCCAGGAGTGCTTTCGATAGTGGTGGACGGTTGTAAGGAAGATATTTCTCCGCTCCGACAATTGTAATTTCACCATCAAAACCTGAACGCCTTAAAGATTCTGCGGTGCGAAGCCCTCCCATCGAAGCTCCAACAATCAACACTCTATTCACTTAAAACACCTCATTAAGCATTTCTTGATTTTACTTATTCGGTGATAGTGATAGCTTGCATGGGACAAACATCTGCAGCAGCTTTCACATTTGCACTTTCAGAGTCTTCTGCAGTTGCAAGGTATTCCAATCTATCTTCGGCGTTAAGTTTGAAGATATCTGGTGCCTCAAAGACGCATTGCCCATAATGTTGGCACTTTTCCATGTCGACATGAACCTTGATCATTCTTTCTCCTTTACCGTAGATGGATACAGATCTTTTGAAGGTGTACGGATTCCGCGAAATTCCCAATCACCACCCATTGCAGTTGAAACCACTTCTTCACTTTCAGTTGGTTGTGCGCCAACGCCTTCGCGAATCAGGTGACCTTCAGTAATTGTGTTACTGAGACGACCTAGTCCATCGACTTCAACTTCGACAATGTCGCCAATTTGTACCGGACGTGAGTGTGCTGGGGTGCCAGAAAAAATCATGTCGCCGGGTACTAAAGTGATAGTTCTTGCGATGTCTGCAACAAGGTAATGCATATTCCACTCCATGTTGTCAGTGTTGTCTTCTTGTTTGAGTTCACCGTTGACATAGGTTCGAATCATTTTGTTTCGAAAATCCCAATCAGTGACTATTCCTGGGCCAACCGGAGCAAGGGAATCAGCTCCTTTAACGCGCAACATAGAACCAGCATCTGTATCGCGGAAATCGTGGAGACCAAAATCATTACCAACGCTATAACCGGCAATGTATTCGCCAGCTTCTTCTATTGAAACATCCTTACAAGTCTTTCCGATGATGATGACAATTTCACCTTCATAGTTAAGCCATTTACACCGCTTTGGCCTGACCACATCACCGCGATGGGAATTGAGTGCAGTTATCGGTTTATGGAAATAAGTTGGAGCAGCAGGTAGTTTTGTTAAGAACTCTTTTGTGCGGCTTTCATAGTTCAGATGCACAGCAATAATCTTGGTTGGGACAGCCGGTGGCAAATGGTGCGCATCTTCAATTGCAAATTTACGACCATCTTTTGCTACAAGTGAATCACCAATTCGTTCAACCTCTAGCGCTTTTCCTTCAACTTCAATTCTTCGAAATTCAGTCACGTGAGAGCACCAAATCTTTAGGCTGTGCGAATCCATTTGATGGCTCAGGGAAATAAACATGAACCTGACCCGTGCCTACAGAATTCTCATACTCGCTATAGAGAATACCTTTTGACTCATTACGTTCTTCACCGAGAGCACCAGCCATTGCCAAGTAATGGAAGAACCCGGCTTCCGGCTTGTATTTTCTGAAAGTATCAAAATCTTCAAGAATCGCTGCGTGATTTCCAGTTTTCATCCACTCAAGAACCTTGAGGTCGTACTGGTAAGCCTCGGGTGTATAGATATGCACGGGATCGCTCGCTTCATGCTTTCTTAAGTCTCGCAATTTATGGAAAGTGTGGGACAGGGCACCAGATGCAAGCAAAATTACCTTGCGGTCACTGTCTCGAATCGCTTCACCAAGTGCTCTACCTGCTCGAATAAAATCTTCAGGCGTACCTGTCTGACAAACTGACAAACTAATCCATTTTTTGTCATCTAAACCTCTGCCAAGGTAATGCCAAAGATTGATAGTGGCGTAATAAATTGGAAGATGGGGATCTGCAATAGGAGTAATCCACGTACCATTTTTTTCGTCGTACTTTGAAAGTGAATTTGCGAGTTCTGGATCGCCTTTAATGGAATAAGGAATCTGCGACATTCCACGAGGTAATTCCTCAGAGGTAAACAACCCAGATCGTTCAGCCGCTGAAGTGATTACAAATTCCACAGTAGTTGCCCAATGGCTATCAAGCACAACGACAGTGTCGTAATCGAGTACGTCAAAGACATCTTTGCGAAGTTTCTTAAGTCCAGGAACCAAGCTGATCTCCTGGCCATTATTGAGATCCTTGCGAACCGCTTCGGGCAACATAATTGTTGGAACGTGAGCCAACAATGCGGCTCCGACGACTTTTCCCATTTCTAGTCCTTCCATCCATTTGGCGCTATTACAGTATTTTTTACATCGGCATAAAAATCAAAAGACCAAGTGCCACCATCGCGACCGATTCCCGATTTCTTAGAACCGCCAAATGGCGCACGCAGATCTCGTACAAAAAAACAGTTCACCCAAATAGTTCCAGCAACGAGATTTTTAGTTATTTTTGATGCATGCTCACGATTGCCAGAGACTACAATTGCGGCAAGACCAAATTCAGTATCGTTTGCTAGATTAAGTGCTTCATCGTCAGTTGAAAAAGTTTGCATGCAAAGAACCGGACCAAATATCTCGTCACGGAAAATCTCACTATTTGTATTCGGGTTCATTACAAGAGTTGGTTGATAGAAAAGTCCCCCTAATTCTTCATTAGGTTTTCCGCCAAGAATAATATTTGCTCCTTCTTTCTTTGCCCGTTCTACAAAACCGGAGATGCGCGCAAAGTGATCACTATGAATCTGTGGTCCGATTTGGGTATCTTCAATTCGAGGATCACCCTGTTTAATCTGCTTGGCTTTTTCGACGAATTGCTCTGCAAACTTTTCCGCAATTTTTTGGTGCACAAGAAGTCGTGTTCCAGAAAGGCACACCTGTCCGGCATTGTCATACTGTTCAACGGCTAGTGTTGTAGCTAAATCGAGATCAGCGTCATCTAGAACTATCAGGGGACTCTTGCCACCGAGTTCAAATGAAACAGGAGTGAGATTATCTGCTGCTGCCTTTGCAATCTTTTTTGCGGTAGGAACAGAGCCAGTAAAAGATATTCGTGAGATACCTGGATGTTTTGTCAGAGCAGCCCCTGCTTCTTCTCCAAGCCCGAAAACAACATTAAATACACCTTTAGGAATTCCAGCTTCAATAGTGAGATCGGCAAAGAAAGATGCTGTTAGCGGTGTCCACTCAGCTGGCTTGAGAACAACGGTATCTCCGGCAGCAAGTGCAGGACCAATTTTCCATGTTGCAAGCATCAACGGCGCATTCCATGGAGTAATGAGTGCTGCAACCCCAGATGGATCCCACGAAACATTATTAGAGTGTCCACGAGTTTCAAATGGTTCATGTTTAAGTTCATTGACTGCCCACTCTGCAAAGAATCGGATATTTGCAGCCGCTCTTGGCATTACACCTTTACGATGTGAACGAAGTAATGCACCGTTATCTAAAGTTTCAATCTGTGCAAGAGTTTCAACATTGTCTTCTATCAACTTTGCAAGACGTTCCAGTTTTTCAGCACGACCTACTGGACCGAGGTCGCGCCAAGCAGGAAATGCATCGCGTGCTGCCTTAACAGCGAGATCAACTTCTTCAGAACCGCCTCGCGCGAAATCACCAAGGAATTGTCCATCGATTGGCGATGTGTTTGAAAGAGTCCGGGCAGATGCAATCCGCTCACCGTTAATGAAATGGCAGGTCGAGATTTCGATACCTGCGACCTCAATACTCTTCACTTCGTACCGCTTCCATCCATGTTTGTGAAATTAGTGGTTTTTCATATTCGTTAGGACACTAACGAGAAGTTTAGGCTACTCTAAATACCGAGAAGAGTGAAGCAAGAGTTCTGGAGATTGAAATGTAGGCGCCAGGGAGGTTAGATGGGAATTAGTCGACCACGGATAGCGATTCCTGCTCGGCTGGCTGAATCGACTTCGGTCACCAGGTATAGCGCAATCGTTACAGCACAAAAGCTCGCTGAATTGGTGTGGGATGCCGGAGGCGAACCACTCTCACTACTTCCAGTCACAGATGAAAAATGGGAAACCCGGCTTGAAGGATTCGACGGAATATTGATGCCCGGAGGAGCCGATGTTGACCCACAACTCTATGGGCAGAGCCATCAGTCAGATGAGCTCTATGGAATTAATTCAGAACAAGATCATTCCGATATTGCTCTGGTTCATTATGCTCTGCAATCAGAAACTGCGCTTCTTACTATTTGCCGCGGCACCCAAATCGCTAATGTCGCTTTAGGTGGAACTCTGGTTCAACACATGAATGAACCGCATTTAAATAAGTTATCAACTATTGAGTTCTCTAACATCGAAACTGACTTAGGTTTGAAAGAAACATCACTGCTTATTTCATGTTTTCATCATCAATCAATTGACCGGCTTGCAGAAGGAATTTCACCATTGGCTTTTGCAAAAGAGGGGCACGTTGAGGCGCTCCGACTTCCAAGTAATGGGTGGGCATTTGGTGTGCAGTGGCACCCGGAAGATAACTACAAAGAAGTTCCAAGCCAACTTGAGATAGCCAAAGCCTTTATTAATGCGGCCAGAGGTTAAATCTTTTTAGATTGATCTTTTTGTGCCTTAAGGGTGATGCCTCGAAGTGCATCAGCTGTCGAGTCTTTAGCTGATAATTTCAGAGACGAAGTCAGTAAAACTTCCTGTTTATTAAATTTAGGAAATATGTTTTTCATCATCTTTTTTCCGTCTTTAGTCATACTTACGAGAACCAGACGGCGATCAATTTTGCTTTGTTTTTTAATAATCAACCCATCGCGTTCTAAAGTTTTAAGTACCCCAGAGAGCGTGGCTTTGGAAGTGCCAACTTCTTCAGCAATCTCACGAGTTTCAATGGAATCCCATACCCAGACCACCCAAAGCACAACGAATCCTGTCCATGAGAGACCGTGCTTTTTAAGTACCTCACGTTCGAGGTGGTTTCGTGCCGCATTGGCGGCCCGGAAGAGATTGGAAACAACGCCCATTGCTTTGAAGTCAATACTCATTCCTTGCAAGAGAGTTGAAACCTGTCGTTCTGTCTCGTCAAGGGTATGAGCTGCTGTCATGGTTGTAAGTCTATCTGACTCGCTGATACTCTTTTTTCATTCGTATCCTAATGAAAGGCTGCAGACGTGAGTTCTCCAGTTAATTTATCGAATCTTGATCTTTTTGAATCCGGAGCACCATGGCCGGTATTCGCAGAATTAAGGGATACAGATCCACTTCATTGGTCAGATGAAGACTCACCTAACCATGGTTTCTGGTCTGTCACGCGCTACCACGACATTGTTAGAGTTCTTAGAGACCCTGAAACATTCACGAGTGAACGGTTTACGAATTTAGAAGAAGTGGATGCAGAACAAGAACAAGCACGTCGTTCGCTTCTTGAAACCGATGGTGCTCGCCACAGAGCCTTACGTCGCTTACTTCAAGGTCAATTCACACCAGCTGCAGTTGCGCATTATGAAACTTTTCTACGAGGACTTACTGCAACAACACTCGACAACGCATTTGCTCAGGGTGAGTTCGATTTTGTTCGTGAGGTTGCATCAGACTTTCCGATCAACGTGCTTGCAAAGCTTTTAGATGTTCCCGTAAAAGATAATAAGCAGTTGATTGAGTGGGGTAATCGCATGATTGGATTTGATGATCCAGAGCATGCTGATGTTTTAATCAGTAATCCTGAAAGTGAGAAATATCGCCTAGTGCCCTTCCGCTCACCGGCGGCACTTGAGGTTTTCGAATACGGAGATGCTTTAGCGAAAGAACGTCGTGGTAAAAATGGATCTGATTTAGTTTCGGTGCTTGTCAATGGAGACATGAGTGATGGAATAGCACTGAGCGAAAGAGACTTTCACACAAATTTTCTTCTTCTTGTCGTTGCTGGCAATGAAACAACTCGTCACACAATTTCTCACACGATGATAAATCTCATTCAAAATCCAGATCAGTTAACAAAGTTGCAAGAGAATCCTGAATTGATTCCTTGGGCTGTTGAAGAATTCTTAAGGTTCGCAAGTCCGGTATATCACTTTAGGCGCACTGCAACGAAAGATGTTGAGATTCATGGCCAGAGTATTAAGTCCGGAGAGAAGATTGTTACCTGGTTCGCTTCAGGAAACCGAGATCACAATATCTTTGAGCGGGCAAATGAATTTGACGTCACACGAAACCCAAATGAACATATGACTTTCGGTCGAGGCGGACCTCACATGTGTTTAGGAAATGCTTTGGCAAGAATTGAACTTCGGGTCATGTTTGAAGATTTAATCTCCAGAATTGATTCGATGGAATTAACTGGTCCTGTAGATTATTTAAGGTCAAATTTTGTTCATGGTATAAAGAGAATGCCAGTACGAGTAAAACTTCGCTAGAAATTTATGTCTAGTATTAAGTTTTTAAATTAACTTTGCAATTCTCGTCAAGAAAGCGTCCACAAGATTAAAAGTTCTTTGTCGTGCTGCAGATTCCAGCGCGAGCGTTTGTGCAAGCATAATTTCAGGGTCTTGGCCATTTTCTACTACAGATTTATGACCACCCCAATCCAGCCACAGCTTGAGTGAATCAGCAGTAATCTCTGGGTGAAATTGCACTGCAAGTGCGTTTTGAATTACAAACGATTGTGAAGCTATTGGGTTTCTCGCAATTTCTAGTGCGCCCGGCGGCAATTGCCATCTGTCGTAATGAAACTGGAACCACGGACCATCAGAAACCAATGTTGTGTTATCACTCCAGATAGATTTCCATCCGATTTCACATTGAGGAGCTTTTGATACTGATCCGCCCATTGCTCTGGCGATTAGTTGTCCGCCAAAACAGATACCCAACATGGGCTTTCCAGATTTAACAATAGAGGCGACCCACTCGACTTCTGGGATAAGCCACTTCCCAATGCATGAGTCATCCCATGCACCCCATGGCGCACCAAGGGTGACAATGAGATCGTAATCATCAGGTGAAGGAAATTTGAAATCCACATTTGGAGATCGAAAAAAATTCTCGGTGACTACTACTTCTTCGTGAATTTCAAATCCATGATGACGAAGACGTTCGGCCACTGGACCAGGAGGAGACACATGGTCGTGTTCAATTATGAGAGCCTTCAACAATGCCTCCTCAACAGGGGCTGAAACCGAAGCGATGTAAAAATACTGCCAGAAGTGCTTGCCAATATTACACCCCTTGCCCCTAGAATATCGTTTGCTTCCGAATGAAATTTTCTCAGTGGTTAGGTGCATGTAATGGCAAAAGAGTATGCAGATCTGAAGAAGGAATTGAAGTCTCTCGGTGTTGACGTCCTACAGGTGATGTATTCCGATGTGCTTGGTATGACGCGTTCAAAATATGTTCTCACCACTGAACTTGAGAAAGGTTTAAATCACGGACCTTCTTTTTGTCAGGGGGTTTGGGTCACTACCAACCGTGGCGGTGTTCTTGATGCAGGAAATATTGCAAGTGACGGTCTGCAGGATTTCGTTACAAAAGTGGATACTAAAAATATACGAAAGCTGCCTTATGAAGAAGGCATCGCATGCACAGTAGCGGATGCATTTAATCCAGATGGAACTGACAATCAATTCGCTCCACGAACTGTTCTAAAGAAAGTTATTCAAGGTTATGCAAAACATGGCTTAGTGCCTGTTGTAGGTCCAGAGCTCGAGTTCTATATTGCAAAGCAGATTGAAGCAAATTATTCCAGGACTCATGAAAATGTTGGATTTGTTTATACAACTGGTTCGATGGTGGATCCGGATGGCACATTTCTGCGAGTACTGCGTGGAATAGATCAAATGAATCTTGGTGCATTTGCGGGCAATCATGAATTTAGTCCAAGCCAGTACGAGATTAATCTTTGGCACGGTGAAGCACTTGATGCCGCAGATCGCACATTCATATTTAAAAGCACCGTTAAAGACATGGTTTATCGTGAAGGAAAAATTGCAACCTTTATGGGCAAACCGTGGAACGACGAGGGCGGTAGTGGTTTCCACTTACATTTCTCTGTTACTGATCAAAATGGTGAAAACAAGATGCATGATGGAAAGGGAGAACTTTCAAACGTTGCACTCTCTCTCATTGCGGGAATCCTCGAAAATGCAGCTGCAATAACGGCTTTCGCTAATCCGACCGTAAATGCTTTTAAACGTCTTGGCCCGGACACTCTTGCTCCATTCCGCGCAAACTGGGGAATGGATAATAGAAGTTGCTTGATTCGTATCCCCCCAGAGCGAGAAGGTGGAACACGTTTAGAAGTCCGCGTTGGTGATGGCGCTGCAAATCCTTATTTGCTCATCGCAGCGATTCTTGCGGCAGGTCTTGATGGAATTGAACGTAACCTGAAATGTCCTGAGCCTGCAATTGGCTTGGCTTATGACATGGAAACAGCACCAATTCTGCCTATGACATTTAAAGATGCACTCGATGCCCTTGAGTCAAATACTTATATGAAGCAACAACTCTCACCTCAATTAATTGAAACGTTTCTAGTTCTAAAGCGCGAAGAGATTGAGCGATATGAGAGTGAAGTAAAAGATCCATCCACCCGCGAAGTTACCCAATGGGAACTGGATGAATATCTACTTCACTTCTAAATCGATGGGTTGGACGTATCAAGCAATAGCTTGCCACCATTAAAGGTAACTCCGACCTCACGGTAGAAGCCTCCAATAATTTCCTTGATGGGCAGTGTTGACGCAAGCTCATCCCAGGGCGAATCAAATAATTCGAGCTCTGCTTCGCCCGACCAAGGTTGTCCAAGATCAGCGTCTATTCCACTCATTGTGATCAGTTGATCAAGTGAATTGCCAAGCCCTGGAGTAATTGATGGAACCCATCGGTTATGCAACATCGCATGCCCATTAACAAATCCATTAGTCGCTGATGGTTGATTCAGTGTTACTCGCGCCGTTGCCAATCTGTAATCAGTTGCAGCCAGACTTGCGCCTAATTGCGCACCTTTTTCAAGTTTTGGAGTTCCTTTACCATGATTAAAAATTCGAGTGACACCAATTGATCCAAACTTTTTTGGGTATCCCTGAAACCAGCCTCGTGCAAGTGAAAAATCTTTAGTGACCCATATTGCTACACAGCGACTATAGGTTTCACCTTTATATTTGCATCTGATTACTGCAAATGCTTCTAGGTATTGAGAACGAAGCGGGTCGAGAAGTTCTAATTTTGATTGGGAGCAACTTTGCCAATCTGCCCAAATAATTGCGACTGCGCCGGGATCCTCATCAGTTAGTTCAATCCCGTTAGGCAGAAGAGCCTTAACATTCTTTGGGTCTGTTCGATACTCAACAGTAAGCAGATTGCCAGAGTAAAACCAAGGCATTTCTGGCGCAATTGCGCTTTTACCCGTTGGTGTACGCGGGGCGAAGAACCCTTCCATTGCTGACATCTTTCGTCCTCCCCTCCAAATTCCTTGAAGAATATCTCACCACTTTACAAAAAATGCTTGACTTCTGAAATCTCCTAGAGGACTCTATCCCAAAGTCGTTCGTATCAGAACGATTAATCTTAGCCGTAAGGGGAGAAATATGGCTGGTTCAAGCAGTTCACTCGGCAAGGGCAAACTCGGGGTTTTTAGCATCGTATTCTTCGTAGTCGCCGCCTCAGCCCCATTGGTCGGAATGACCGGGGCAGTACCTGTAGCAATGGTCCTTGGAAATGGCGCAGCAACACCAGGTGCCTATTTGATGGCTGGAATTACACTTTTGATTTTCTCAATTGGCTACGCAGCAATGAGTAATCATGTGACTAATACTGGAGCATTCTTTGCATTTGTTGGTCGTGGTCTTGGGGCTCGGGCTGGCGTT
>Ga0209596_1002755_pt1 | contig 14336 bp, 14 predicted proteins | sample M_130807_MF_Meta_FD_187314 | JGI IMG/M metagenome (GOLD analysis project Ga0209596, IMG submission 187314) | Freshwater microbial communities from Lake Montjoie, Canada to study carbon cycling - M_130807_MF_MetaG (SPAdes) (version 2) | ecosystem: Environmental > Aquatic > Freshwater > Lake... | reverse complement strand
GTACACAAAGCGTTAATCCGCTGTATTGCTACGCGACTTTGGTTGCGTGGATCGGAAGTGTGTAGATGCTTCGATTTGGAACTGATGGTGTTCGTGGGGTTGCCCTCACTGAACTGACCGAACAATATGTCGCCGACCTTGGATATGCCGCGGCAACGGTGTTGTCGCTGAAGCACGTGGTGATTGGACGCGACACGCGTGAATCTGGCTTGGTTTTGCAAACAGCACTCGCACGAGGATTTGCCGCAGGTGGAGCAGCGGTTGAACTGCTGGGTGTTACACCAACACCCGCAATTGCGTTTGCTGCAGCACAGCATGGTTGCGCGGGTGCTGCTGTCACCGCATCGCATAACTCTTATGCAGATAATGGGGTCAAGATATTTGGTATCGGTGGCATCAAGCTGACCGATGATCAAGAACAGTTGATTGAGGCAGCCATGGCTGCGATCACGCCGCAAAGTAGCGCCATGCCTGTTGGTGCAATTATCGATTCAATTGCGGCGATCAATGACTATCGCAACAGCATCGAGAGCCTCGTGCCAAGCCGGGCATTTGCCGACATCCGGATTGTTGTCGATTGCGCGAACGGCGCAATGAGCGATGTTGCTCCATATGTATTGGCACAACTTGGTGCAACGGTTATTGCGATTCATTGTGAGCCAAACGGCAAAAACATCAATGCGGAATGTGGTGCAACGTATCCAAAAATCATCGGTGAGGCCGTGCGACTGCATCAAGCAGCGATTGGGTTGGCATTTGATGGCGACGGTGACCGCGTGATTGGCGTGGATCATGTAGGCAATGTTGTCGACGGAGATCACTTGCTCGCACTTGCTGCAATTGATATGCATGAGCGCAAAGTGTTGGATGGCAATGGTGTTGCTGTAACGGTGATGACCAACGCTGGGTTTCACGAAGCAATGGCCAAGCACGGAATTTCTGTGGTGACGACACCGGTCGGTGACCGCAGTGTGTTGATCGCGCTAGATGAAAACAATTATGCATTAGGTGGCGAACAAAGTGGTCACATCATTTATCGTAAGGATGCAACAACCGGTGACGGATTGCTCGCCGGCGTGCGGCTTGTTGACTTGGTGCGTCGTAAAAATGTGACGCTGCAGAAACTTGCACAAGATGCAATGACTTCGTTGCCGCAGGTGCTGATCAACGTGCGTGTCGAGTCGGTAGCAACCGATCTTGCAACACAATTTGCACAAGAAATTGCTGCAGCCGAGCGCGACCTCAATGGAGTTGGTCGAGTGTTGTTGCGCGCAAGTGGCACCGAGCCGATGGTGCGGGTGATGGTTGAGGCTCAGTTTGAAGAAACCGCAAATAGCGTGGCACAACGCTTGGCAGCCAGTGTGATCAAGCGTCTTGGCGGATCTCGGTAGCCTGTAATACATGTGCGGCATCATTTGCATCGTGTCGCGGCCCTCGGCCCGGCCACTGCCAATAGCAGCCGACTTGTTGGATGCACTCGATAAGGCAATTACAGCCGGCAACATTGGTGCGATTGCCGAATGTGCCTCTCATGTAGCGGCTGTCGATGCGGCTTTGCGCGGCGAATCGGGAACCGCGGCATTGGTTGACAACTTGCAACTTGTGGGAGGGCTCGTTTCGCGTCTTGATCAACTGGATGCGATTGCCTCGCAGGCAGAGCAAGTGTTGGAGGCAGCGACCGGCTTAAGCACGCAAGAAGTTGAGCGTCGCAGCAACGAGATGATTGCGCTTCGGGATGCAACATGGTCACTGCGCAATGATCGTTTGCGCACAGCAAAACTTGTAGGTGAACTGGCTGGCAAGAGCGCAAGCGACAGTGCTCGAAATGCGTATTTATCGATTCAGCAATCATTTTCAGCACTCGACCGCATGGAAGTGCGTGGGCGTGACTCTGCTGGCATCAACTTGTTGGTGTGGGGACACGGTATTGACGCAAGTGATGCTCGAGTAAAGCCACTGCTCAAGGGCCGACTTGATGACAATTTATTTACGTCGGGTTCGGTGCGTGTTGGCGCGGGTAGTCGGGCTTGGTCGTTTGTATACAAGGCTGCTGCCGAAATTGGCGAACTTGGCGACAACACACGAGCCATGCGTCAAGCAGTTACCAATGATGCACTGCTTCGTTTGTTGGTGAGTCAGCCCGGCGCAAGGTTGTCAGTACTTGGGCACACAAGATGGGCGAGTGTCGGCATTATTTCTGAAGCAAATGCGCACCCAGTCAATAGCGAAGAAATTGATGTGGACGCCGCAATGCCATATTTGGTTTCTGCGCTCAATGGTGATGTTGATAACCACGCCGATATTAAAGTTCGCAACGGGCTCAAGATTGCCGAGCCAATCACCACCGATGCGAAAGTGATACCGACTGTCGTTGCGCGCAAGAATGCAGCAGGCACCGACTTGGTGAGTGCATTTAGGCAAACAGTCGGCGAGTTTGATGGTTCGGTGGCAATTGCAACAGCCAGTGCCGACGAACCAAACAAGGTGTTGCTCGCGCTTCGCGGCAGCGGACAGGGTCTATATGTCGGCATTGCCGAAGACCGTTTTATTGTTGCAAGCGAGCCGTATGGCGTCGTAGAAGAAACCCTTCGTTATGTGCGCATGGACGGCGAGGCTCTGAGCGATGCAAACAATCCTTCTAGTCGCGGCCAAGTCGTCGTGCTCGACGGTGACCTTGCCGGCACAGTTGACGGCATGTCAATGCTTGCCTACGACGGAACCGATTTGGGGTTGAACGAATCACATGTTGCAATAGCCGAGGTGACGACGCGCGATATTGATCGCGGCGAGCACAAGCATTTCTTGGCAAAAGAAATAGGCGAAGCGCCAGCAAGTTTCCGCAAGACATTGCGCGGCAAGATTGGCGAACGAGATGGCAATCTCTTTGCGTCGCTCGATACATCTGTAGTGCCACAGCATGTGATCGATGCGTTGGCAGCGGGCAAGATTGCACGCATTCGTGTCATTGGCCAGGGCACAGCAGCAATTGCTGGTCGCAGTTTGGTGCAGTTATTGCGCACTCTCGTTGATCATCGAGTGCAGGTAGATGCATTGCCGGCTACTGAGCTTTCTGGTTTTCAGTTGCAACTCGACATGTCGGACACGCTGGTGATCGCCATCAGCCAAAGTGGTACGACAACCGACACCAACCGCACTGTCGACTTGGCGCGTTCGCGCGGAGCATCTGTGCTGGCCATTGTTAATCGCAGGGGTAGCGAACTGGCAGCCAAAGCCGATGGCGTGTTGTACACATCGGATGGTCGTGACGTAGAGATGAGCGTTGCGAGCACCAAGGCGTTTTATTCGCAAGTTTCGGCGGGAGCATTGCTGTCGTGTGCTTTGTCGAGTGCACTTGGGTCGGGTACTGACGCTGCTCGACATCAACTGCTGACTGCATTGCGCACCGTGCCAGATGCAATGAACCGCGTGCTCGAGATGCGACCACAAATCGCTCAGGCTGCACGTCAGTTTGCACCTGCTCGCCGCTACTGGACAGTTGTTGGCAACGGTTTCAATGCGGTTGCAGCCGAGGAAGTGCGCATCAAGTTGTCAGAGTTGTCGTACAAGTCGATTGCGTGCGACATCACTGAAGACAAGAAGCACATTGACTTGTCGTGTGAGCCGATGATTTTTGTTTGTGCTGCAGGATTGTCTGATGGAACTGCCGCTGACGTTGCAAAAGAAATCGCTATTTTCCGCGCGCACAAAGCGTTGCCGATTGTGGTGGCAACGCAAGGTGAGCAACGTTTTGATGCTGCAGCCGCAGTGATCTCGGTGCCACAAGTAGACCCGAGTGTCGCATTTATTTTAAGCGTGATGGTTGGACACATTTTTGGTTACGAAGCAGCCCTTGCCATTGACGCACTTGCACGACCGCTGCGGGCTTGTCGCGAAGTAGTGGAGCACGCCGTAGAACGTGGCGGAATTGGCAGCGAACTCTTGGTCAAAGTGCGCGCAGAGATTGGCGTTCCAGCAACTCGATTTTTTGATGCACTCACAACTGGCGACTACGACGGAAACCTCGAGCCATCAACTGCTGTACGAGTAGTGACGATGCTGCGCGACGTGATGGCAAGTGACCCGCTGCAGTCATTTCAAAACAACACCGGCAAGATCAGTTCGCCCGAGGCATTGCTCGATGACTTGACGGCTTCGCTCACGCGCTCGATTGACGAACTCACTCGACCGGTTGACGCAATCAAGCACCAGGCAAAAACTGTGACTGTTGGTATTTCGCGCAGCGACGAAGGGTTGCTCGATCGAGCACTTGTGCAAGCAGTGCTCAACGCTGGCGTTGCGCGCGACAGATTGTCGTACAAGACGCTCAAGATCATTGCCGACTTGGATGCCGCAGTTGCAAGCATTGTTGGCTTTACTCGTTACAGCATTGAAGGTGACGTTGATGGCAACTCTGCAACGGTGAGTGTGGTTGACCGCGGTGGAATATCGCGCGAGCTGACATCGCGAGTTGATCGCAACAGCAACTTGGTGGGCACAAAGCATCGAGTGGCGAGCGATCGCAATGTTTTGGTGGCGCGCGGAAGGCGCGACGGCCGCACCGTGATCTTCGTGCCCGAAACCAAAGGCTCACTCACCACCGGTATCACGTTGTTGCATGTGTTGTTTCACGATCGTTTGCCTGCTGCGGTGATGCGCACAGTGTTGCAAGGGTACGACGACCGCTTTAATCGTTTGGTCGACTGGGTGACAGAAACCGAAGGGTCATTTAGGGAAGATCGTCTTGCCGAAGTGTCAGTGGCAGACTTGTTGATCTTGCCGATTACTGAAACAGCAGATCACTGGCGCACGCCGACAACGGGAAACTAGAGCGACCATGCTTGGCATTGGTATTGACGCAGTAGATATTGATCGATTTCGTCGAGCGCTCGATCGCACGCCAAATTTTCGCACTCGAGTATTTACCGCCGATGAACTCAATGGCTTGAACGGTAAAAATGATGATGCACCGAGCCTTGCCGCCAGGTTTGCAGCGCGTGAAGCAACCATGAAAGTGCTTGGCGTTGGTCTTGGCGCTTTTGATATGCACGATGTGTCGATAGAGCGTCAGGCAAGTGGTCAGCCAACATTGGTCGTCACGGGCCGGGCGCTCAAACTTGCTCGTGAAAAAGGTATTTCACAGTGGCATGTTTCGTTGTCGCACACCGCACAACTTGCTGTCGCAGTGGTTGCTGCAGCATGAGAGTGACGGTACAAAAATGACACGGCGATGGGCTTGGGCCGACATCAACATGAGTGCATTGGTGCACAACGTACGTGTATTGGCAAGCGAATCTGCACCAAGCGAAGTATGGGCAGTAGTGAAGGCCAATGCGTATGGGCACGGTGCATTGCAGTGTGCAACAACCGCACTTGAGAGTGGTGCGACAGGCTTGTGTGTTGCGCTTGCAGATGAAGCAATAGCGCTACGACAAGCCGGGGTGAGCGGGCCGATCTTGGTGATGAGCGAGCAACCACCACAACAACATGAAGACATGATCAAGTACGGGCTCATTGCAACGCTGTACAACACAGCAACAATTGAGTACTACGCAAGCGTTGCAACACGACTCGGTGTAGTTGGCGCTGTGCACCTCAAAGTTGACACGGGCATGCACCGAGTTGGCACTGATCCAAAGCAGGCCGTCGAGATGGCGCAACTGGTTGCAAAAGAGACATGGTTACAACTGGATGGTATTTATACGCACCTCGCAACTGCCGATGTTGCTGAACACGAGGCAACTGCGCGACAAATAGCTCAGTTCGATCAAGTGTGTGATGAACTGAAACTCCTTGGGCTTTTGCCAAGTCGAATTCATATTGCCAATTCGTCAGCGACGATGAATCACGTGGGCATCGCCAGCCAGATGAAAAACGCACCGACCATGACCCGGGTTGGCATAGCCATGTATGGCATTGCTGCAGACGCGCAGAGCAATTCGTTTGGCGTTGCTACTGGTGATGCACTGCAGCCGGTGATGTCGCTGAAGGCGCGTGTTTCCCACGTGCAGTGGCTTGATGCTGGCGAAGCAGTTTCGTACGGCTTGCATCGCGCGCTCAAACAGCGTTCGTGCATCGCAACACTGCCGCTTGGGTATGCCGACGGATTGCCGCGCAGTTTGTGGACAACTGGCGAGGTGCTTATTGGCGGCAAACGACGGCCTTTTGCAGGTGTGATCACGATGGATCAAGTAATGATCAATTGCGAAAGCGATGATGTGCAAATAGGCGATGAAGCTGTGCTCTTAGGTCAACAAGGCGACTTTCAGATCACGGCCAATGATTGGGCTCGCCAATTGGGAACGATTGGTTACGAGATTGTGTGCGGTATTAGTGCAAGAGTGCCACGCAACTACCTACGCTAAATCGTTCAACTTCTCATGATTCGACTCACCGCACATAGCACCGATGACACTCGCGGCATTGCCCAAGCAATTGCGAAGCTTGTACGCGCAGGCGACATGATCGTCTTGATCGGTGAAATGGGAAGTGGCAAGACCACATTTAGTCAGCATTTTGCGCACGCTCTTGGAGTGACAGAGCCTGTGACGTCTCCAACATTCAATTTGTTGCACAACTATGCGGGCGGCCGCTTGCAGTTGCATCACGCCGACCTCTACAGACTTGAGCGCACAGGCGAGTTGGATGATTTGGGTTTAACTGAGTTGCAAGAAGCCGGTGGGGTGATGTTGGTGGAGTGGGGCGATGTTGTGGGTGATGCGCTCGGCACTGGTCTCATCGTGAAGTTGGCGGCTTCCGACAATGCCGACACGCAAGATTCGGTGACCGTGCGCCAGATTGATGTTGGCTGGCGTGGCATGCAATGGGAAACACGGTGGGACAAACTGCGCTCTTCGTTGTCAAATTGGGCAACCTCATGATCATTTTGTCAATCGATACCGCAACCGATGGGGTGAGTGTCGCAATAGCGGATGGCACTCGAGTGTTGGCATCGAGCGAGATGCGCAGCGAAAAACAACACGCAGAGGTGTTGACGACGATGATCGACTTTGTGCGTAAGCAAGCCGGAGTTTCCTTTGGCGACGTTGGCGCAGTTGCTGTCGACATTGGCCCAGGTTTGTTTACAGGAATGCGTGTCGGTATCGCATCGGCAAAGGCAATTGCTCAAGTGCTCGATGTGCCAATCATTGGCGTGACAAGTTTGGATATTTTGGCAACTGCGGTCGGAAATACCGATGATGTGATTGCGTGCGTCATTGATGCGCGTCGAGGCGAGGTGTATTGGTCGTTGTATCGGTATATCGACGGCAAGTTGCGTCAGGTAACAGCGCCCAAAGCAAGCACGGTAGAAGAGTGCTCATTGCAAACAATTGATCGTGGTCAGTCAACGCTTTTTGTGGGCAATGGTGCGCTGCGTTATCGCAACGAAATTGAATTGGTAGTGGCTGGAGTATTACAAAGCTTTGAATTTGCAGATGAGATGGCCTCGTTGCCTACGGCCGTTGTACTTGCCCAGATTGCACACGAGCGTGCATTGCGCCAAGAGTGGCAAGAGGCTGATTCGTTGGTGCCCGAATATTTGCGCTTGCCAGACGCCGAAATCAACTGGGCAACACGGAGTGCGTCATGAGAGGCGACAATCCGGTGCTCCAGATTGCGACCATGCAGCGTAAGCACATTCGCGACATCATGCCCATTGAAAACACGGTGTACCCACGGCCGTGGACCGAGAAGGTATTTACAGAAGAAATTGAAATGATGGGCCGAGGACGGCGTCATTACGTAGTCGCTCACGTTGGCAAAGTGCTCGTGGGGTATGGCGGATTGTTGTTTGCCGAAGAAGATGCGCACATCACCAACATTGCTGTGAAACCCGATTGGCATTTGCGTGGGGTGGCAACTGAAATAATGTTGGAGTTGGCTGCCGAAGCACGCAATCGCGAATGTGAGGCCCTCACGCTCGAGGTTCGACATACCAATACTGCAGCACAAGAGTTATATCGACGATTTGGTTTTGCGCCGGCTGGAATTCGCCAAAAGTATTACGAAAACACTGACGATGCGATTGTGATGTGGTGCACCGACATTCAGAGCGACGAATATTCGCAGCGGCTTGCCAAGATCGTGCAGTCACGACCATGAGCGCCAACATGTTATTTAGCGAAAGCACCGTGATACTTGGCATCGAGACAAGTTGCGACGAGACTGCTGCTGCAGTCGTGATGGGTGGCAACGATGTGCTGTCGTCGGTGGTGGCAACACAAATGGATTTGCACGCTCGCTATGGCGGCGTAGTGCCAGAAATTGCGAGTCGCGCGCATGTTGAGGCAATGAACGTAGTGATTCGTCAAGCGGTTTCACAATCTGGAGTGCCTATCGAGCGCATCGACGCTGTGGCCGCGACGGTCGGACCAGGATTGATCGGTGCACTGCTTGTAGGTGTTGCTGCGGCTAAGTCGGTTGCTCTTGTACTCGATAAACCATTTATTGGTGTTAACCATTTGGAAGCTCACTTGTATGCGGCATTGCTCGATGATCCGCATGTCGAGTTTCCGATGCTCGTTGTGTTGGTCTCGGGTGGCAACACATTGTTTGTCGAGATGCGTGGGCACGGTGACTTCAGTGTGATTGGCCAAACAATCGATGACGCAGCAGGCGAAGCCTTCGACAAGGTCGCACGATTTTTGGATCTCGGTCACCCAGGTGGCCCGGCGATTGATCGCATTGCGCTCACCGGTAATGCACATGCGATCGATTTTCCGCGAGCAATGTTGCACGATGGTCTCGATGTTTCGTTTAGTGGTCTCAAGACATCGGTGATCAACTACGTGCGCAAGAACCCAACTGTGTCGACAGCAGATGTGGCCGCGTCGTTTCAATACGCAGTGGTAGATGTGCTTGCAGCAAAAGCTCGCAAAGCGGCTCAGCAAATTGGAGCAAAGACCGTTGCTCTTGGCGGTGGTGTTGCAGCCAATTCGTTGCTACGCAGCACAATGACGACAGTGTGCACAGAGTCGGGATGGCGACTGGTGTTGCCAAGTATGGGCATGTGCACCGACAACGCAGCCATGATTGCATCGGCAGGTTGGTACCGTTTAGTTGCCGACGGCCCGTCCAGCATGGACATGGGCGCGATGCCAAACCTCAAACTCACATGACTAGCCACAACATCAGCGACAACGCAACCAACTCGACTGTGCCGCGCCTGAAGCCGCTGCAACTCGGCAACCATTCGGTGTGGCCGCCTGTGGTGCTTGCGCCAATGGCCGGCGTCACCAATGCACCGTTTCGGTCGTTGTGCCGCAAGTTTGGTCCAGGTCTTGTGTATGTCAATGAGATGATGATGGCTACTGGTTTGGTGCACGGCAATCGCAAAACCGACACGATGCTCAAGTTTGGAAGCGACGAAACGTTTCGCAGTCTGCAGCTCTATGGCAGTGACCCCGAGATGCTCGCACGCGCAGTTGACAAACTTGGTCGTGCCGACGCGGTCGATCACATCGATCTCAATTTTGGTTGCCCAGCGCCAAAAGTAACTCGCCGTGGTGGTGGCGCAGCCGTGCCGCTCAAGCGCCAATTGTTGCGCGCTCTTGTGACAGCTGCAGTTGAGACGGGCAAAAATTATGGTATTCCAATCACGTGCAAGTTTCGAATGGGTATTGACGACGACTTAATTACATTCGTGCAGACAGGCTTGATTTGCGAAGAGGCGGGTGCATCTGCAGTTGCACTGCACGCACGAACCGCACGTCAACACTATGCACCGAGCGCACACTGGGAAGCGATCAAAGAACTGAAAGACGCAGTGACGAGTATTCCTGTGCTTGGCAACGGTGATATTTGGGAAGCAAAAGATGCATTGCGCATGGTTGAGCAAACCGGTTGTGATGGCGTAGTCATTGGTCGCGGATGTTTGGGGCGCCCTTGGTTGTTTCGCGACTTGATCGACGCATTTAGTGGCAATCCAATTCAAGCGACACCACAACTTGGCGATGTGCTTGAAGTGATGGTCGAGCATGCAACTGCGTTGTGCGGACACCTTGGTGAAGAGCGTGGCATTCGTGATTTTAGAAAACACACGGGCTGGTATCTCACCGGCTATCCGGTGGGCGGCGAGACACGACGCAAGTTCAGCGAGATTATGTCGCTCGATAATTTGCGTGAGTTGTGCGGCACACTTGACCCGACGTTTACGATTGTTGAGGGCGGTGAGCGAATTGCACGTGGTCATACCAACGGCCCAATTCGTGTGGTGTTGCCGGACAACTATCTTGACGATCTTGATGACATGACAGTTCCTGATGACGGTCATGTGATGCAACTCAGCGGCGGTTGATGAACATGGAGGTGTCCTTACAAATTGTTTTGGCGTCTCAGTCGCCACGCCGAGTTGACTTGTTGACACAATTACTTGATCACGAATTTGGTGAAGGCGTGGTGACATTCGCGATCGATCCACCAAACATCGACGAGTCACCGCTTGCAAACGAAACACCGATCGCTCACGTGCAACGTCTTGCTGTGGCCAAATCTCATGCAGTCGCAGCGCGTTACAACAACGCGACTGTCATTATTGCTGCCGACACAACTGTTGATCTGGACGGCAAAATATTTGGACAACCAGCAGATGAGCATGATGCTCGAACAATGCTGAACGAACTTTCGGGTCGCACGCATCAAGTTCACACCGCGGTTGCTGTGGTGCACCTGGCTCATGACGGGACGATGTTGAGCCAAGCCCATGGCCTCGATTCGGCAGGCGTTTCAATGACCGAGATCACCCCAGAGAAGATGGAGTGGTACCTGGCGACCGGAGAATCGATGGGGAAAGCGGGCTCCTATGCCGTTCAGGGCGATGGTGGAGCCCTGGTAGAGCGCGTGGAGGGCAGCCTGACCACCGTGATTGGCCTGCCCCTCGACCTCTTGTCCGACCTGCTGGTGCAGGTGGATTGTGGTTGGAAAAACGAGGCCTAGGCCCGTATCATTAGCACTCGCATAGGTCGAGTGCTAACCAAGCGCAAGTCTTATGTGGCAAGTAAAAAACCCAGTTTCAACCGCATGAGACATCGTGTTTCATGCTCTACGGAGGACAAAACGATATGAACCTCAAGCCCCTAGACGACCGCATTGTTGTCAAGCCAAGCGAAGCCGAAGAGCGCACCGCTTCCGGTCTCGTCATCCCTGACACCGCTCAGGAAAAGCCGCAGCAAGGAACCGTTCTCGCAGTAGGCCCAGGCCGCTGGAGCGACGACAGTGGCAAGCATTTCGCACTCGACATCAAAGTCGGCGACGTAGTTCTCTACAGCAAGTACGGCGGCACCGAAGTTTCGCACAAGGGCGACGATCTCTTGATCCTCACCAGCCGCGACGTACTCGCAGTCGTTTCCAAATAATTTTCCCTCAACACTCACCAAAGGATTCATTTCACTATGGCAAAGCAACTCAAATTTAATGAAGAGGCACGTCGTGCTCTTGAAGCCGGCGTCAACAAACTCGCCGACGCTGTCAAGGTGACGCTTGGACCAAAAGGTCGCAACGTTGTTCTCGACAAGAAGTTCGGTGCACCAACGATCACCAATGACGGTGTTTCGATTGCAAAAGAAGTTGAACTTGAAGATCCATTCGAAAACATGGGTGCGCAGCTTGTAAAAGAAGTTGCAACCAAGACCAACGACGTTGCCGGTGACGGAACAACAACAGCAACTGTGCTTGCTCAAGCAATGGTGCAACACGGCATGCGCAACGTCGCTGCTGGCGCCAACCCAATGGGCTTGAAGCGCGGTATCGAAAAGGCTGTTGCAGCCGCTGTCGAGTCAATCAAGAGCCAGTCAAAAGAAGTTGACGACAAAGGCGACATCGCCAGCGTTGCAACGATCTCTGCTGCTGACGCTTCAATCGGCAAAGTCATCGCCGATGCAATCGACAAGGTTGGCAAAGACGGTGTTGTAACCGTTGAAGAGTCCAACACGTTTGGCACCGAGCTCGAGTTCACCGAAGGTATGCAGTTTGACAAGGGATACTTGTCGCCATACTTCGTGACCGACGCAGACCGTCAAGAAGCAGTGCTTGAAGATGCATACATCTTGTTCAATGCAGGCAAGATTGCAACAGTTCAGTCAATGTTGCCAGTGCTTGAAGCAGTGATGAAGACTGGTCGCCCAATGGTGATTATCGCCGAAGATGTTGAGGGTGAAGCACTCGCAACACTCGTTGTCAACAAGATCCGTGGCACATTTAATTCGTCGGCAGTCAAGGCCCCAGGCTTTGGCGATCGTCGCAAGGCAATGTTGCAAGACATGGCTTCCCTCACGGGTGGTCAGGTCATCAGCGAGGAAGTCGGTCTCAAGCTTGAGAACGTAACCCTCGACTTGTTGGGCCGTGCAAAGCGCGTCATCATCACCAAGGACAACACAACAATTGTTGACGGTGCAGGCGACAAAGCAGACGTAACAGCACGCATCAACCAGATCAAAGCCGAAATCGACAACACCGATTCCGACTGGGACAAAGAGAAGTTGCAAGAGCGTTTGGCCAAGTTGGCCGGCGGTGTTGCAGTGATCAAAGTCGGTGCAGCAACTGAAGTCGAGCTCAAGGAAAAGAAGCACCGCATCGAAGATGCTGTTTCTGCAACTCGCGCAGCGATTGAAGAAGGTGTTGTCGCCGGTGGCGGTACTGCCCTCATTCGCTCACGCCCAGCAGTGCTCAAGGTTGTCGAGTCGCTTACTGGCGACGAAGCAACTGGTGCACGCAGCGTGTATGACTCATTGACCGCACCTGCTCGTCACATCGCTGACAACGCAGGCATGGAAGGCGCAGTTGCCATCCAACGCATCGAATCAGAAAAGGGTTCAATCGGACTCAATGCCGCAACTGGCGAATATGTCGACCTTGTTAAGGCCGGCATCATCGACCCAGCCAAGGTGACACGTGCGGCGTTGCAAAACGCAGCGTCGATCGCAGCATTGGTGATCACAACCGAGTGCCTCGTTGCTGACAAGCCAGAAAAGAATGGCGCACCAGCAGGCGGCGGCATGCCCGGCGGCGGCATGGGGATGATGTAAATCGTTCTCTCAACGCTTAACAGAATTACAAAAATGCCTCGGGTGAAAACCCGAGGCATTTTTATTTTTATCCCAACAACTAGAGTCATCATTCATGGCTGCGCAGGGTAGAGGCTTCTGGCTTCATCAACTTGTTGAATACGGCATTGCTGGAGGTCTGATCATGATGTCGGCCCAATCACAATCGCCTGCGGTTCCTGTTGCACTTGGCATCGCATTATTGATCAACGCCGCAATTGCAGACGGTGGCTTAAGCGCATTTAAGTTGGTGAGTCGTCGCGTGCATAAATACATTGACTGGCTGATCATTGTGTTGTGTTTTGTGGCCGCAGCAGTCGCAGATCTGGACTCGATTGGACGACTTGCACTCATTGCACTCGGGCTTGTTGAAGGCATCATTGTGCTGGGCACCAACTTTGCCAAGAAGCCTCCACGCGAAGTGCGTATTCCACGTCTCAATCCAAAACGCCATCGTTAGGCTCTACAACATGAGTTTTGAACAACCACAGCCAGATATGGACAAGATGTTGCTCGCATGGCAAACATGGGAAAAAGGCGAAGAGATGCCAGGTAAAACACTTGCCAACCTGAAGACTGCTGGTCTTGACGAAGTACTCAAGCAACTCATTGCCTCTGGCTGGAAGCCAACCGCATAAACAACTCCACCATGCGACCTGGTGGTGATCAAGTAATTCCTCGCCCAACAACTGTGTGGGTGAGACCAAATAATCCATTTCACAATCTGGATCACTCTGGACTGAGATCAACAGAATTGTTGGTCGAGCGCATCAAAAAGTTTTCTGCAACGGTGCCCCATGTGCCGCCAGCACAAGACGCTCGCGCATCTGCGGTGTTGATACCAATATTCAATGGTGAGTCTGGTCCAGAGTTGGTATTTACTCGCAGGTCGCAAGATCTCACCAACCACAAAGGCGAGATTTCGTTTCCTGGTGGACGCCTTGATAGTGGCGAGAGTGCGCTTGATGCAGCATTGCGCGAGGCCCACGAAGAGATCGATCTCGACCCAAATCATGTTGAGGTTATTGGTCAGCTCACTCCGCTCAATACATATGTGAGCAAGAGCCACATTGTGCCCATCGTGGGTTTTCTCAAAGACAAACCTTCATTGCATGCACGCAACGCTGAAGTAGACAGAGTCTTTACTGTGCCGGTTGTCGACTTGGTGCGCATGGATACCTATGCAGAAGAGCAGTGGGGCGAAGCTCCAAATCAATTTCGGTTTCACTTTTTTCATCTAGATGACGAAACGATCTGGGGTGCCACTGGGCGAATGCTGTATCAGATCATCTCTATTGG
>Ga0209596_1002754_pt1 | contig 14340 bp, 15 predicted proteins | sample M_130807_MF_Meta_FD_187314 | JGI IMG/M metagenome (GOLD analysis project Ga0209596, IMG submission 187314) | Freshwater microbial communities from Lake Montjoie, Canada to study carbon cycling - M_130807_MF_MetaG (SPAdes) (version 2) | ecosystem: Environmental > Aquatic > Freshwater > Lake... | reverse complement strand
TCGTTTATGGTCGCCAAAATCATCTTGCCCCATTTTTATTTATTATCATAATATCTGCTAATGTTAATGTATGCGTATAAAAATAATTAATTGCTGTAAATAATATGTGTTGTTTTCTTATGACTTAAATCGTATAACTTCGTATATTCAAACACTATTTTAAAATCATTTAATAATAATTTTATAATCCATATATTTTCTAAAATGAATATAATTTTATTTTTACTATCTAATAAGAGCGCTTTATTATTAAAAACCCATTCATAAATATTTAAATCTTTATTATTATAATAATCATTATAACTCGCCAAATAAGGGGGGTCTAATAGAAATAGTTTATCGTCGTCTTGATTATATTTATTTATAAACTCTACGCCGTCAATATTTTCATAAATAATATTTTCATTATTATAGAAATTATATACTGGGAAATCTTGCAATTTAAAGGGTTTGAGTTTATTTTTATCTTTAATAAATGGATACATTCCCATTCTTATATTATAGTATTTATGTTTAAATACATATCCTTCTATTGTTTTAATATTAATACTATTATAAAATATTTTACGATTTACATCATCAGTATAAGTATTAAAATCGTCAATAATTTTATTTATATTATTATTAAAATCTTCCGTTAGTTCTGTATCTCGTGATATATTAAATAAATCATAATTGATTTTATCATTATCATTTAGTATATATTTAAACTTGTTAGGATACAATGTAGATATATAATAACTCATCGCCGAACTACCTGCGAATGGTTCTAAAATGGTCGTTATATTATCTAAATTAATAAAGGGCATTATATCCTTTATTTCGTTGCGTTTATTTCCAGTGTAGGAAGTAAAATAATGATTTTTCATAATCTCTACATATACTTATAGATAATAAAAATGAACTAATTAGATTTAATGGTTAATATAAACTTGTTCTATTTTCTTTGCCCTTGAAAGTGCGGTATATCTTAATTTAGTGTCCATAGCCTTCCAGTCATAAATAGTAAAGTTTTCTGTGATTGTTTCGCCTTGCGTTTTGTGTGTAGTAGAACAATAATTCATAAGAAAATATTTATTAAAATCTTCAATAGGGATTGATATGCTATAAGGTTCTTTCTCACCCTTTGCGTCGGGTCTTTCGTTATATATTCCTATTTCTCCATCGCCTATATGACATATATTAAAGGTTTCACTATTAGCAAATAATAATCCCCCCTTTCCCTTATCGTATAATGTCCGCATTGCAATAATCGGCATATTCTCATAAATATACATATCTTGTGCAAGTTTAAAATATTTCTCATCGTCTTCGTTTATGTTGCCGTCTCTTCTTATTCTTGCATCTGGTTTAGGTAAGAATAAGTCGCCGTCTTTCCTGTGTTCCTCATTCCACATTTTATTTATTCTTATTCTTGTTTTGTTATAATAACAAATATTTCTATCAGTTATTAATTTAGGGTATTTAGTAATATCAATATTATCAACATCTTCTAATAAATTATATAGTATCTCATCATAACGCTTACGAACATTTAGAATATTTTTATTATAATTACATATATATTTCACTGCGGGGTGATTAAAATAATCTTTAATAGTGTGTTGTTCTACTGGTGATAATTGCTTATTATCCCCTAATAATAAAAATATTAAATGCGGTAATTCTTGCTTTAATAAACATAATCTACGCCATAAATCTTTATCTATCATACTAATCTCATCTACTATAATATAGTCGTATTGTGTTTGTATTAGTTTGATTAATGATTGATTTATGTAGCCGTTTTTATCTAATTCTAAAAATCTGTGAATTGTCCCCCCTCCAATATTTAACCCCGCCTTATTGGTTGGTGCAATTATTCTCACTCTATCGCCTAATTTAGAAGCAATCATTTGTGCGGTGTATGTCTTGCCGTTTCCTGCAGATGCTTGAAGTAATAACCCCTTATTTTTATTTAATAATTTAAATATACCTTCCCATCTGTCGCTGTCGTTAAGTCTATAATGTTTATTATCGTCCCAATCGTCTATATAATCCAGTAATAACCCCCCATTTTTATCTATTAGTTGTTGTTTATCTTCCCATCTTTCCCTGTCGTTAAGTGATACGCTCGCAAATTTATTATCGTCCCATTCCTTATCATTTATAAATTCTACATTATCTATAATTTCCTTTCGTGTAATTGTAGGAATACAACAGGAACTATACCCGCCCCATTCCTTGTCTCGTCTATATTTAATAGTTTTATGATTATAGGAAACTACCGCGCAATCTACTTTATATGCGACCAATTTGCCCCCCATTTCCTTCACCATATCATATAATTTTATATTACTTTCATCTACCACTTGAATATACATTGGGATATTAGTTTCAGTAAAATTTATTTCCTTATTGAACCCATACATATAATAATCTGTATTTTCTATTTTATTTATCATTATACCCTCTGCAAAATCATAATAATTATTTAGAAAATTAAATATTTGTTCTATATCGTTATTAATTCTTATATTTTTGCTTATGGTTGATGAAGATTGCCCCAGCATTCCCGACATAATATTTATAATCGGCTTACTTATATCTGTATCACCATTTGAATATTTTAAAACTACATCTATAATTTTAGTAAATATGTCTTTGCTCTCGTTATAAGATGGTAATAATTGCTTTGTAATCTCAAAATGTATATTTTCTGTTATTGCTTTCTTTATTATTGCAGTGGAATAATACCCGCTCTTCTTAAATAAAGTAGTATCATCAGTTTTAAGATAATAAAGACCTAATTTTAATTCACCATCATAATCGTCCCAAGTGTCATTGAAATCTAATTTAATCCAATCTTCGCTCGGTTTATTCATACACGAAGAATAACATTTATTTATATCCCACGCAATGCGGTATGTATTATTAAAATATTCATCATCAATTATTCCTATTCTTGCCCGTGCCTTTCGTGCAGTTAATAATGATTTATAAACATAAGGATTAGGGCACGATTTAGGTAATTTTTCAATCTTTAACGCTTCCTTCATTATTTCTATTAGCATTGTCCCCATACCTTGCCCTATATATTTAATATTCATATTATTACATAAATCTTTGATTACTTTCTCATCTTTATTAGAAATATATTTATTTTTACCAATATTAAATGATACTAAATTCTTGTCATTTAATTTTATTTTCTCGGGTATTATTCCCTTATCTAATGTTTCTAAAAGTGTCTTATAAATACCATTAACCATCACAATATTATTATTATTATCAGTTTCTTGCGCTTCGTCCTTCTTGCCTTGCTTCTTTGCGTTCGCTTTATATCCGCTTGCAGTTATTATATCACTTGATATATTATTTATCATAGATGTTATTTTAACAATTGACAATATTTTCTCCTTATCAATAATAGGGTAAAAATGCTTATTAGATATTCTATAAATCATTGCAGGACAATTCTTATTCCTATTCTGTGGTGTGTATTGATTAAATGTATTTTCAACCTCATCAACAGCATACATAGGAATATTAAACCTACTACAAAATCGTTTTATTTCGTTGGTATTAACGCCTATATTTAATAATTCAGTATCATCAGTTATTACCGCATCATCAGTTATTACCTCATCATCATCATCATCATCATCTTCGCAATTATTAAATATTTTACATAAACTTTCATAATTACATATTTTCTTGAACCCGTTAATATTTTTATATCTATATATGATATAATCAAATACACAGCGCCCCGTATTAGTGTCCCATTCTTGCTCTGCGTATCCGTCATATATTCCAGCTCCAGCGTCTTTCATTCTTATTTTATCTAATGGTTTAATTTTATCATTTACAATTTGAATATTATCATTACGAGTAATAATATCAACAGCAATGACAGGACTTTCCAATAAAATCTCATCAATTATTTTCTTTACAATATCATTTAAAGTTTTACCTAAAACTTTATTATAAACATTTACATCTATAAGTTCTGTATTCTTTCTAAATTGTATTTTACCTATATCGCCATTATTTGCAATATCAAACTCTGTATTTTGTAGAATAGATTTAATATTTTCTATTTCTTGGTCTGTGCGGTCTTCATTTAATAATTTAAATATTCCTAAAAGATTTCTTAAATATACTACATCTTCATACTTATCCACTTTCTTCAATACTTTAAGATGTAGATAAATAGAACCAATATATCTATTAGGTTTCTTGTTGTCTGCTCGTGCTTTCTTGGTCGCTTGCTTCTTCTCTTGTTTGTTGGTTTCCTTCTGTTTAAGTTTTGCGAGTTCTACTTTGCTCTGTAGGTATAATTTATATAATTCGGGCGCTTTAAAGCGTTCAATCTGTGCATTATATTCTTTGGTTCTTCTGTCAGTAGGAAAGTTTAATTTATAGGTATTAAGGTCTTGTTTGAGTTTGTTGTTTATTTTCATAGTTCTATTATAAGACAACATTTTTATTTTATTATACTTTATTATATAATTTATTTCTTATATACTTTTATAAACTTTATTAATTTATAAAATATTTGAGCGGTATTTTGGGTTTTAATTAATTTTTAGTTAATTTTTATAAAAATAATTTTAGCGGTATTTAGGATATATTTTCAGCGGTAGTGTAAGCGTTCTGGGTTTTTGATTTCCTGATATAATACCCCTCGCGCGCTCTTGTTCTTACTTTCTCCGCATACTCGGGGTCGGTGTTATATCTGTTCTTCTTATATTCCTTTATGCGTTCTTTCTCCTTTGCATAAAATTCGGGATTACTTCTTATTTTATTACTATAAAATTTATTACTGGTGTCCTTTATTCTGTCGTATCCTGTTAATTTAAGGGGGAGAGTTGCGGGGCATAGCGTGTCATTCATTATTTCGTCTTCTTATACTTATATATAATATATTTATTTCTTATATACTTTCTTATATACTTTCCTATTATATATTATGGTAAGCGCATGCATTTTGTACGAGTTATATTTACGACCAGAATTTTACATTTACGAAAATGTATCATCTCTAATCTTATTTAGTATTTCCTGTCTTAAACGCTCTTGTAATTGCTCCCTATATGTTTTCTCTATTAATGCATTTGTCGTCATTGGTTGCCGTTGTTGTTGCTCTTGTGGTTGGGGTGGTTGTGGGTTGGGTTCGCTCTTCGGTTTCGGTTTATATATTCGCTTTGGTTTTACTGGTGCGACTTCTGTTGGTGGTGTTTTATCACTTAATAATTTCTTCATCATTATTACATTATCTTCTAACATTTTAATTCTATTATTTTCTATCTCTTGTTTATTTTGTCCCAACTCTTGGTCTTTAGTTTTAATAATTTCATCTTTAGTTTTAATTACTTCTTCTTTAGTTTTAATTAATTCATCTTTATTTTGAATTGCTTCCTCTGCTTGTTTTCGTATTTCGTGCTTTGGTGTTCTCATCGCTCTTGCCTTTGCTAATGTTTCCCGTCGCTTATTTGCTATATTTTGTTTTCTTTCTTCGTCGCTTATGACTGGAGTTGGTGCGACTTCTACGGGGGGCGTTGCATCTGGGGGGGTTTTATCCGCTACGACATTGTTGTTTGTGCTTCTCTTCTTATATCCCATCTATCTATATAGATTATTATATGTATCTATATAATAACAATATAATAATTTTAAATTATACCCAAGCATTATCTAAAGTGTTCAAAATTTGCTCTATCTCTTTCTGTTGTATTACTTTCGTCGGGTCTGGTTTTGCATATTGTGATGCTGAATTAATTAAATCTTCTCTGGTTAATTTCTTTCTATTAACATTATATTTTAGTTGCCCCCTTGCGGTTGTCGGGTCATAATAAGGATTTCTATCCTTAACGCTTTGTTCTAATCTTATACTTAATTGATTTATATTATTATTTATAATAGGTTCGGGATGTTTCCCGTATGTCATCACGCCTGCATTTGGTTGAATTCGTAGTTTTTCATTTGGTATAAATTGCCCTGAAACATCTACAAATGCTTTATTTATTTGCCTATCAAATGCGTAATTAAATCGCGATGATGATTGTTGCTCTCGTGATATACATTTATTACATTGTTTAAAAATCCGTTATTTTGTAATAAAGATATATCTCTATTAATAACCCCGTTATATGCAGGTAATTGTGAGTAATATTTTCTTGGTTTATTTACATTTGCCCTGTCTTGAATTAATTGATTATATCCCATTTTCATCGTTTCCGCCTTCACTCGTTCAACATCGTTCGCCCTTCGTATATTTGCATTAATATTGCTTAAGTATGTATTACCACCAGCACTAAATGACATCTTATTATGTCTATTATCTATAATTAAATAATATTATAAATAAAAATAATTAATATTTTATGAATTATTAGACTATGACCGCAATTGAGTGTCCTTCATTGATTTGTAAAATGCGCGTAGTCTTGGCGAATATGTAGGGATAAAATGAACTATCTGTTGATGAGAACACGAGTTTCGCCACGATATTAAGACTTGAACTCAAGCCATTTAATCCACTACGATAAAATGCCTCATTTTGTATCATTTCCAGACTGGTAATCATCACAAAATAATATTTTAGGAAATTTCCTATCCCGATACAACCTGGATGCACAGAAGAACCGCCCATATCTATATTATTGTATCCTAATGCGACCAGATTTTCTTGGAATATTTCGTAATCTTGTAGGGGTATGGGATGTAATGGAGTGTTATTGATTTCAAATGTTGCGCTTGTAAGTCCCACCGCATCACTGCGGAAATATCGGGATTGGTTATAAAATCCGCCTATTGTTGCGTCAGTCCCTGCGTCTGCGGTAGTGACCCCATTATTATATATTTTATTGAACTCATAGACATTTGCGTTAGTGCTTGCGGTGTCCCAGTTTCCAAATAATAATAAATTAGATGTTGAGTTAGTCTCTGGTGTCATCGTCAATATAAGTTGGTCTAATGAGGTGGTGTTGATGCTGGTATAAACATTTACAGATGAACTTTTGGTCACAAGAGCTCCTTTACTGCAAATAAATGTGGAGTATCCTATTGTGAGCCCTGATGAGAGCAGTTTAGATGCCTTTAATTGATAGTAGAGTGGATCTTGCATTTGAATTTTATTAACCATAAAATGTATGTCATTTAATTCGTAATTATGCCCTGTGACCCTTGTTATGCTGGTAGATTGGAACATAATGTTTTCATTTTCAAAAGTTATTTCAATTTCTACACGATTTAAATCTCCTGTATCAATTATGCTGGTAGAACTTGAGCCGAGAAAGCCGAGCCAGTTGTTAATGCAAAACTTTCGGGAAGAAGTTGAAGTTGCTAATTTAGAAGTAATTGAAGGATTACCTGATGATGTCGCTAAATCTGTTGCGGTAGATATAGTAATGGAAGGGTCGGAATTTTCCAAATGGCGTTTTACAACTTGGTCAATTCCCCCACCATCAAGGTCATATAGTTTATTGTATAAAACGCTATAATTGTCTATTCTCTCTATTAAATTTCCATTTACATACACAGATAAGCACTTCACTACTGATGAGGAAAGGCGTGGGAAATGCACATTTTTCGCAGCAGAAGTTCCTGACCCTTTATAATACATACAAAAACTGCGAAGGTCGATCAGACAATTGGGGGCCAGTGCGACCTTTATGGTGTCCCCTGCAACAACTTTGTCCCATTTATCGGGATTAAGCCTCACTGGCATTTTTGAATATCCAGATAATTGGCGAATATTATAACTCAAACAACGCGGGAATTGCGCAAAGCCGTCCATTCTATATTTTCTATTCTAATATAAAGATGAGATAAAAATAATTTATTTTATTTGTTTTATTATCCAAATGTATTATTTATTAAATCTTCTAAATATGCATCGGTAATTTGAAAATCTAAATTTGGGGGGACAATATCGCGCCTAACCTCATCTAATAATAATTGTCGCATTTCTGGCTCTCCTCTTCTTGGTTTATTTCTTGAACCTGCTGGTCTTCCTCTTCCTCTGGGTATAACTAAACTTTCTCTCTGTTCTTCTAATGGTTGCGGTGGTTGATAGGTTATATTAGTTATTCTTTGTTCTTTCTCTTGTTCTGTAGGAGGAGCATAAAATGGTTTTATGTTTTCGGGCAATGTGTTATAATCCATAAATGAAGGGACTTTTAATAATAATTCACTTACACGCATAGGCATAAAATCAAAACTTTCAAACCCTGAAAATGCTTCTGTATCTGTATCATTTGCAGTTGCTTTATCACTAAATAAATCATCTATCATTCCCCGTATTACCTGCCCCGCTTGTGCTTTAAAAATATCTTCATCTGTTCTTGGCGGGAATGTTGAGGGGTCTTTGAGTTCTTGGGGTCGTGGCGGGAATGTTGTGGGGTCTTTGAGTTCTGGTGTGGGTTTTTCATCTGGAACTTCTGTAGATTTTGATTGTATTTGTTGCCTCATTTGTGTAAGCATATCGTCTATTATTTTTGATGGTGTGAGTGATACTGATGCTTTATATTTTGCTAATTCTTGTTGATAAGATGTTCCTTGTCTATATCCATAATATGCTGGTGGGTTTTGTATATATTTAAATATTTCTGCTTCTATTTCGTCCTTACTTAATCCTTCTACATTTACTCTCATAATATTATATAGTGTATCGGTTATTTGTTCGTATGTGTTGGGGTTTTCTGCCTTCGCTCTCGTCATAATAGCATATAATTCATTTATTACAAGTTCTAACTGCCCTTTACTATAAAAATCATTTAATAAATCATAACCGAACGACCGCCAACCATCAGTCATCGCGTCTCTCATTAACATAGCATTAAAGAATGTCCCCGTCTCTACTGAATTGTTTCCTTCCATATTAAGACTATCAAAGAACTTTAACACATCAATACTACCATCATAGGCATATTGTAGTTTTTGGTCGTCGGTCATATCTGCAAATGGAATGTCAGGCGGTGCTGGTGCTGTATTATCTGGATTATCTACATAATCCCTTGATTGTTGTATATTGCTGGGTTCGTTTGTGTTCCCTACATCTGCAACGCCATATGTTGTATTTTGCGATGGTTTTAATGAGGTTAATGCTTGTAATAATTGATTATTTCCGCCTTCATTAAATGTATCATTAGATTTTTGCAGTAATGGTTGAGTATCTTGAATATAGAAACGAAATAATTGTTGGTTTGTTAATATATTATTTAGGGGTTGTTTAGTAGATTTTAGGTTCTGCGTTCTCTTACTAATTTTATTAAAAACTTCATCAAATGTTGGGCGTTTCTTTGGTTTATCTGGGTTATTCCCTCTTGTATTTAATAATAATAAAATATTATTTAAGGTAGGATTTGATACATTAATCGTATTCATTTATTATTATATTCTATTAATATAATAATATAATATATTAGTAAGAAGATTATAATATATTATGGTTGTAATTGAAACGAAATTATACGGATTTGATGAAAAACTTAAATACGATAAATTAAATTATCCACAATGTGCCTGCGGAAAATGTTTTAAAATGTATTTTAATTCCCTACATATTGGTGCGAGGCAAAGCGGAAAAACTTACGCTGTAGTTAAAATTATAAAACATTATGAAACTAATAAAATAATGAAGGACGGGGTAGAATATAAATTAAGAACTCATCTCATAAGTCCCACCATACAAGCAAACGAAATATATCAGTCTTTAAATAGTTTAGATATGAAGAAGGACGCTTACGAGGATTATAGTGATAAATTATTAATAGATATTATAGATGATATTAAAGCGAATAAAGTAAAATATGATGAATACTTATTATATAAGAAATATTTTGAGAAAGTGATGAAAACCCCTGACAATAAATTAGACACTCTTTACGAGAAAGAACCCGAACTATTCAATTTATTAGAAAAATATAATTACCAAAACCCGAAGGAAATAGACCACGAACCACCTGAACTAAATATAGTCGTTTTAGATGACCTACTTGGTAGTGATGCTTTTACAAAGAAGACAAAGTCCGTCCTTACTAATGCGATGATAAAGAACCGACACATCGGCGTTGTATTTATGGTTTTAAGTCAATCAATCCGTAGCGTTCCCAAGAATATACGATTAAACTGCTCTGTATTTCAACTTGCAACTTTTAAAAATAAGAAAATTATTTTAGAGGACATCTACGAGGAGGTTAGTAATATAATAGATATAGATGGATTTGAGGAACTCTACGACCACGCCACAGCAAAACCTTATGGTAGTTTAATAATAGATACAACGAACGGAAAGCGATTTTTATCTAATTTAGATTTTGAGTTGTCGCTCAAATAATTATCTAATCTTATTAGTAGATAGATAGATAAATGACCGATTGTTTAAAATTCAAGGATTATAATCCCAACTATTTAACCGAAACAACCAAAACACCCCAAACAATTTATAATATAGCGAGTAAATGCAACACAACACAATCCGCAAGACGATATGATAGAGATGATAAGAAAATAAAGGAGTTAATAAATGGGTCAATTGATGAAGATATAGTAGTAAATATACATAATAGAGAGGCAATACCAGAAGAAGGAGAGGAAACAAAGAAAATATTAGATACAGAACGAGAGGAAAGGCGTGAAATGTATATGAGGCAAGCCCGAGTTCTTTACCCAGAGAAGGAAGAATGGTGTTTGCAAATGGCGGTTGATGCTTTTCTGCATCAGCAAGACAAGGGAATAGATATTTTAACGCATAAATTTGAAGAGACTGGCGTTGATGCAGTTGTAGCATAATTTATTTTATTTATTTTTATATTATTATATAATAGATATATATAGATGGAAAGAGTAGTAAAACCCAATAGAGACCGATACTTATTTTTAAATAGTAAGGCATCATTAAGAGAAAATGACAGCGCAGATACTAATACATTAAATTTTAGTTGGCGATTAAATAACTCCATTGATATAAATGAGAATGCATATTTGCAGGTTGTTAGTCGTTCGTATGTTCCCAATGTGTTAGAAGCGACAACATCAATCCCTTATGTTATTAGATTAACATCAATATCATCGCCGAGTATAGTTAATACATCAACCCGTAATGACACACCTATAACACAGGGGACAATTATTGATATAGGGTATATTTACCGCAATGCAGACAAAGCAATAGAGATAGAAATGCCCGCTCAAACCTCAATAAATGATATTTCTATATCTATAAATAATAATTTATATACTAATTTAGGAATACCAAAAACTATAGATTTTATAATAGTTCTTAAAATTACCGAAAGAGAACCCCAATATTTAACTTATGGTTCTTTAAATAATTCAGTAATTAATAAAGCGTAAAATTCTGGTCGTAAATATAACTCGTACAATTTGCATGCGCTTACCATTATTTAATATATAATTATACTGCAAATAATAAATATATTATATAATTAAGAAGAATGAGTAAATACAAAACTATTACATCATTTATTAAATCAAGTAATAGGGCTGTAGGAGAAAACGCGTATAATTTCAGTATAGATTTTACAGATGGGGTTTTAATTTGTGATAATAATGAATATATGGAAATAAATGTTTTATCGTTTGATATGATAAATACAATGTATAATATTAATAGCAATAATAATCAATTTATAATAAGACGAACAACAACAGACACAACATACACCATACCCGTCGGCAATTATTCAGTTAAAACATTTTTAGATATGATGAAATCATTAATTAATGATGTTAATATAATAATATCTTATAATACCGCACAGAACACATACACATTTACAAAGAAAGCAGGAATAACTCAATTACATTATATTATACCTTCTAAAATATCGGGTATAATTAATTTATTACCTACAACAATTTATGAAATACCTACAACGGGATTTAATACGGGATTTATTAATTTAGTTAATTATAGTAAAATTATATTACGGACTGAAGGTATTAATTATTATTATTCTAATATTGAAAATTACGGAACAAGAAACAGCGCCACACTTTCTAATATAATATTTTGGAAAACTAAAAGCGATGTTGAGCCGTTTCAAGTATTAAAATATAACAACGAAGACGGAGGCAATTCATTCTCATATAAAATACAGAATAAAGAAATAAATAGTATCTCATTTCTGTTAAAGAATGAAAATAATGAGTTCATAACCGATGCACCTGATTATATGGTTGCCCTACAATTTAATTTTTATAGAATTGAAGATGATATTATTAAAATTAATATAATATCAATAAATAAAATAATAAATGAAATATACAATATTTTAATATTTGCTTTGAATAAATTAAATCTACTATAAATTATTTATTTTCTATACTTATAATAAATACAATATGATTTCTTATAACGAAAACAACAACCACAAGAACAGCAGAAAAATTGAATTAATGTTTAAAGAATATTATGAAGCACAAAACGCTCTACAACTTATAGATTTAAACACCATAAACCCTTATTCACTATATGATTTTAGAGATGATAAAAATAAAATATTTATAGAGGTTAGACATCGTAAAGAGTATAACAGAAATGATTTAAGTTATATGTTATTTAATAAGGATAAGTTAAATAATCTGTATCAATTACAACAAGATAATAAACAATATAAAATATATCATTATCAATATATATATAATGATGAAGATGGTATGGAAAATTATAAATTATATATTATAGATTTAGTAGATTTACAAGGTCTTAATTTACATACAATGATAGATAATCAGGGTAAAATTTGCTATAAAATACCATTAGAATATTATAATAAAATAAAGGATTATCCGCCCATCTTAATAAATAATAACATATAATAATAAAAATATTCTTATTTATTAGAATATATAGACTTGTTATGATTGCACGGCAGATAGTAAATAGAATACAAAGCGCCTATGCTAATCGTAGAACATACGCACAACACGCAAAACAAGCGCTCGGCGTAGGTAAGAAATTAATTAGTGCAATTGGTAGAACAAATGAGTTTGTAAATAGTCTCGGTGTAAGTAATCCCACAATAACAGCAGGGGTTGGAGCATTACAGAAATACGGCAACCCTACCGCAGATTTTGTCAGTGGCGAATTAGATAAGGTAGGCAATTAATAAATTATTTTTATTCTTATTATAATAGATATAATGAAAACATTAGAGGAGAGAGTAGATAAAATTTTAAGTAAGAGCGAGGCGATGGTTTTGCTCTGTAGTAAAACGAGCTCTTATTGGTCTTTAATAAAGTTCTGTTTTAATATTCCTTTAGTTCTTACATCGTCGGCGATGTGTATTATTAACAGCATAAGCGAGGACGCGAATGAGGTGAAAATTCCTAACATTGTCGTAAATGCAATAAGTGTCTTAATTATGAGTTTAAACAACAGCATAAAGGCAAGCGAGAAATGTGATTTATTCCGTAGATTATCACAACAATTTTTACTATTATCAGGACAGGTAGAAAATGATAATGAATTAACAGAAAATGATTTCCATATTATTGCAATAAAATATGAAAATCTAATAAATGATGTATTATTTGAAGAAATTCCCCACAGGTATAAATTACAGGTCGCGGATGCATTTAAAGATAGATATGTCCCCTTACAACTGAACGGGACGATAGGAAATAATAAGTCTAATTCAGGAGGTTCATTCAAGACTGCGAGGGCAGAGATTGTCATTAGTAATAGTAATAATAATGTTGTATAATATTAAGAAGAACCGCGAAGATGTCGCATTTTATAGGCGCAACAGGTTTAGATATATTTGATGATATTATAGAGGAAACAAGTAATATATTATCAAATTCTATAATATCTCAAAGTATATATAGCAGTAATTATAGCGATAAGGTGGGAATATTTGGGAGTAATTATACTGATAAGGTGGGAATATTTGGCAGTAATTATACTGATAAGGTGGGAATATTTGGTAGTAATTATACTGATAAAGAAATAATTTATACAAGTAATTATGTTAAGATTACAAGTAATATATTAGTCGCACGCATACGACAATTAGAAGGAAGCGACGGAACTCCAGGAGACCCCAACGCCGACCCTCCTATACCTCCCATCCCTCCTACTGGAAATTTTGCGATATTAGCAACATTAGGAGCATTGGGAACTGCGTCCACTGCAATAATTGTTGTTGTTGCAGATTTAACGGATAAGGTAAATAAGAACGCAACATATAATAGTAATTACAGCGATAAGGTGGGAATATGGGGGAGTAATTACAGCGATAAGGTGGGAATATGGGGGAGTAATTACAGCGATAAGGTGGGAATATGGGGGAGTAATTATGCAAGAGATAAAATTGGAATATATAG
>Ga0209596_1002752_pt1 | contig 14348 bp, 17 predicted proteins | sample M_130807_MF_Meta_FD_187314 | JGI IMG/M metagenome (GOLD analysis project Ga0209596, IMG submission 187314) | Freshwater microbial communities from Lake Montjoie, Canada to study carbon cycling - M_130807_MF_MetaG (SPAdes) (version 2) | ecosystem: Environmental > Aquatic > Freshwater > Lake... | reverse complement strand
TGGTCAATTACTCCCGCCAGTTGTTCGCGCAGATTGACGTCCTGTCGGCAGCCGTGAACCAGCGGGCGAACTGGGCTTTCGGCGACGCGTGGGATTACCATTACACCGGCAAGGATCAGGCGTGGGGCGAAGAGGCTGAGAATTTCGTAAATAACCAGTGGATGCCGAATTGCAACGTCCGGGGCCCACTGTACGATTTCAAGAGCAGCATGGTCCTATCGTCCGTCGCGTGGGACGTGGATGGGGATGACGCAATGGTGTTGACGCAGACGGCGAGCGGATTCCCGCAGTTGGCGTTTTACCCCGCAACCCGAATTTCATCGACGGCGAAATATGGAACCAACCAATCGCCGGCCATGGATACCGTTTCCGGTGGCCAGTTCGACGGGGCCAACATTTTCGACGGTGTCATTTTCGACCGGAATAGCCGCCCAATCGGAATCCGGATCGCGGGCGACGACGGGCAGTATTCTGACATTTCGAGTTTCAACGCAGACCTCGCCTACGAGCCGCAGTGGTCGGATCAAGGCCGCGGGATTCCTCGCATGGCGACTGGCCTTTTGCGGTGGATGGACCTGCAAGACATTGACGATTTCCTTCGCCGAGGCATCAAGCGCGGCGCATCGGTTGGGCTAATTACGAAGAACGAGGATGGCGAAGCTCCGGTCGGCAACGAAGCGATCCTCGGGGAAGACAACGCGGACCCAAACCGAAACATGTTCGACGGCTCCGCGGTTTCGGATCGCAAGGTTGCCTACGAGGAACTGGAGGGCGGGGAAATGTACTACCTTTCGGCGCCGGCCGGCGAAAGCATCGAGGCGCTCCAATACAAAAACCCGCACCCGAACGTCGAAGCGCACATTGAACGCGTGACCCGCGGGTGCCTTGCTTCGCTCGGGTGGTATATCGAGCTGCTGGACCTTCAGAAGACGGGCCGGGCCCCTGCGCGCATTTTGTGCGATCTCGCGAACCAGACCATCTGGGCGCGCCAGCGCACCGGATACCGCCGCTGGAGGCGCGCCGTTTCCTACGCAATCGCGATGGGAATGAAGTACGGCTATCTGACGCGGAACGACCGCGGAGCGGATGCGTACCTGATGGAGCCGGGGATGCCGAAGCCGATTTCAGTGGATGCCGGCAACGAGGCCGCGGCCGACCGCGAGGCGCTGAAGTTGGGTATCACGAACAAGGCGATTGTTTCCCAGAAGACGCACGGGATGCATTACCGCCGCGTGGATGAGCAGCGGGCCTTGGAGCTGAAGGAAACCATCGGCCGCGCCGTGGACATCAACAAACAGTTCCCGCAGATCAGCGTTGATCGGGCCCTTGAATTGCTTGAGCAACGCTCCCCGAATCCGATGGCTCAAAGCCCGAAGACGCAACCGAGCAGTCAGCCTGCACCGCTTCAGAAATGAACCTCGTTCAAATCCACCAGACGCTCGCGAGTGAGCCGCTGATTCTCACTCCGCAATCGCACGCATCGCTGGTGCGCATTTTCGCCGAGCATCGCAACAAGGATCAGGCCGCCCGCGAAGGTGTCGATATGTGCGGCGCGAAAGTTGAATTGCCGCAGGCGGAGCTTGATCACGACGGGATTATGCACATCCCGGTCAATGGCCCAATCGGTCGCGGGCTCGGAGCTTTCGAAAAGGGTGCTGGCGCAATCGACGTGCAGGACATTCTCGACGACCTGGAAGAGGCCGAGAGCAATCCGGATTGTCGCGCCATCATCTTCCATTTTGACTCGCCCGGCGGGATGTATTCCGGAACCCCGGAGCTGGCGGACGAGATCATGGAATGCAGCAAGCCAACAGCCGCCTATATTCCCGGCATGGCTTGCAGTGGCGGTTATTGGCTGGCGTCCGCGTGCAATTTCGTTTGCGCCACGAAGTCAGCGGACATCGCGAACGTCGGGGTCTATTGCTACCTGCTCGACCAATCGGAGCAGTTCAAGGCCGAGGGCCTGAAGCCGCTGCTCATCACATCCGGTGAGTACAAGGGCATGGGTGCCCCGGGAATCCCGCTGGACGCGGTCCAGATCCAGCACTTGCAAGACCGAGTCAACGAGATGGCGGATCAGTTTTACTCACACGTCATGGAGCGTAGGCCAATGGTCAGCATGGATGACCTCAAGGGTCAATGCTTCAAGGCTCAATCCGCGCTCGCGAAGGGGTTTATCGACATGATTGTGCCTGATCTGGACGCGGTTGTGGCGCTCTTCTGAGTCTACCGCGGTTGACAATTGGCGACTGGAAATGTCGCTGACTGAACAGATTTCCAGCCTCCTTGGCTTTTCGTCTCGCGCCGAGGCCACGCTCAAGTCCATCGCCGACGCGCAAGCCGAGTCTAGCAAGTTCTCTGCGCAGGTTGCCGAGCTGACCGGCCGCGTTTCCAAGCTGGACGCCGACTTGGTCGCCGCCAATACCGCTCTTTCGGCCGCATCCGACACGAACGCCGCGCTCACCGCCAAGATCGCCGATCTTGAATCGAAGGTTTCCGCCGAGAGCAAGCGCGCCAACGAGGTGATTGCGTCGCAGAGCCTCGACCCCGGCAAGCTCCCGGCCGTTTCGCCGGCCGCCTCCGTTCCCAGCAATCCGCAGACGCTCACTGAGCGGTGCCTTGCTGCGAATAAGAAACCCAATCTCAAGTAACCACAGCCCCCACAAAACAGCACTATGGCCCAATTCTCCATCGCCAGCGCCTGGACGCCCGACATCTGGATCAACGGGATGCGCGAAGCTCAAGCGACGTTCCCGAGCATCCTCAATTCCGGCATTGCCGTCGAGACGCAGACCGCACGTGACCTCGCGTCCGGCGCCGGCATCTCTGGCAATCTCCCGTTTTTCCTCGACATCACCGATCAGTCCGACGCCATCCAAGTTGAGGATACCGCCCCGAGCATTCAGGGTGCCGGCACTGACAAGCAAGTTGCGCCAATCCTGAATCGCGTCACCGCCAACGGCGCCAGCGCGCTGTCCGGTCAGGTGTCCGGCGCTGACCCCGTGCAGGAGTTAATTAATCAGATGGTGGCCCGCCGGATGAAGCAGCGGAACGCCACGTTGATTGCTTTGGTGCGTGGCGCGTTCGCCGGCCTTGGTGCCGCAAGCGCATCCGCCCCGCTCAGCGCCAATCGTGTTGATTCGTTCGACGAGTCCGGCACCGACGCGACCGCCGATCAGACGTTCAACGCCGATCTGTTCATCAACGCCAAGGCACTTTTGGGTGAGCTTCAAGACTCACTTAATGTCGGCGGCCTTCTGTTGCACCCGAACGTTCTAGCCTCGCTGGAAATCTCGGACAAGGACTCGTTCAAGACTGGCGTTGAAAGCCAGCTTGGACCCATCCGCACTTACCGCGGCGTTCCGGTGTTCACCTCCTCGCTGCTCGTCCGGGCGGGCACTTCGAACGGTTACGTCTACGATTCCTATCTGTTCTCCAAGGGTGTCGTGGGTGTCGGCGAGAAGCCGCAGGTTGCTGGCGCGATCAACGACCCCGTCCTGGATGTCGCCTCGCTCAATATCCAGATCGACGCCGCCAAGAACAATTACACGGTCTATGACCGAACCCGCTTCGTGATGCACCTGAACGGTATGAAGTGGACCGGCACTCCGAGCGGCCAGAGCGCCACAAACGCCGAGCTTGGCACCGTCGGGAACTGGTCCTACGTGCTGAGTTCCGCGTCCCGCGCCGGCATCGTGTCCGTTCGCACGAACGCCTAACCACCATGGCCGCACCGATTCAACCGAAGGCGCCAGTCGCCGCTACGGCGCAGAGCGCCAATGCGGAACCCGAAGGCGATCAGTCGCTGAAGAACGCGGCCAGCGCAGCCCGTGACCGAATGGCGGCGCTTAACTGCGAAGCCAACGACGAGCCGGATCCGGAGCCTGCTCCGAAGCCTCCGGGCGTCAATGAGACCTACCGGGCTCCGCAGATTGGAGCGCCGGAGCTGATGAAGGGCTACCTGAACGGCCGCGCCAATGGCCGCCAGCGCCGCCTTGAAGAGCTGGCCCGCAAAAACCCTGACGTCGCCGAACTGCTGAAGGCCAAGGCCGTGAAGAAAACCACCTGATGAAACGACTCCTTTCCGCTCTCGTTGCAATCTTCGCGCTTGCGCTCGGCGCTCTCGCGCAGTCGCCGACCGTTTACACCGTCCTTACTGGCGGCACGAACGTCATCGCGGCCAACACAACGAACACGCCCGGCAACACGTTCAGTGTGTCCGAATACGCCAGTGTGGACGTGCAGGTGACGCTCAAGGCGTCCACTACGAACACGACCGCCGTTGTGTTTTACTTCGCCAAGAGTCTCGACAGCACGACCTACGAAACGACTCCTTCACTGTCGTGCTCTATCACGCCGAACGGCACCGCAGAGGTGTCGAAGGTTTTCAATCTGTCCGTTCCGAATGTCGCGTCGCTGAAATTGTCTCACGCAGAGAACGCGAACGCGAACGGGTACGTCACGAACGTCGCCGTGAAGTACCGCCTTAAGGCCGCAAAGGTGCTTTCGCGATAGGCTATCTATGCCCGCTGTCGATCTCGGCTCGCAAGTCGAGTTCATGCTTGAAGGCCTCGTGATGAGCGAGGCCTCTTTGCGTTGCTCGTTCACGTGGGCCGGTGACGAGTATCCTTGCACGGCCAGTCCAGAGAAGAACGGAAAGCGACTGGATCAAGGCGGCTACCGCGTTTCTTCGTCGCTCACCATCAAAGTTCGCATCATCCTCTTCCCGTCCGGCGTCGGAATCCCGCGTGAGGGGCAGACGATCCTCTACAAGCGCAACGCGAGCGCGGATCCGGTCAAATACCGCATCGTGGGGACGACCAACTACTACGGCGCCGTGCTTGAGTTGGAATGCGACTCGCCGGACAAGAGCGCGTGATATGAGCTTGGAATGGGATCAATCGCGGTTCAATGCGGCGCTTGATTCCTACGTCAAGGCGACTCGAAAAGACGTCGTTACGGTGCTGAATTCAAAGGGGTATTTCATCGCACGGAAGGCGCTTTGGTTCACTGACGCCGCGGATCAAAAGAACGTTCGCCAGCTGAAGGACTTGGCCACTTCGCGGCGAATCCGTGAGCCGAAAGATAAGGGTCTTGTCGCTGGTGCAATGATGAGCAAGCGATACGGAAAAGGAGATGGACTGTACGGGTCGCGAATGAAGTCGGCGATAAACTCCATGCTCGCATCTCGCGTGCGAGCTAGATCGTTCCTGAAGTCCGGATGGCTGACGGCAATTCGCGGGCTCGACCCAAAGGCCGAAGACAAGAACCTTGCGGCTCCTGCTGTCGGTGGAGTGAAGCAATTCGGACAAGCGAAAGGCGCGTTTTCGTCTGCAAGTGATGTCGAACTGAAGGCGTCAATCACTAACTCGGCGCAGGCCAAAAGCGACACGGTTGGCGCGCTTCAAAAGTTCGGAATGCCGGCGCTCATGAAGGCCTTCGATAACGAGGCATCTTCAATGGAGGAATACGTCATCAAGAAAAACGCCAAGTCCGCCGCCGCCGCGCAAGCCGCTTTATGAGCCTCCTACTTTCCACCGCCGACCGCGCCGTTGCCGCCTACATCTCCGCCAACCTGGGAGGCTCCGCGATCCCCGTTTACCCGTTCAAGCGCAGCGGAGAAAAGGAATTGCCGTGCGTGATTGTGAACTGCCACCGGGCGGTTCCGATTACCCCGTTCGACCCGACCTGCAACATTGATTGCACGGTCTACATTCGCACGCTTGGGCCCGTAGATGTCGAGGAATCGGAGACTGACCCGATAGACGAATCTGACCGGATTGTTGCGCTCGTGGATGCAGCGCTTCGGCGCTTCGGTGACGACGAGCAATCCGGCGATGGGCTTGCGGATGGCATCAACTCCGCGGCTGCTGGCGTCGGTATCGCAAACTTCACCTGCCTTTCTGTAGAGCTGTTGAGCTACGAAACGAACGCCGACGATCGACACGACGGCGACGCGTGGACTGACCAGATAGGACTGCGACTGACCGCCAATCTAGCTAGCGGCGGTTGACAGTTGGCCATTGGAAATGGCCCAAGAAGTCCAGAACGGCAAGGCGACACTATACGGCATCTCCAACAGCGGGTCGCCGATCACAATTGAGGGATACGCCTCGTTCATCCTCGAAAGCGCCAAGGTCGGTCGCAAGTGGGACATGGAAGCGCTAAAAGACGAGACCAACTTCGACACCGCGCTGATCTGGACCAACGGCCACGACGAGGTTGACGTGCCTTTCCAAGTTTCCGGCGCGACCCGTGACGCCGCCGCTGCCACCGCTGTTTTCCTGAACCCCGGAGCCAAGGTCACGATGGCCAATTTCAAGGCCGCGGTTTGCAATGGCGACTGGATCAACCTAGGGGACCAGTCCCTAGACCTCACTCAGAAGGGACCGGCCAAAATGACGCTGAAGCTCCGGCGCTACGTGGACTCTGACCAGAACGCCTCGCTGACCACCACTGTTTCCTAATCCCAGAACCCTTTCAAAATGGCCAACGAAATTACGCGGGTAACAACTCTCCGATGGAGCAAGAACGGCGCGCAGGTTATCAGCACCGTCACGGAGACGCTCGATCAGTCTGGCGACAACGTCATCGAGAATGTCCAGACGATCAGCGATTCGTCCGAGGCTATTAATCTCGGGGACGTGACCACGCCGAAGTACATCATGTTCAAAAACATGACGACTCCATGGGGAGGCCTCACTGCCGCCGAGAAGGTGTCCACTGGATTTACGGGAGCCGGCGCTGCCGACAATTACGCAGCCGCGCACGTCGTATATATCGGGAACACGTCCCCGGCCGATTCCGGAAACACGTCCGTGAAGTTGGAGCCCGGCAACGGCGTTTCGCTCGTGACGTCACAAACGGATTGGTACGCCATCGCTGCCGACTTCGACGTCATGACTTTAGTTGTGGCTATCGAAGCTTAACCGCTCCACTCATGCACGAGGCCGCCCTTTCGCGTGCGGCACAGCCGGTGCCGGTCGTAGTGCTCGGGATGCTATTGCGTCCTCTTTCTGTCGGGCACGTTCTACAATTCTCCCGTGACGAGATTCTTTCCGGAGTCGTTCACGGGAGCCTTGACCCTTCGCAGGTTACCGCCGCCGTCCTGATTTGCTGCCAGAGCTGGGAGCAATCCTGCGGAATCGAGCACGACCGCTTTCTGGCGCTGAAGCTCTGGATCTGGAAGAAGCGGGTATTTCGCGCTGCACGCGCACACGCGAAGCGCAAGGCTGTCGGCCTTGAATCCGGAAACTACTTCGCCACGGAGGCCGCTAAATTCAACGAGTACCTTAGTGCCGGCGCGACGGAGTTCGAGGTTTCCGACTTCCGCGGGCCGGAATCAAACACCCGCACCCGCTCGCCAGGTTCCCCTTGGATTCTCCGCCTTCAGCAATGGCTAATGACCCATCTACACCTAACCGAACAGCAGGCGTGGGATTATCCTTACGGACTCGCGAAAATGCGATGGGCCTGCCACTGGGAGCAGGAAGGCGGCATCAATATCAAGAACGACGTCGAGGGCGACTTTGAACGCTACGCCGCAGAACAGGACGCCATAGCGGCGAGCAAATAACATGGCCGGACCTTCAATCATTGCGACGATTGGCGGGAATATCAACCCGCTGTCCAAGTCATTCGACGAGGCGAAGAAGCTGGCGCAGTTAACCGGCGCAGACATGCGACGAAGTATGGCCGCGGACCCGGCCGCCATGAATCAGATGTGGCAAGGGATGCTCGGTCGAAAGGACATCGCCGGATCGTTCATGTCTCCGGGAGCGCTCGGTGAGTGGCGGACGAAGATTGAGGCGATCAAGAACGGGTCGCATGAGGCCACCGGCAAGACGGTCGGCGAGAAGATCAAAAGCGGAATCTCTAGCGGGCTGTCCGGCGTTGCTGGGAGCTTAGCCGCTATAGCGTCCGTTGGAGTAATCGAGCAGGGAATGCAGGGCGCAATAGACTACGCCGGGCACGTGCAGGACCTGTCGTTGCGCATGGGAATTTCGACGGACGCAGTGCAGGAATGGGATCACGCGCTGAAGCTGAACGGCTCTTCTATTGACTCCGCCGTGATGTCGTTTCAGAAGTTGGGCATTAACATGCGGAAGGCGCTCGGTGGCGATTCCGACATGATCGACAACTTCAAGCAGATCGGCCTTTCTGTTGACGACCTGCGGAACAAGAAACCGGAAGACGTCATGATGCAGATTGCTCAGGCGTTCGAAGCTGGAAAAGGCGATCCGGATGGAATGATGGGTGGCTTTGTTGGTGTCGCAGGCAAGGGCGCTGGCGACATGGTTGCCGCGTTCCGCGATGGCATCACGAGCATTGTTCAAAATTACCGCGATGCACAGATGGGCATGCGCGAGGACACCATTGGGTCGCTTGATGCAATCGGAGATCACCAGACAACGCTCGCCGCGCAGATGCGGGACAATGTCTGGGGTCCGATGGCGGTCGGGCTATCCAAGTTGTTCGACTGGTCAAAGGAGATTGTGCGCGGAATAACAGCCGACTTCTTCGGTCCGTTCCTTGGTGTCATTAGCGGTCTGATGCAGTTCGACCCATCGCACCCGCTGGACTCTCTAGCGAACGCCGGAAATAAATTCTGGACCGGCGGCAGCAACATGCGCGAGGCGTGGGCCAAGGAAGACGCGGCCAAGCTGAAGGCCGCAGAGGACGCGAAGAGCGCGAAGCTTAACTCCGCCGCGAACGAGGAAAAGAAGAACGCCACAGCGCTCACGAAGGCGCGTCAGGATGAGCTTGAGAAGCTTAAGAAGCAAGGCGACGACGAAGAGCGCCGCGCCAAGCTTGCACTGATGACTGACGCCCAAAAGCTGGCCGCGTTGAAAGAGCAAATCGAGCTACTAAAGCAAAAGGCAGCGCTCGAAAAAGACCCCGTGAAGCAGGCCGAAATGGGGCTTGAGATGAAGAAGCTGGAACGCGAGGCAGCGCAGGATACCGCGAAGCTTTCGAAGCAGGCGGAGGATGATGCCGAAAGGCTGGCGAACGCGAAGAAAAAAGGATCGCTCGCCGGCATGACGGATGCCGACAAGATGGACGCGATCAAAAATGAAGCTGCCGACCTTGAGGAAAAGGCCGCTTCAGAGGCTGACCCACACAAGCGGTCAGAGCTGTTGCTTGAGGCTCAAAATAAGAAGAACGAGTTCGAGGACTTGGGCCGAAAGAAAGGCCCAGCAAATTCAGTTAACTCGCTTCAGCAGATGGGTATTTTCCTTGGGTCTTACGCGGCAGCACCGGAAGTTGCGGCCGCTGACGCTCAAAAGAAGAGCGCGGAAAGGTTGAGCGAGATGGCGCCGAATCTTGCTTCTATTAAAGCAATGATGGAGGCGCAGCTTGGGCGATCTATTGAACCAGTGAAATACTGATATGCCACGCCCAATTATCAACGGAAGCCGCGAGCCTATCCGGACGTCCATTCGGTATAGCTACGATCCGCAGAAGGGAATGGTAACGCGGCACGAGTACGAGTCCGCTGGAGACGGTCTGAGTGGCATCGCGAACCAATGCCTACAGGATGGCATCCAGTTCGAACACACAGCGAACGGTCGGCGCAGCAAACTTAGTTTCGAGTCCAGCGGAAACGCCGGAGAGGGCGGAGACGTCAACGCGGACAACTGGCAACTGCTTTGCAACGAGAACAGCAAAAGCATTTTCGAGCATCCTCGGGTTCTGGCGCTAGTTCAGACCGACAGGAACAATCCGAATAGCGTCTCTTCAGTTAAGGATCAGGTTAAGCGTCACGACGCGAACGAACCACTAAAGACGCCACTTCAGACTGGTGACGCACTGTTGCTGTACAACATGCTGATTCGAGGCGTCTCGTCCTATCAGGTTGGCGGGTACGTCCTGAAGCACACAACGAACGTTGCCGGAAATTACGCGGCAAACATTGCTGATATCGGAGTCGAGAAGGTTTACTCGACGCCAGCGCTTATTCGCGAGATCTCAAACGTCACGCTCTGGACGAAACCTTGCCCGGCTCGGCTGATTTACAAGATCCAGAATCTTGATGTCCAGATACCAACAAACGAGGACCTGATATGGGGTTGGCGAAAGCTTCCAGCTCAGGAGACAATGGCCGCTAACAACCGCATTGACATTTCCACGGAGTATTGGCTCGGAGGATGCACGCGACTCGTGTTTGAGCCGCAGGGTCCATTGGAGGAGTTCCCGTGATAGGAAGCCAACTTCGCACGCCAACAGGTTCAAGCTCCGAGGCCAACTTTCAGCGTGGCCAAAAGGACGCTGTCGAACGCTCGCGCATTTCTGACACGCCCGGCGCACGCACAAGCCGCACGACGCGAGGGGTGGTTATAGAGTACGATTCGACAAGGAAGACGGCTACCGACGGCGACAAGCGCCTGTTCAACTACTGCGGCGCAGTTGCTATCGCGCTTGGCGACAACACGACGGCTCCGGAAACCGATGTCGGTAGCGCAATCACGGGGTGGACTTCTGCTATAGAGTCGGACATTAAGGATGCGCTCAGAAGCGGCAAGAGAGTCCGGACGGTCTTGATTATTGATATGACCGCCGTTCAAGTTACGCCCGCCACGCTCGCTCAGGCGGACATTAGGCTGAATATGTACACCGCCGACAACCACAACCTGGCAACCATGCAAATTGCACTTCAAGCAACCGCACAGTCAGCTGTGCATCGATTCTCCATGTCCAGCGAACTGAAGCAGACGATTGACGGCGTAAACTGTACGTTTGAAATAGCCAACGTCACAGCCGCAACGCAACAACTCGGAACTCCGATTGGCGATTACGTGCCTTGCAACGGAGCAATATCTGGAGGAAGCACGACCCCTTCTGTGGTCAACTTAGTGGACGGAAAGATCAAGTTTACATCTGAGGTATCCGAGAACTGCACCGCAGGAATTGCTTTGCGCTGCCTAACGATTGACGCTCTCCCGTCGCTCTAACTGGATGACAACCCCTCATTACTGTGGCCTCCGCTAACCTCTACATCGACATCGACCGCGGGATAGCGGTCGGAGGGGTTAACGACTCCACGGCCGCCAAGCTGCCGCGCTTCGTTCAGGCGGACTCGCTGAAGCTCAGGATCTGGCTCCTTTCAGGGTACGGGCGACTGAAGAGCTTCGATCAGGTTCCGGTGTCCGGCATCACGCTGGAGGTTGCGATCGGGGCCAAGTCCGGATCTGGGGCGACGTACTACACGCAGCAATTCACGTGGACGCCATCGGGTGACCTTGGGCAGCCGTATTTTGAGGCCACGCTGCCAATGAACACGGCGGAGATTGACGCACTGCTGGGGTCGGCCGCCTCCGCTCCGGTATGGTTTCAGATCCGCAAAACCGAAGGAGGCACCCCCACTACTGTATTGCAGGAGCCGGTCACGATTCACGCCAGCGTGATTCAGGACGGCGTTGCGACGGTTCCGGCGCCGCTCACGCCGCTTTCAGCCGAGGCCGCCAATGCCGCGTTCGTGCGGGTTATCCACACCGGAAGCTTTGACTTGATGAACGTCAACGGGAAGGGCGTGCGAATCTACGTGGATGACGACGGCGCGTTTCGGGCTGACCCAATTTCATGAAGACACCCACAATCGCGCACCGTTGGCATCTGGCGGCGTTTCTTTCGCTGGCCGCCCTGTGGTTCGCCCCGTTCAAACCGTGCGCCCAAATCGTGACGGCGACCATCACTTTCACGAACGCCGCCAACCTGGTTACCGCGTCCGGCGGATCTGGCGCCAGCGTGACCGTCAACACGGACGTCAGGCGCTGGACGAACACCATCACGAGCCCGGGGGCACAAATCCCGCTCACGAGCGTCAATGGCACAAACATCGCGCAACAGGTTCAGGCGTTCCTGATTCACTCCGCGGGCCATCCTTTCGCCGGCATCTCGCCGGCATCTGACGGCATCACCTACGTTTCGCTGCGCGGTACGAACGGGCAGGCGCTGACGGTAACGCTCAACCCAACGAACTACGCGAGCGTCACTATGTCCACGCAGTCAATCGGGGCAGCGTACACGCTCCGGCTTCCGATCACTGTGGAGGCGTCAGGCGTTCGGGCAACCATCGCCAACCATCTACTTTCGGCTCTTGATTACGCGACGTCCGGCAGCCTCGCGCAACTGGGCACCAGTAACGCCACAGTGAAGCCCGTGAGGCTCGCGACGGGACTCGTGAGCCTTGAGGCGGGTTCCGGGATGACGCTCGCCACTACGGCAACCAGCGTCGTTTTCAACGCCTCGGGTTCCACGCTCGCGGGCAATACGGTATGGGTCAGCAAAACTGGGAACGACTCATCCGGAGTACGCGAGAACGTCGGCGCGGCATTCCTAACGCTCAGCGCCGCAAAGGCCGCGGCGTTTTCTGGCGACACGATCATGGTTCTTCCGGGCGGTTACGCAGACAGCGACTTGCAAAAGGCGGGCGTGAACTGGCACTTTTTCAACGGCGCAATCGTCACGAACAATTCCGCTGTAACGTCGATATTTGATAACTCTACTGGAGGCTCCGGAAACTCGGACATCACTGGTGACGGTGTTTTCGTGGACCCACTCAATACCCGCGTTCTCAACTGGGTCACTGAGGGAATCACGAACAGCATCCACTGCAAGACCATGAAGGGAACCACCGTCGCGGATTTCGCGGACGGGTACAGCACGGTGGAGGCGGACGAGATTGTTGGCGATGGCGACTGGCCGGTACTGTTCAGCGGAACCGACGCGGTTGTCACGATCAATCGCACCCGAATCAAAGGGACCTCCGTATCCGCCGACGGGCGGGCGGTATATCTGCTAGCCGCGAACAATGAGACAGCACTTCGCGACTGCGTCCTGATCGTTGACCCGGGCGCCACCTATTCAATCGCCGCAGGCACAACGGCAAACGTTCGCCTTTACGGCAGCACGATGGCGAACATTACAAACCACTCCGGGGTCACGTTCCTGACCGGTGGCACGCGCTTCGAAGTATCCACAGACGTCCGATGATCAACCCATCCACAGGCAACGGCGCAATCGCAAAGACGTACACCATCAAACGCGGTGACGACTTCCGAGGCGGCACGTTCAACTTCAGTGGTCCGGCCGGCGAAGGTTCCGCGTTCTGGGATAACAACTCAGTGCGGGCCCAGTGGCGCGCATCGCCTGACGGAGAGCTGATCTACGAGCACGAATTCAGCGTCACGGTAACGGAGTCTGATGGAGTCGGCGTCCTGTCGTTTGACCTGAGCGCTCCCGCCACGGACACGGTATCTTTACCGGCCGGAATCATGATCGGTGATATTGAGTTGAAGTCCGGCAGTCTCCCGAAAACCACGCTCGTCACGATGCGGGCTTTAGTAATCGCCGACGTGACGCACGACTGATGAGCGATAACGTCACTATATCTGTAAACGAACCTGCGCCTCTGGACGTGTCGCTGAGCATTGACGCGCCTGCGGTGCACAATGTCGAGCTGACGGTCCTGAGTGGCGCGAAGGGCGACAAGGGGGATCCAGGCCAGGACGGCATCATCGGCGCTGACGGAGCAGACGGCGCGCAAGGGCCAGCAGGCCCAGCCCCATCAGGAACCGGCATCGTGTCCGTTCTGGATGGCGTACTGCAAACACCATCGCCAATCGCCGCCGTCGTGCTGGCGGATTACGAAGGCGTCTCAAACAGCCTCGGGCTCGGAACGCTCGCATTCGTCAATGGATCACTCGGAGACTACCTGCCGCTTGCTGGCGGGACAATGGGAAGCGCCGCGGCTATTGCGTGGTCGGGCGGGGCCAGTTTCACCCGGTCAAATATCAGCCTTCTTTCGGACGTCGCACTTGGTGACGCGAACAGCGGTCAGGTGTCGCTGAAGGTCCAAAACGGTGGCGATTATTCGCAGGCAGTACAGGGGGCCACCACCGGAAATTCCAGCTTTGATTTGTCGTCCTACGGAACCGACAAAAACGCTCAGCAGTACACGAACGTTTCCGCTGACGGTGGAGTCGACACATATATCGAGGGAACGAACGGTAACAATTACACCTACATCGAGAACGTTTCCACAAGTTCTCAGGTTTCGACGGAGGCCGGAAGCAATCTCGGGCAGTTGTTTTTACTGAACCCGACCATCACGGACGGAAGCACGCCGTACAAATTCAACACGTCACTTGCGCACACGTCCGGAAATCTCGCCGAGGTTTCAAACAACGGTACGATTGTTTTCGCTGTCGATTACGCTGGCGTCATTCAGTCGGCGACGATTTCGGCGGAGCAGGTGACTGGACTGGGTTCCGCTGCGTTCGACAACTCAAGCGCCTTCGATTCCGCGGGAGCTGCAACGACGGCGCAAATATACTCAACGCAGCGCG
>Ga0209596_1002750_pt1 | contig 14352 bp, 5 predicted proteins | sample M_130807_MF_Meta_FD_187314 | JGI IMG/M metagenome (GOLD analysis project Ga0209596, IMG submission 187314) | Freshwater microbial communities from Lake Montjoie, Canada to study carbon cycling - M_130807_MF_MetaG (SPAdes) (version 2) | ecosystem: Environmental > Aquatic > Freshwater > Lake... | reverse complement strand
ACTCCCACTCCTGAAAAGGGAACTAAAAAGGAGGGTTTTACTGGTGCCAATATTAATTATGGAGAGTCATCTTTATATAATTTGGATAATGATCAGCCTGTTAATACTTCTTCGTGGAGTGCTCAAAATATGACAGTAATTCCTGGTCAACCTTTGAGTGACGGAGTTAAAAAATTTTTAGCTCGAACACCGCAGCCAGTCCCCTTACCTGAAGGCGAATTATTGATGTTTGCGAATACTCCTTTTAAACCAGAATGTTGTCCTAATACATTTTCTAATAGTAGTGGATGTGCTTGCATGACAGGAGAGCAATATAACTATCTAATAGTTCGTGGAGGAAATAATGTTCCTTACTCAGAATATTAAATAATATAATTTTTATAAAATATTAAATATAAATTATATTTATTCGTTATTTTTGTCGATAACAACCTCTTTTGCAATATTTTTGATTATTTTAGCTTCTTTAACCAGATCATCGTCGCCTTTGCCACCCATGGCTTCAAAAGTTAAAGTATTATAATGTTCTGAATATTTTGACTCGCTTTTCAAACAATCAGGGTGTTTAGTTTTAAATTCATTTAACATCATTGAATTTTTATGTGCTATATGTTTTATAGCTTTTCTTAATTTTTTCTTCTCATCATTATCTTTTTCCCATTTATTTTCATCTTTAATATACATAATTTCTCTCTTTGCGTCTGTGCAATGAACAGGTCTTTTAGTTTCGTCGAGTGAATTTAAATTTTTAACGATTATATTTGATAGGCCTTCAACAAAGCCAATTTTTCCGACTTTTTCCAAATCGCATAATTGTAGTTTAATTGAATCTACAAAATCCATTATATTCATTGCATCTTTACAAGTCTCATTTAAAAAGAAATTTAAGTTGAATGATTTATTATGAGAATTTATATGAGTAACATTATGTGTTCCATTTTTGCACAATTCTAAGACTTTATTCTGTAGATCATTATTTTGTTTATGTTGTTCTATTAATAAATCCTGTAGCTCTTTATTTTGCTGTAAAACATTCATAATTAAGTCTGTTGATATTTGGTTATTATTTAATTCTTTATTGGTATTACTCGTTGAACAAAATTTTTTATGTTTCCATAATCCCTGTCGATGTTTATATTCTTTTCCACAATCGCAAAAATATGGTTCGGCAGGATTTGGCATTTTATCGTCATCCAAAACGTCATCCGCGTCATCCTTTTTATGTTTCAGTGTCAATAAATGTTGATTATAATTACTTTGTTTATAGCATATAAAGTCACATTTTTCACAAATAAATTGTTTGGCATTTTTTGGCATTATATTGTAATCCATTTGTCCTCTAACTAGAGGACAGAAAAAATCTCTAAATGTTTTCAAAATTAAGTAAATAAATTTTCAAAAAAAAATTAGCATCACAAATTAAAAAAAGTTTTTTCAATGACCTTACCTTATTTTTTTTTATGGTCTCAGCCATTTTTAAAATTTCAACATTTTTCGAAATTCCAACATTTATTTGCAAAATTGAAATTTGGACATTTATAAATGTCCTTTTTTGAAATTCTGAAAAAAGTCTTGGAAAAAAAAAAGATATAAAACAATAAATCCCCAAAGGAACTTAAAGAAATATTTCCAAGCTTTTATGTTTTTGTGTATTCACATATAGTGCAATATGTGATACTTTGTGACCTTTCTGGTGTCAAATCTATTACATCGTCTATGAAATTATGACAGCATAACTGGTCTAATTCATTGTTGCAATTGTTTATTAGATCTTGAAAATGTTTTATTTTCTCAGTAAAAAAAGACTTATTATTTTTTGAATTCATTATTTTGTCATAGTTATCTTGGAATTCACAAATTGTCATATAGTTAACATCATCCAGCGTTTCTATTATATATTCTAACTTTTGTATAATATTAATGTAATTTCTTTTACATGATAAAAAATAATGTAAACTCATAATGATTTATATTATTTATAGATTAATTTTTAAATTGTATTTAAAGTATTTTTAATTTAACTCCACATTTTGCTCTACTTTTTTAAAAGTATATTAAATATACATGTTATACAGAGCGGAAATATTATCTGGCTCTTTTTTTATTAACTTATCTACCAAATCCTTTGTCACAGTAAAAGGAAATTCTACCTTTATTGACATGTCCTGTTCAAACAAATTAGAACCCGGCTTCATAAGCCTATAAAGATTAAGCTTTGTATATATAATTTCCAAACAACGCTTCAAATTTCTTACACCATCTTCTTTATTACAATGATTATCAATAATATAATGAATTGTTTGATCTGGAATAATTATATCCTTATCACTAAATTTAACCTGTTCACGAATTTTCTCCAATAAATAACTGTTTGATATAACTGTTTTCTCCTTTTGATTATAACCTTTCGTTTTTATTCTATACATTCTATCTTTCAAAATTGAATTCACCTTTGACTCGTCATTATAACTAAATATAAATAAACATTTACTCAAATCAAAATTGATCTCCGCAAAATATTTATCATGAAATTGCGAATTTTGCGATGTATCTGTTAAGTGAGTAAGAATACCTGCTATCTCTTCGCCTCTTGGAGTATCACTAATTTTATCCAATTCGTCAAAATATATTACCGGGTTCATACACTTGCTATCAATTAATATTTGAACAATTTTTCCCCACGTGGAACCTTCATAAGTATAACCATGACCTTCTAAAAAGCTACTGTCTGTAGCACCGCCAAGCGCAATAAACGCAAATGGTCTATTCAGAATTTTACTAATACCTTCCTTTACTAAACTGGTCTTACCTGTTCCTGGTGGCCCATGAATAGCTATTGCAGTTCCCATCGCCTTTGGATTAGTCAACAATTGACCTAACATTTGCATAATCTGCATCTTAGCATCATTCAGTCCATAAACCGCATTGTCTAATGTTTTTTGAGCAGTTTCCATAAAGTCATGGCATTTTTCTACACCATCTTCAATGCTAATTGGTAAACCAGAATTTTTGCCAAACGGGATACGCATAAAAGTATCAACCCAGTTTTTAATTTTATAAAATTCACCGCTACCGGGCTCCATATAACGCAATGTATTGATTTTTTTCATTGCCGCTGCTTTGAATTGAACAGGAATATCCGATTCTAAAAGAGTTATACGATAAGGTTTTTCAATTCTTGTTATCTTATTAATTTCCTTTAATTCTTTTATTATTTTTTTTTGTTCTTCTAATTGAAGCTTTTCATAAAATGAAAAGTCATTTGAAGTATTCTTATCTTTAATTATTTTTCTAAATATCCTTAAATTTTTATCTTTGTGTTTCTTATTTTTCTTTTCCTGTTTTACCTTGGTCTTCTTAATGTCTTCTTCATATACATCAATACATTTTTGTATAGACTTATCAGATGGATTACTTGCCAACAATTGTTTTAGTTTTTCGACCATAATATCATTTGTTTCCACACCTTCAGATTTAACCTTTTTTGTTACAACCTCCTTTTCAACTTTATTTTTATTTTTTTTAGTAGGTTTTTCTTCTTCTGAAGACACTGAAGAAACTGATGCGTCTTCATCTTCTGTATCATCGCATGAGTCTACGTAATTTTCTAAATCATCTTCATCATAATCATCATAATCATCATCTTCGTCTTCATTAGTAGCACCTCCAATTGTAAAAATTATATTAAATTTATTTGATCCGGACTTTAATTCAATTTCTTCTGATACTTCTTCTTCCTCTTCCTCGTCTTCATCATCAAGAGTTTCATCATCTTCTATTTCAGAATCGGAAGCAGGTTCAGGTTCAATTTTTTTCCCCTTTTTGTTGTTTTTGTTCTTTTTAACTGGTTTTTCTTCTTCTTCTGATTCTGTCTCCCATTCTTCATCTTCAGAAACTTCTTGAATTTTCTTTTTAAGCTTTTCACCAGCCTTAATTTTATTACTTAAATGTTTTGATGGGAAAATTTTTGATAAAAACTTGCGATATTCATGAACGTCCATTTTTTCATTTTCACTGTCACTTTCTTGATAATCACTGTCGGAATCCTCACATTTGCCTTTATTACGCATTTTTTCTTGCTCCTTTTTAGAGCGTCTATTTTGCTCTTGCTTGGATAATTTATTTTGACTGTCTTTGCGTGCCATTCTTATAATTATATATACATTACATTTTAATTTTAAATCAAAATCAATTTTATTTTATAAAAAAAATAAATTAAATTAAAAATAAAATTGATTAATAAAAACAATATAAATCTATTGTATTATAATATAAGAGATGTCGAAATATTCAAATTCAAATAATATGTCAAGAAATTGTTCAAAAGTAATTGGTATACAATTTAGTATTTTGTCTGCTGATGAAATCCGAAAAGGATCTGTTGCTGAAATAACTACACGTGACACATATATAAATAATAAACCAGTTATAGGCGGGTTATTTGATCCAAGAATGGGAGTTTTAGAGCCTGGATTAATTTGTCCTACTGATGGTTTAGATTATATGCAAACTCCAGGATATTTTGGTCACATTGAATTAGCAAGACCAGTATTTTATATTCAATATTTAAGTACAATATTAAAATGTTTAAGATGTATTTGTTTTAAATGTAGTAAATTAAAGATCAGTAAGGAAAAATATAAACAGGCTTTAAAGTTACAAGGAGACGCAAGATGGAAATATGTATTTGGATTAGCAAGTGGAATTAAAAGATGCGGTGAAGATATAGAAGATGGTTGCGGATGCCTTCAACCAAATAAAATTAGAAAGGAAGGGTTGGCAACAATATTTGCTGAATGGAAAAATGAAGGAGCAAGCGGTGATAGTGAACCAATTATTATTAAAGTTACACCTGAGATGGTATTAAAAATATTGAAAAGAATTTCGGATGAAGATGTATCATTTATGGGATTTAGTCCGATTTATTCAAGACCGGATTGGATGGTTTGTCAAGTGATGTCTGTTCCGCCTCCTGCGGTTAGACCCTCAGTAAAACATGATGCTCAGCAAAGATCGGAAGACGATTTAAGTCATATTTTGGTAAATATAATAAAAACTAATAAAACTTTACAGGAAAAACTTCAAAATAATGCTCCATCAAATGTGATTGATGATTGGACTACTGTTTTACAATACTATATAGCTACACAAGTAGATAATAAAATTCCAGGTGTTGCGTCAGTAGCACAACGTTCAGGAAGGCCATTGAAGTCAATTAAAGACAGACTAAATGGAAAAGGTGGTAGAATGAGAGGTAATTTAATGGCTAAGCGCGTGGACTTTAGTGCTCGTTCAGTTATTACAGCAGATCCTAATATTTCAATTAGAGAATTAGGTATTCCATTGAAAATTGCCAAAAATATTACAAAGCCTGTTATTGTAAATAAAATTAATAAGGCGTTTTTGACAAAATTAGTTCAAAATGGTCCTGAAAAATGGCCAGGAGCTAAAACTTTAGAGAAAAAAAATGGCGAGTCCATTACCTTGCGCTATTATCTTGATAGACAGTCTATTGTCCTCGAAGAAGGTGATATAGTTCATAGACATATGATGGACGGTGATGCTGTTCTATTTAATCGTCAACCAACTCTTCATAGAATGAGTATGATGTGTCATATTGCCAGAATTATGATGCGTGGTGATACTTTTAGAATGAATGTCGCAGATACAAAGCCTTATAATGCGGATTTTGATGGAGATGAAATGAATTTACACATGCCGCAAGATCCGGAGTCTGAAGCGGAATTAAAAAATTTGGCAGCTGTGCCATATCAGATAATAAGTCCAGCAAATAATAGTTCAATTATTGGTATTTATCAAGATTCAATGCTTGGATGCTACCAATTTACAAGACCAGATATAAATTTTAATCCACGTGACGCAATGAATTTACTAATGATGTTTAATAATGTGGATGAAAATGAATTATTAAAGAACGCCGAAAGTGAAACAGGAATTACTAATTTTAATATTTTGTCGCAAATAATGCTTCCTTTGTCAATGAGATATAAAACAAAGGCGTTCAAAGAAGATAAAGATGATATGAAAACTTCAAATGCTGTGATTGAAATAAAAAATGGCAAATATATTCGTGGCCAAATGGACAAGGGTGTTTTAGGAGCTGGAACTAAGGGTCTTCTACAAAGAACATGTAATGATTTTGGCAATATGGCGTCAGCTAAATTTATTGATGATTTACAGAATGTTGTTACAGAATATATGAAGACGAGCGCTTTTAGTGTTGGTATTAGCGATTTAATTTCAGACACACAAACCAATGATGATATAGTTAAAGTTATTACTCAAAAGAAGAATGATGTTAAAAATTTAATAGATCAAACGCAAATAGGTATTTTTGAAAATAATACTGGAAAAACCAATGAAGAGGAGTTTGAAACGCAAGTAAACAATATTTTAAATCAAGCAACTTCCGAAGCAGGTAAAATTGGTTTAAAGAGTTTGGGAAAAAATAATCGTTTTGTCACAATGGTTAATGCTGGGTCAAAAGGTTCGGATCTTAACATTTCATTTATGATATCTTGTTTGGGTCAACAAAACGTAGACGGTAAACGTATTCCGTATGGGTTTGAACATAGAACATTGCCGCATTTTACCAAATATGATGATTCACCAAATGCGCGTGGTTTTGTAGAAAGCTCATACATTAATGGATTATCACCTCAAGAATTATTCTTCCATGCCATGGGTGGTCGTGTAGGTCTTATTGATACTGCTGTAAAAACTTCTACCACTGGTTATATCCAAAGAAGATTAATTAAGGGTTTGGAGGATTTAATGGTTTCTTACGATATGACAGTTAGAACAAATAAAAATAAAATAGTTCAGTTCGCTTATGGTGAAGATAATATTGATACCGTTAAAGTGGAAAATCAGCCTATATCTTTGGTGTCAATGAGTATACAAGATATTTATGCTCATTATTTGTTGCCCGAGGAGAATGGAAAGGTAAAAACTCTAAGTAATATATTCTTAAAAAAAACTATGAGCAGATATAAAAATCAGCATGAGGATATGATGAGAAAGTCGAATATGTATATTGAGTTTATGGTTAAAATGCGAGATGATATTATTAAAAAGGTATTCAAAAATAAAGGAGATATTGTAGTTAATTGTCCTGTAGCATTTTCATATATTATTGGGAACATACAAGGTCAAACAAACTTAACTATTTCGTCATTGGTTGATATAACACCTTTAGAAGCATACGAAATGATAGAAAATTGTTTCAATAATTTGAAATTAAATCATTATGCACCTCCTACTGACTTATTCAAAACATTGTTTTACTTTTATCTGTCTCCAAAAGATTTATTAATTGTAAAGAGATTTAACAAGGCGGCATTAACATTATTACTGGATACAATTACACTTGACTATAAAAGAGCTATTATAACTCCGGGAGAAATGGTAGGTATGATTGCTGGACAAAGTATTGGTGAGGTGTCGACACAGATGACACTTAATACTTTCCATTTTGCTGGTGTTGCATCAAAGTCAAATGTGACACGTGGTGTGCCAAGAATTGAAGAAATATTGTCTCTTTCAAGTGAAATTAAAAATCCGTCATTAAGTATTTATTTGAAGGAGGAGGATGAAACGCAAAAAGATAAGGCTCAATCGATTATGTATATGTTAGAACATACAAGATTGGAAGAAATTGTAAAGTCGATTGAGGTTTGTTTTGATCCGGATGATCTTAATACTTTAATAAATGATGATAAGGATACGATTGAACAATATAGAGCATTTGAAAAATTGGTGGAAGAATGTAATAATATATCATTGGCAAATGATGAAAATGAAAAATCAAAATGGGTTATTAGAATGATAATGGATCCGGAAGTTATGCTTGAGAAAAATATTACGATGGATGATGTGAATTTTACATTAAATAATTGTTATGAAAACCAAATTAGTTGTGTTTACTCTGACTATAATGCGGATAAATTGATTTTTAGAATTCGAATGAATGAAGTAATTAAAAGTGGAACAAGTAGAGGAGGCCAAAAGAAAACAAAGGTTAATCCACTTGATCAGTCGGATCAAATATATATATTGAAAAATTTCCAAGAACAACTGCTACAAAATATTGTTTTAAGGGGTATTAAAGGTATTGACAAGGTTATTCTTCGTAAAATCAAAGATAATATGGTGGAAAGTAATGGAATATATAAGAAACAAGACATTTGGGTTTTAGATACAATTGGAACTAATTTATTGGATGTGTTAGGTCTGGATTATATTGATACTAAGAGAACATTTAGTAATGATATTATAGAAATTTACAATGTGCTTGGAATTGAAGCGGCGAGACAATCTATATACAATGAATTGGTAGATGTTATTGAATTTGATGGAACATATATTAACTATCATAATTTTAGTGTATTGGTTGACAGAATGACATTTACTAATAAATTGATTTCGATTTTTAGACATGGTATTAATAATGATAATATTGGTCCAATTGCCAAGGCATCATTTGAAGAGACCCCTGAGATGTTTTTGAAAGCCGCCAGACATGCTGAGCTTGATACGCTAAGAGGTATATCCGCAAATGTGATGTGTGGACAAGAAGGTTTCTTTGGAACAAGTTCATTTCAAGTAGTTTTGGATATTGAAGAGATGCAAAAATTAGAGGAAACAAGTGAATACAAGCCGGTTGATATTGAAGATGAAATCGAAAAATTCTTTGGAGAAAGTGGTAATCCTGAAGATCCATGTGGAGTTAATAAGCTGACAATTCAAAATAATGTTACAACAATTACAGCTCAGGATATGGGTAATGATAATAATTACAATCCTGGATTTTAAAGTTAGAAATACAAATAAAAAACAAATAAAAAACAAATAAAATACATTTATTTTACTAACAAAATATTAAATACAAATATTTAATATTTTATATGACAGAAAACACATATAAATATATAATAAAAAAAATTATTAAGCCAGAAAATAATTGTTTTTCATTTAATTATATACCAGATGAGATTGATGCTAAATTTAAAATTATATTTAATATATTTATAACAAATAAAAGTAAACATAAAAATATTATAAAGGATAAATTTATTTTTTTTCAAGAATCTTTAAATAGTTATTTACATTTTTCGAGAGAAACATTTATCAAACTTTTTTGTAAAATTCAGCAAACATATAATGCTTTTTCTAAATTAGCACTTTTATATAAATATAAAAAATCAGTCATGAGTGTTACAACAGATATGATATTAAATAAAATAAAAATTAATGAAAAAAATATAATTTGTATTTATCATAAAAACACAAGATATTTATTTAATATTTATGACTTGATAAAAATAGTAAACACATCCTTAACCAATAATTTCAATTTTTATTCTAATCCACTACCAATAAAAAATCCGTATAATAATATTCCATTCGATAAATCAACTCTTTATAATATTTATTTTTATATCAAATTTAATACACATATTTATGATGAGCTTTATTTTTTGTTTTTTAATTGTAATTTTAACTTATCGGTATTCCATAAAAAATATGAACATATTTTGAGAGAATATGCTATAAAAATTTTTGTAAAAAATTCCACGAGTGAAATGCTTATGGAATATATAACTTTTATGATTGAAAGACATAATAAAAGTAATAAAAAGGCTAAAATAATAATATCTCCCGAGTTTCCTACAAATAATTTAATCCGAATAATGAAACCATATTTGCTGTTATTTTTACAGAGTTTTTATTCGTTAATACCGTGTATAAAAACAAAAGCATGTATTGAATTGAATAAAAGGCTACTTATGTTTAATAAATTTAACCCTATATTTGGCAGAAAAATTTTTAAATTAGGATTTAAAAATTTAGAAAATTTTAAGAAAAAATCATATGTAAAATGTGTTATATTTATGGATGATCATATTCCGTTTAATTATGATAGTGATATTAACTTTTTATCAGATCATACATATTATGAAGATAAAGAGCCGCAAACACATGAAAATAATGATGATATAGAAGATGAAGAAGATGAAGAAGATGAAGAAGATGAAGAAGATGAAGAAGATGAAAAAGATGAAGAAGATGAAGAAGATGAAGAAGATGAAAAAGATGAAGAAGATGATGATTATGATGAAGAAGATGATGATTCAATTAGTTAATTATTTGAATATACGCCTTTTTGATATATTTTTTCTTTTACCTCCTAATTTTTCTTTATTTTTCTTTGTTTTCTTTTTTTTCTCTAAACTGTCACCACTATCAATTTTAAATTTTACACCTGCTTTTTCTTCTTCTTCTCCTTCATCACCTTCATCACCCTTATCGTTGTCTTTACATTTTGTTTTCTTTTGATAATTAGTTTTAGAATTTTTTGTAAAATCTTCAAGATAACCCTCAACTGTTATTTTATCTGTAATTTCAATTACTCTTTCAGGACAAATTAAATTACTAATTGGAATAAAAACCTCACCAGTATTTGTCTTAATTAATTTATAATTAGGAATATTTTCATCCCTAAATCCAGGCAATACAATAAAAACAAAATTATCAGTTTCTTCGCCAAAAGCTAAAAACGCGCGTTTCTCATATTTTGTTTGTAAAATACAATTCTGACTAATAAAAATAGTAGGAATACTATATTTTTGAACGAGCAGCCACAAATCCAATGTTGTTAAAAAATATTTATCATTCGAAATAAATGTGGCAAAATCAATTTTATCAGTTTTAACTTGTTTACCTAAATTTTTTTTACCTTCAATTATTAAAATATCAATAATTTTATCTTGATACCTATCAAAATATTTTGTATATTCTTCGTATAAATCTTTTTTAATCTGAGCTACTGTAAGTCTATTAGTAGTTTGTCTTTCTACTAAATCAATTACTAATCTAAATGTGCATACACATGTTTTATTATATTCAAGCTCTTTATAATTTTCAGGGAAACATTTTTTCCATAATCCAGAGGAAATACCTTCAGTATCTTTTGGATCATCGCATTTTTCATCATATATTGCTCCAAAATTCTCATTTATTAAAGGGGTTTTATTTTCATATATTTGTGTAATCGCAGGTTCAGCTTCATCATATGAATTAAATTTCGTATATTTATTTATTACGGCTGGAACAAGAGTTTCAAAATATTCTTGAGTTAATAAAGATTGTATCATAATAATTTCATTGTCATTTAAATTGTAACCAATATTTCCAAATGATAAATATTTTTGAGGCTGTAATATGAAAGATTTTATTCTACTATATCTGATTAATTCATCAGACATCCTTTTAAAATAAATAAGTTCATTATCTTTTTTAGTTATTAAATTTTTTTCTGGCAGTATTAAATTACATTTTCCATCATCTGTGGTAAATGTGCATAATTTTGGGTTTGCGCTGCATTCCCCTTTATTTTTAACAATACAAGTGGAAATTTGGTTTATTAGTTTATAATAATTTTCATCTCCTTCAAATCGAATAGTTCTATTTACCAATCTTTTTAAAAGCTCGTCTATATTTGTCAATTTTTCAGAATATATTATATATTCGCGCGACAACTCTTTTTCAATTTGCTCTCTTATCTTAAAATTTTCGTAATCATTTAATAAAATTCTAATGGTATTTCTAAAAACATTATAAAAATCAGTTTCCATTTTAGTTTTTTTAATAAAGTCAACCCGTTCTTGATCAACATCGTCCTGTGTTGAAATTGGAATATCTATTGGTATTAATGGTTTTGTATCTATATTAATACCATTATTTATAATATAGTTTTTCTCTTCAATATTTGGCAACTTAAAGTCATCGTCGGCGTCTAATTTGGAAATCGGTTGTGATAATTGAATAAATTGATTTGTCTCGGTTAAAATACCAACAACCCATTCATTTTCAACAATCTTAAATAATGGCTTACAAGGAATATCGGCAACCTCGCGTCGTTTTTTGCTTCTTTTTGAAAGATTATCTAAAAATTTAACAGTTGTATTATAACTTTTCCATATTGTTAAATCTGTCATATAAACAAAATCAATATCTTTCAAACTGTCGTCAATTGATGAAGGATAACAAGGGACAAAACCTTCTCTCATTGTTTTGGGTTCTTCTGCTACAACACCAATTACTTTACTATTAAAATTAACCACCATTGTTTTAACCTTATAGTCATAATATTCCAATTTATTACACAAATCAACAAGATTTATAGATCTTTTTGCTCTATAAACATTTGGCATACTATCCAATGGTTTACAAATCATATTAAGCATAGGATGAATTATTTCATTCAACACTGATTTAATTACTGGCGAAATTTGCGATCTCTCTTCTTTAAATGTTGTAATCACATTTAGTTTCTCTTTAACGGTATACAAATATATAGGTTCATAATAACCGTCTTGTTTAACTATAAATACAGTAGGTTTTGAAGTTTTATAATATTCACTTGAATAGTGGTTTGTTGGACACAATAATTGAACATTATTTGTGATATCATCATCAGGTAATTTAAAAATTATTAGGTTGATACCCTCAAAAAATAAATTTTTATTTGGCATACTTATTATATCCCATAAATATGTATGATCTATAATAGCGTCATCATCTCTTAAAAAACTAATAAAATTTTCATACGCAGATATTACCTTTTTCATATAAAACAGATCTGCTTCTTTTTCAGTATTTAATTTTGTAAAAATTCTAAAATCTTTGTAAGGTGTAACGTCTATAGTGTCTTTTTTACTCATATCGTGAAAATCCGTTACAAGATTTCCGTTTTGATAAGTAACAAAGCTATCAATTGTAATAGATTCAATTATTCTGTCTCTCATTTCCTTTATATTTAATATTTTTTTGAATTTTAATTTGTTGTCATCATTTACATCTTTATATGTTTTATTAAAAAATAATACATCTGAGACGCAGGCAATAAATGACTGTTTTGGATTTACTTCTACACCATGTCTTAGTAAACAGGGATGATTGGGTTTTATATTAGTATTTGTTTTACTTATTTGGCAATCAGCATTTATTTCACGTAACATTTTTTGTATTCCAAATGGTAAATAACCCCAGCGTCCATCTGGTAATGGAAATTTTTCAGGTCCTATAATATATTCATCTTGATTAGGAATAATAACAGCTTTTCCTTTTTTTGGTTTTACAACTTCAGCTACAACTTCAGGTTCAGGTAGAGGTTTAACAGGTTCTTCAACTTCAGCTTTAGTTTCTTGACTTGCCTCCTTCATAACATCTTTTAGTTGAACTGGTTTTTGATTATCAAAACATTTTTTATTATCAGTTATTCTACCATCAGTGTTATATTTTTCAAAACAACAAGGAAGACATAAACCATCCGGGTGCTTATCTGGTATTAAACCAGGATATTTTTTTGGAGTGGTAGCATCAATAAATTCTTTCATATTTATTTTGTTATTTTTATCAGTATCTACAAAGTCAAATGTTTTACGAATATTTAATTCTTGTTTTTGCATGAATTCTTGAATTTGAATGGGTGTAGGTTTTGCTCCATTATTTATTCTGGTGTATTGAATAGTCCAGCTTTTTTCAGTATCCATTTCTTTTAAATCGGTTAATATTTTTTTGAATTCATTAAAATCAATTAAACCGTCTTTATCGGTATCTGATTTTGTAAATTCATCTTCAAATATTTTTTTTTTTTTATATTCAGGTTCATAAAACTCATAAATATAATATCCGGGTTTCACTTCTTTTTCATTACGCGGTAGAACTTTTCCACAAGTAGGATGTATTAATTCTTTTTTACCATCTTTACCAATAATTTCCTTTAAGTCCTTTGGGTCAATAATTGTATTATTTTTTAAGCACCAATAACGAGGACAAATATAATTTAAATCAGAATGGGTTTCATCTGAACCATATTTTATAACATCTTCATCTCTTAAGAAACCATTATGTTCTTTATTTATTTTAGCTAATTGTTTATCAGTTATGATAACAGGTTGTCGTCGTTGATCTGATCTACAAGTTCTTGAATAAGCATTGTATTCAGGAGTATCTTCTTTAATAATTAAAATAGGGTCTTTGTTTTCAATTAATGTTTGGAAATAATAAGGCTTATTTAATTTCATACCGTCAATATTTATAACTTCATCTTCATCTTCTGACACCTGCTCCTCCTCTTCCTCTTCTTCCTCCTCTTCTTCTTCCTCCTCTTCTTCTTCCTCCTCTTCTTCCTCCTCTTCTTCTTCCTCCTCTTCTTCTTCCTCTTCTTCCTCTTCTTGTTCCTCTTCTTGTTCCTCCTCTTCTTCTTCCTCTTCTTCCTCTTCTTGTTCCTCTTCTTGTTCCTCCTCTTCTTCTTCCTCTTCCTCT